>Ga0157380_10001438_pt1 | contig 15591 bp, 14 predicted proteins | sample S35metaG_FD_119757 | JGI IMG/M metagenome (GOLD analysis project Ga0157380, IMG submission 119757) | Switchgrass rhizosphere microbial communities from Kellogg Biological Station, Michigan, USA - S3-5 metaG | ecosystem: Host-associated > Plants > Roots > Rhizosphere > Soil | place: USA... | reverse complement strand
GTCAAAGGTTACATGGAGAACGGGAAGAAGGTGGCACCATTTACCACGCTTGGTGGTTTGTTCGAGCGGTCTGCAAAGTTTGAGCAGAAGTTCCCGTACAACCTGCCCCCGCGTTGGACGGAGAAGAAGTCGGCAATTGATCTGAGCACTCCATTCAATTTCGTTTCGACGAATGACATCATCGGTGGTAACTCAGGTTCACCCACGATCAATCAGAACGGTGAACTGGTTGGATTGATCTTCGATGGCAACATTCAATCGCTCGTCGGTGACTTCGTTTACGACGAATCAGTGAATCGCGCGATCTCCGTCGACTCGCGTGGCATGTTGGAAGTGCTGCGGAAAGTCTTCGGCGCGAATGAGATCGCGAATGAATTGGTAGGAAGTTCCTCGGTTAGCAGTGCGGCGGGGAACTAATTAGATCAGGAGCAGGGGCAGGACAGGAGCAGGGGCAGCAGGCAGAAGCAGGATCGAGTTTTTCCTGCTCCTGCCTCCTGCCCCTGCTCCTTAGGCTTTTTCCAGTCCTGCGTATTTCTGAACTAACTTCTTCTGTCCGTATCCCGGAAAGCTCACCGTCAACTTAATAGACTCACCCGCGCCTTCACGACGCAGAACCAATCCGCGTCCGTACTTTGAGTGCTTAACGTAACAGCCGGGTACGAATTCTCCTTCAGGAACGTTGGCGGGCTTTGCACTTTGGACTTTGGACGTTGGACGTCCCCACCGATCTGAACTTGCTCCAGGCGCAGGCGTTTGACCAAACTGCGCAGTTCGTTGTTTGAAGAACTCTGCAATTGAGTCGACGCTGTCGTACGTCTTGCCCGTGTACTTCTTCTTCTCTTTTCGATACTCGCCTTGCTCGTAATCGATCGCAGTCGACCCGCGAGCGAACGATAACCACGACTTGCCCGGCGTTAGGTCCTCAATCATCTCAAGCGGCATCTCATTCAAAAACTGCGATGGCTCCGAAGCAAGCTCTTCTCCGTACACTCGCCGCTTCATAGCGTGTGTCACGTAGAGATGATTCTCTGCGCGCGTCATCGCCACATAACAGAGCCGTCGTTCTTCTTCCAACTCTGCAGGGTCAGTTGCTGAACGAGAATGCGGAAACAGTCCGTCTTCCAAACCGACGATGAAGACCACAGGGAACTCCAAGCCCTTCGCCGAGTGCGCGGTCATTAGCGTCACAGGCGCGTCGCGTTTGTATTGATCCTGATCGGAGACGAGGGCTGAATGATCAATAAACTCACGTAAACCCTCGACGCCCTTTTCGTCGTAGTCGACAGCCGCATTCACGAGTTCCTGCAAGTTTTCAAGGCGGCCTTCGGCTTCGTCGGTACGTTCAGAACGCAGCGCGTGCTCGTAACCAGTCTCTGTGATGGCGGCGCGGACAGTATCCGATACTGGAGCCGCTGACTCTATCTCCGCCGCATCGTCAGCCATCTCTCCGAGTCGCTCGATGATTCGACGGAAACTCTTCAGCGCATTAATCGCACGTGAGCTGAGTGTCTCCGGTTTCTCGATCACCAACGCGATCGTTTCCCAAAGTGATAGACCGTAATCTTGAGCGCGCCGGTCCAGTTCATCGATCGTCTGTTTCCCGATCCCACGCGGTGGACTGTTGATGACGCGCAACAAGGCGATTGAATCATTCGGGTTCAGCGCGAGCTTGAGATAGGCAATGATGTCGCGCACTTCCATGCGCTCGTAGAACGAAAAACCGCCCACGATGTTGTAAGCGAGACCATTGCGCCGCATCGACTCTTCAAACACACGCGATTGCGAATTGGTCCGATAAAGAATCGCTGCGCGCGTGTCAAACTGTTCCTTGCGATGCTCGATTATCTTGCCGGCAACGAAACGAGCTTCGGCTTCAGCATCGAACGCCTGGAAATAACGAACGTGTTCGCCTTTCGGATTCGACGTCCAGAGAGTTTTCCCCTTGCGTTCAATGTTGTGCTTAACTACCGCGCCCGCTACGTCAAGAATCGTTTGCGTCGAGCGATAGTTTTGTTCTAGACGAATTGTCTTCGTGTTTGGAAACTGTTTCTCGAAATTAAGAATGTTGCTGATATCGGCGCCGCGCCATTTATAGATCGACTGGTCTTCATCGCCGACTACGCAAATGTTCTGCTGTTTCTGCGTCAGTAACTTGATGAGTCCAAACTGAAGGGAGTTTGTGTCCTGATACTCATCGACGAGAATGTAGCGAAACTTGTTGTTGTACTTCTCTCTGACTTCTCCCACATCGCGCAGTAGTCGCACTGCTTTAATCAGTAGATCGTCAAAGTCGAGTGCGTTGTTGGTATGCAGGCGCTCCTCGTACATCTTGTAAACGCGTGCCATCGCCGCGCGCCGCTCGTCGATGTATTCCGCTCGGGCGGCAAACGCATCCGGGTCCTCGCCACGATTCTTGGCAGCACTGATCGCTCCCTGCGTCGCCCGGGGAGCCAGGTACTTCTCATCGTATCCCAGTTCCTTGAGGCACTGTTTGATCAGACGAATGGAATCGTCCTGGTCGTAGATTGTGAACGTGCGAGTGTATTTGTCGTTTAGCTTCTCGATGTCTTGACGGAGGAGGCGCACACAAAGACTGTGAAAGGTGGCGACCAAAGGAGCGGCGGGTAATTCATGCCCACGTAATAATCGCTGCACGCGCTGCCGCATTTCTTCAGCGGCTTTGTTGGTGAAAGTGACCGCCAGAATGTTCCACGGCGCGGTACCTTTTTCCGCGATTAAATATGCGATGCGATGCGCGATTACCCGCGTTTTGCCAGAGCCTGCCCCGGCCAGGATCAGCAATGGACCTTCTGTGTGAAGTACCGCCTCGCGTTGTTGTTCGTTGAGTTGCGAAAGAAAATCAGATTCCACTATTTAATCAATCCCTGAATTGCTTTGAACTGTTCGTGCTTTGCGTCGCGCATCATTTCGAATACCGCCATCTCCAGCGACGATGGTATCGCCCCTGCTAATTCCATCTTGCGAAAGGCCATGTTCTTATTTTCTGCTTTGCGTGATGTGATGCAGTCAGTCAACAGATGAACCTGAAACCCGTTGGCGAGGAGATCGTGCACCGTCTGATTCACGCAGATGTGTGCTTCGATACCACAAACAAGGATCTGCTTCGCGCCAAGCTCGTTGAGTTGCGACTGGAATGGCGTCACTCCGCAGGAGCTGAATGTTGTTTTCTCAATGATTTCGATTGAGTCAGGCAGAGCGTCGAGAATTTCTTTCGCGGTGTGGCCGAGACCTTTCGGATATTGCTCAGTTACGACTACGGCCACGTTGAGAAGCTTTGCAGCGGTCACCATCGTGGCGATGCGCGCGGCGACTTCGGCAAAGTCAGTCATCTTTGTCCGAAACGCTTCCTGCATGTCGATGACGGTGAGAGCTGACTGAGTGAGTACGAGCGTATTCTGATGCATTTGCTGTGACACGCATTTAATCACACGCGCTCTCGTTGTCCAAAGTCCGACGAAGAGTATCCACAGATTACGCAGATTACACAGATTAAGAATTAGAAAGCGAAGTTGAGCGTTTGAGCTACCGATTAACAGACAGTAGCCTCAATACTCAACGTCGCTTTCTAATTCCTAATCCGTGTAATCTGTTTAATCTGTGGATACTCTTAGTTTGAAAGCAAGAATCGGATAGTTTACCAGCACCGCTTCCTTTACCATTCAGCTCGAGTTTTTAGATACTGGAGGCGAGCTGTGAACCTTGCACTGAAAGAAGTGGTGACAAAACAAATTATCACTGACGAGAACCGTTGGCAGGCGGTGGTTGCCAGAGATCGCAGCATGGATGGCCAGTTTGTCTTCGCGGTTAGCTCGACGAAGATTTACTGTCGGCCCTCGTGCCCGTCGCGCCGGCCAAACCGCGAGCGCGTCGCGTTTTTTGTGCTGCCGGAAGCAGCTGAGCAAGCGGGTTATCGCGCTTGCAAACGGTGTGAGCCCAGCCGCGCCAATGTTTCCGATCCGCAGATTGAGATGGTTCAGCGCGTTTGTCGTTACATTCGCGCTAATCAAACGAATGCCCTCGATCTGACAGAGCTCGCCCGCCTTACTGCCGTCAGCGGTTTTCATCTCCAGCGGACATTCAAGAGCATCATGGGTGTCAGCCCACGCCAGTATGCGGCGGCGGAGCGGTTCGGCGATTTCAAATCAAGGTTGAGAGAAGGCGACTCGGTAACGGACGCGCTTTATGATGCGGGCTTGAATTCGAGTCGACGACTGTACGAACAATCGAACGACGAACTTGGGATGACACCTGCGACTTATGGACGCGGAGGTCGTGGAGCGAAGATTGTTTTCACTACGGCGCCGTGTAGTCTGGGCCGTCTGCTCGTAGCAAGAACAGAGCGCGGCGTTTGTGCGGTAAAAATCGGCGATAGTGATGGAGAGATGGAGAAGGAATTACGAAAGGAGTTCTTTGCAGCGCAGATTGATCGCGCCGGGGAAACCTTGGAAGAAACTCTTAACGACGTTCTTAGTTTGATAGAAACCAACGCGCCACATCCGAATCTTCCGCTCGATATTAGAGCGACTGCCTTTCAGCGTCAGGTTTGGGAAAAACTGAGATCGATTGCGTATGGAGAGACGATGTCGTACGGCGATGTCGCCAAAGCGCTGGGAAATCCTGGGGCGGTGCGGGCTGTCGGACGTGCATGCGGCTCGAATCCTGTCGCGATCGTGATTCCGTGTCATCGTGTTGTGCGCGAGGACAAAAGTCTTGGTGGTTATCGCTGGGTGTTGGAACGAAAGAAGAAGATACTTGAGCGCGAACGAGAGACCCGGAACCGCGAGTAAGAAAAGCAATCATTGGTCATATATCATTTGCCATTGCTCATTTGTCATTTAAGAAACCGGCCGCAGATTCTCGCAGATAAACACGGTTCAGAGATTTAAGAGAGATCCACCAAGCGTCCTTCTCTGATACTCCGTTCGGATCTGCGCTTATCTGCCAGAATCTGCGGCCGGTTTCTTAAATGACAAATGAGAAATGGCAAATGATATATGGAAAATGATTACTTTCCTTCCGATGCCGTCTAAGTTAACGTTGTTGCCAGCATGCAGGGGAGGGTTTGCATCGGTACCTCGGGTTGGCATTACAAGCATTGGCTCGGTCTTTTCTATCCTCCAAAATTTCCCGCCAATCAAATGCTGGATTTCTATGCCCAGCATTTCGATACCGTTGAGCTAAACAACAGCTTCTATCATCTGCCATTACCGTCATCGTTCGATCGTTGGCGCGATTCAACTCCTCGCAACTTTGTATTCGCCGTCAAAGGAAGTCGTTTCATCACGCACATGAAGAAGCTAAAAGACCCGGAGTCGTCGACAGACCGATTCTTCGATGTAGCTGAGCGATTGGGGAGTAAGCTAGGTCCCATACTGTTTCAACTGCCGCCACACTGGAAACTGAACCGCGAACGACTTGAAGAGTTTCTACAAGCCCTGCCACGTGGCCATCAGTACGTCTTCGAATTCAGAGATGAGAGTTGGATAGTGAAGGAAGCGTTCGATGTACTTCGCCGATTCAATGCCGCGTTCTGTATTCACGATCTCGCAAACATGCGAACTCCGTTGCAGATCACAGCCGATTTCACCTACATCCGCTTTCATGGACCAGGAGCAGCAAAGTACCAGGGCTCATATTCAAAAAGGGAATTGAAGGAGTGGGCGAACCGGATCAATGATTGGCGAGCGGGGTTGAAAGGAATCTACGTTTACTTCAACAACGACATCGGCGGCCACGCGGTATGGAATGCCCAGGAACTGAAAGAGTTGATTACGTAGTGGGATGAATTCAGTACCACCTCGCTTTTAGCGGGTGGGTACGCAGCTTTTCTCTGTCTAACCTCCGTGAACTCTGGTAGCAAGTTCGCAACCTTGTTTCCGTGAGATTTTGGAACGTCTTTGCTGTCCGCTGTGAGGCGACGGCTCTGCCTCGCCGTAACGTGCTTTCTCCGATCCGGGCTATGCCCCTGGTTCGGGCTGTGCCCCTCCGCCCACATTACCAAGTCGATGTTGAGTGGAGCGCAAGCGCAAGGTCCAAGACCGAACCAAGGGCACAGCCCATAATGACAGAGGCAGGTTACGGCGAGGCAGAGCCATCGCCTCACAGCGGGCGGCAAAGCCGTATCGCTGTGGTTCAGTTGTTTGGGGACCATTACACCACAGAGTCACAGAGCTCACGGAGGATGCACAGAGAAAAGCTGCGCACCCACCTGCTATCGCGAGGTGATACTGGACTTCATGCCAGTGCAATCTTATTTGACGAATTGGCCCAACGGTCCGTTTGGGTTGATGAATGGCTTGAGCTTTGAATACGAAAATAGATAGTGACCGCCCGGTTCAAAGGCGCGGTGGGCATGTGGAAATCCGACTTCGTACAGAAACGTCACGCCATCCTTGTTGATTGAGAAATCATCGAGATCCTTTACCTCAAACTTAACTTCCTCAAGTGCTTCTACAATGCTCGATGCCTCTGTAAGTTGACGGTCTGCTTTGGCGGCCAATATGACTTCAGCGGTGTCCTTCTGTAACTTGGCGTCAACCAGTCGGGCTAACTCAGTCAGCTTGGCTACTACAAAAACGTCTCTGGCCTTAATGACGCTGCCAGTGCGCAGGTCGATCGAAATTGTGCGCGACTGCGAATCAGGATAAGCAGCCATCCCGCTTTGTGTGAAGGTGACGTCAAGGATGTTGTTGTCGTTGTAGTTAACGACATAATCGAATTCATCCAGCCAATTGTTCTCGCGGTACTCCTTGAGACTCGTTTCGAAAATGTTGGCAACGCTCAACAACGATCGGACCTTACTCAATATCGCTGGATTTGACACCCTGGTGACTAACGGGTAACTGATTGTCGCCCGTGTTCTATCCGGAAAGTCTTTCGCAAACTTCCCCGAGCGGACGATCACAATTCGTTTCCGAATTATTGTGGCTTTGGATTGTGAATGGATTTGGGCTGGTAGAAGTACCGCGAAAGCGACAAGCAACAACATCGCCCGAGGTACGAGGTGCGATGCGTTTTTAATCATACAGAGCTATTCCACGGTTACTGATTTCGCCAAGTTCCTGGGCTGGTCCACGTCGCACCCTCGTCTGACAGCGATGTGGTACGCGAGCAACTGCAACGGAATGATCGATAGGATCGGACACAGCAGATCGCTCGCCGGTGGTATCTCAATCACGTAGTCAGACACGACAGAGGACATTGAATCGCCTTCGGTCAGCACCGAGATTACGATGCCTTCGCGCGCCTTAACTTCGACGACGTTCGAATGCGTCTTTTCATAGCGGAGCTCAGAAGAGTGATTGCCGTTTTCTTTTGTGTTTATGAAGAGCACTGGGAGGCGCTCATCGATGAGCGCATTCGGTCCATGCTTCATCTCACCCGCGGGATAACCCTCAGCGTGGATGTAAGAAATTTCCTTCAGCTTCAATGCGCCTTCGAGAGCGACAGGGAAGTTGATGCCTCTGCCGAGATAGAGAAAATCAGTGACCCGGAAAAACTCTTTCGCCAGCTCTTCAATGCCGTCGGAGTCATTCAAAAGGTGTTCAAGCTTAACCGGTAACTCTGCGAGTTGTTGCGCGTGTCCCATCGCTTCTTCGCTCGAAAGCGTCCCGCGCACCTGGCCCAGGTAGAGACCAAGTAGGTAAAGCGCAACCATCTGGCACGTGAATGCTTTCGTCGATGCGACACCGATTTCTGGTCCGGCATGGGTGAGAATCGTGCCGTCAGCTTCGCGAACAATCATCGATCCCTGGACGTTACAAATCGCCAGCACCTTTGAGCCGAGTTCTTTCGCTTCTCGTAACGCCGCGATAGTGTCAGCCGTTTCGCCCGACTGTGAGATGACGAGCAATAAAGAGTTTTCATCCATCACCGGATTGCGATAGCGAAACTCTGAGGCGTAATCGACATCGACGGGTATACGCGCAAGTTGCTCGATCATGTACTTGCCCGCGAGCCCTGCATGCCACGAAGTACCGCAGGCGGCAATCGTGATTGATGTAAAGCGTTTGAAGTCGGCCGCAGTGATGTTCGGCATATCGTCGAGAAACACTTGACCGCTGTCGAGTGAGATTCGACCCTGGACGGTTTCTCTAACAGCACGCGGCTGCTCGTAGATTTCCTTGAGCATGAAATGCTTGAAGCCGCCCTTTTCAGCCATGATTGGATCCCAGGTGATTCGCTGGATCGATGGCTGAACAGAGTTTCCTTCGAAGTCAGTAACGCGCACTGCCTCTTTGTTGATGATGGCAATCTCTCCATCGCCGAGGAAAAACACGTCGCGCGTATGTTGTAGGATTGGTGGAATATCGGAGGCGACAAAAAACTCTCGATCACCCAGACCGATTACGACCGGCGGTCCCTGGCGCACAGCGATAATCGTATCGGGCTCATTCGCGTTGATGATTGAAAGGGCAAAGATTCCGCGAAGCTCTGATACCGTCATACGAACGGCGCGTTCGAAGCTCGAATCCTCCTTCAAGTACTCCTCGATCAAGTGCGCGATGATTTCCGTGTCAGTCTCAGTGACGAAGCGATGGTCGGATTTCCGCAGGCGTTCTTTGAGTTGGAGATAGTTTTCGATGATGCCGTTGTGAACCACGACGACGCGACCGGTGCAGTCGCGATGAGGATGTGCGTTCTCTTCGGTGGGACGACCGTGTGTGGCCCAACGCGTGTGACCGATTCCGTAAGTCCCGTCTAACGGACTCAAACGAATCGCTTCCTCCAGATTGCGCAGCTTTCCCTCGGCACGCCGGATCTCCAAATCGTGTCCTTCATTGACAACGGCAATCCCGGCGGAGTCGTAGCCGCGGTACTCGAGTTTTCGCAAGCCGTCGATAATTAACGGCACAACCTGTTTATTTCCAACGTAGCCGACTATTCCACACATGCTTGTTTGCTAACTCCCACTGTTCGAGCTATTCAGCTTCTTCTTGATCATTGCCGGAACACCGGCGACCAACGAGTTGTCAGGAACATCTTTTGTAACGACGGAACCCGCTGCCGTCACGGAGCCTTTGCCTACCCGTACGGGCGCTACCAACATCGTGTCCGAACCGATCTTAACATCGTCCTCGATGATCGTTTCGTGCTTGCTCTTGCCATCGTAATTGCACGTCACCGTTCCGGCGCCAATGTTCGTGCGCTCGCCAATAGTTGCATCTCCAAGGTAAGTAAGATGCATTGCTTTGGTCTTGCGTCCGATTCGCGATTTCTTTACCTCCACGAAGTTTCCAACCGTGGCGCCTTCTTCCAGTTTCGCGTTCATCCGCAAGTGCGCAAACGGACCAACCGAACAGTTCGATTCAATCTCGCAATCGACGATGATTGAGTGATCCTTTACTGTGACGTTGTCCCCTAAACGAGAATTCGTGATACGCACGCCGGCACGAATGACGCAACTTTCTCCTATCTTTGACGGCCCTTCAATCGAGACATCTGGATAGATAATCGTATCTGATCCGATTTGTACCTCAGTGCTGAGGTAAGCGTGGGATGGATCGATAAAGGTCACGCCGCCGTCTGTCATCAACCGTCGAATTGTGTTTCGTCGGAGTAGGTTTTCAAACTCGGCGAGGTCTGCGCGGCTGTTTATGCCGGAAACCTCGCGCGGGTCGTTATTGACGTAAACGCTTACTTTCGCGCCTTCGCGAAGCAGAATTTCTGCAACGTCCGTAAGGTAATACTCGCCCTGGACGTTGACTGGCTGCAGCCTGTTCAAAGCGTCGAAGAGTTTACGCGAGTCGAAAACGTAAATACCTGAATTGATCTCTTTAACCTGACGTTCTTCTTCAGACGCGTCTCTTTGTTCGACGATCTTTTGAAACGAGCCTTGATCGTCCCTGATAACGCGACCGTATCCCGTAGGATTTTCCAGGCGCACGCTCAGGACTGTAGCATCAGCAGCCGACTTGCGGTGATGCTCAATAAGAGCCTCCAGCGTCGAGGTTCGAATCAACGGCACATCACCTGACAAAATAAGAACGAGCGAATCAGAATCCGCCAAAAGCTCCCGGGCGGTTGCGACTGCGTCGCCCGTTCCGCGCTGCTCTTTCTGCAGCGCAAACTGCGCGAGTTCGCCGACTTCTGCGATCGAAGCCTGCTTCACTTCTTCGGCTCCATGACCGACTACTACGACGATCGACTGCGGATTTAGCTGTTTGGCTGAGCGCAAGACCCGCGCGATCAATGGCAAGCCTCCGAGCTCATGAAGGACCTTTGCTCGTTTAGACTTCATCCGGGTGCCTAACCCGGCGGCCATGACCAGCACGTTGATGTTTTCAGAACATGTATCTGGATTGGGCAAGAAGGTACTCCAGCGACGTTAGACGGTAACTGCAGTTCGCAGCAAAGCCTTTTCGCGGCATGCCATGACGACCTGTGCTAGACGAATTGAATTGTGCCGGACCTTTTCACCTGAATCCAGGAGATCGGCCTTCACGATTTCAGTGTTGCCGTCGAGTGCACGATCGATCGCGTTGTCGTCTATACCGATTTGGTGAGCGTCTTCCGCTGCGTACCGCTCGGTTTGTTCCGGACTGATTCGCTTATCGTTAACAATCACGAAATCAAAGTGGATTTCAGGTGCGTAGCGCTTTACGGTCTCGATGTGCTCCCGGGCCGTGTAACCATCTGTTTCGCCTGGCTGCGTCATCAGGTTACTCACAAAGATCTTTGTCGCAGGGCTTTCACCCATCACTCGCGCGACCTGCGCCACCAGTAGATTCGGCAGAATGCTGGTGTAAAGCGAGCCTGGGCCAACCGTAATTACATCAGCAGAGCGAATGGCTTTCAATACCTGAGGTAAAGGCAAACACTGTTCTGGCTCGAGTCGTAAGCGCCGAATCGGACTTCGCGAAGCAGTGATCGATGTTTCGCCACGCACGACGCTGCCGTCTTCCAGTTCCGCTACCAAACGCACATCACTGATGGTCGCAGGATAGATGTGACCTTTGCTGGCCAGGACCTCTGACGACAATCGCACTGCTTCAGTGAAATCGCCCGTCACTTCGGAAAGCGCAGCTAAAAAGAGGTTCCCGAAACTGTGACCGCCGAGTTCGCCATCGCCACGGAAGCGATACCTAAAAAGCCGCGATAGCAAACTGGAGTCTTCTGACAATGCGATCATGCAGTTGCGGATGTCGCCGGGAGGCAGCATCTGCAGTTCGTCACGGAGTCGGCCGGAGCTGCCCCCGTCGTCCGAAACAGTAACTATCGCAGAAAGATTGTCGATCCAGATTGATTCGGACGACTTGCCGACAAGTTCTTTCAGACCGGCCAGGAGTGTTGACAGCCCGGTGCCCCCGCCCATCGCCACAAGTTTTTGACCATGACTATCAGAATGTTCCAAACAGCAGCTCCTACCGCGTGATGTTTGTTATCGCAGCTTGTCGTTGGACGTCAAACAATGACTATTGGGACACATGACGGCCGAGAGAATCATACATTAAAGAAAGTTCTAATCCCGCAATTATTGGGTGAAACATCAGTGTTTACTAATGTTCCATTAGGCAGGGTTACTGAAGATAAGGCGGTCGAAATCCGGATCGTTGCGGAGTGGATTCAAATCGTGATCGTGTTGGGCTCTCACGCGGAGGCTCGGCTGAAGGTCGAGCGCGCGCTGCAGCGACTCCAACGCCAGATCAATTGAACCAAGACGGGCCCGCGTTGCGGCCAAGCCATAATGAATGTGAGCGGCCTCCGGTTCACGCTTGAGGGCTCGTTCAAACATCTCCTGCGCCGCTACATATTCTCCCCTGTTAAGTTCGATCACCCCTCGGTCATAGAGCGAGTCGGCGTCTCGCGGAAGCATGCTTTCAGTACGGAGTCTGGATTCTGCTACAGCTAGATAGGTCCGAGATCGAGCAGCAACCTCCGATACCTGGGAGAACTTATCCAAGAGAATGCGGAACTGGTTGCGCGCCTCAGCGAATCGTCCCCGAACGAATTCTCGGTGAGCCCGTTCAAAAGCCGCCAGTGCGGCGGATTCATCCTGTGTCGGCTGTCTTGGTGGCGGTGGAGGTGGTACGGGTCGAGCGGCTCGAATGGCCCGGGCGGCAGCAACCTTCTGAGTCTTTTTGACTCTTGATACGACAGTCTTTTTCGCTGGCGCTGCTTTGCGAGCGAGCGCTTTGGCAGGAGCCTTTTTCGCTTTCGCTGCTGATTTAGAAACGGTTTTCTTGACTGGCCTCAGCTTAGCGGGTTTGCGTGAAGCTGCCTTCGCAGCTGGAGCTCGTCTCGCTTTCGCCTTTACAGCCTTTGCTTTTACTGGTCGCTTCGCAGTCTTTGCCGACGCACCTCGACCGGTGGAACGTGATCCAGACCGTCGGAGGCCCTTTGTAAGACTGCTGCTCATTTGGTGACTCTCGGATGCTGCGTCCAGGGAATTCGCAGCCGGTGAATCCGCGGAGCTTAGCATAGCTTCACCGCTAAATCAATTTACACAAGAATTTAAGGGCACTCGAAGCCAATTCCGACTGTCTGAAACTGAGAATGTGCCAACAAAGAAAAACACTTGAAGGTCATTGTTGGCTATGCTAAAGTGCCTTCTGGCTTACGGAGGCTTAATCCACCTCGGCGAACAGCCCCATCCAGTTTTAGAAACCTCTTTTAACTCAGGACTTGCAACCACGAAGCTGTGTTCCGGCTACCTCCTTCCGAATAGACGTCCTGTCCCGGCTTTCAAAGAAGAGTCGAACCAATGCCAGACACTCCAATTCTGCTGCGTGAGCAGCAATACCATCAGATAAAAGCGGTTCTAGCTCGTCTGAGAATTGATTCTGCCGCAAGAGTTGTTTTCTTGGTGGACAAAGACGGTCAAGAGATCGCGACTCAAGGCGAAGTGGGGAATCTTGACACAACAAGTCTAGCGTCGTTAGCAGCAGGAAACGTCGCTGCTACCGGCGGCATGGCTCAACTCATCGGTGAAAAAGAGTTTCCTACTCTCTCTCACGAGGGTGAGAAAGAAAGCATTCACATATCTGTGATTGGGCGGTTGCTTCTGGTGATTGTATTTGATGAACGATCGAGTCTTGGACTGGTGAAGTTAAGAAGCAAGCAGGTTTCCCATCAGATTTCCGCGATGATCGAAGAAATCTCCAAGAGCGATTATGAAGATCTCGACTCTCCCTTTGCCGGTATTACCGACGAGGACATTGACAGCCTTTTCAGATAACGCGCCATGACTTTCATCAACTACGCTTCTAGAGAAATCAATTGCAAAATCGTCTACTACGGTCCCGGACTGTGTGGCAAAACCACGAACCTTCAGTACATCTTCGACTCGACCGCACCCCAGTCACGCGGAAAGTTGATCAGTTTGGCGACCGAAACCGACCGCACGCTCTTCTTCGATTTTATGCCACTTGAGTTGGGTACCGTGCGCGGATTCAAAACACGTTTCCACCTTTACACGGTGCCTGGTCAGGTTTTCTACGATGCTTCGCGTAAGTTGATCTTGAAAGGCGTGGACGGTGTAGTGTTCGTTGCGGATTCCCAGGAAGAGCGAATGGATGCGAACATCGAGTCGCTCTACAACCTTGAGGAAAACCTACAGGCGCAGGGTTACGACCTGATGAAAATTCCCTACGTGCTCCAGCTTAACAAGCGGGACCTTGGTAACATTATTTCCGTACCTGATTTGACTGCGGAACTACAGCGAAAAGGTGAACCGGTTGTGGAAGCTGTTGCAGCAACGGGTCAGGGAGTTTTTGATACTTTGAAAGCGGTTGCGAAGCAGGTTCTTACCGAACTCCGGAAGGGTTAGTCCTCAAACCTACTCCAGCGATTTCAGCATCAACAAACCATCTCCGCCATTTGAATAGTATTTCGGTAGGCGTTGAGTGATTGAGTAGCCCAGGCTCTCGTAGAGTTTTTGCGCAGCTGTATTCAATGCTCGAACTTCGAGCCGCACCAGTCTCACGTTCCTTTTCTTAAACCCATCTTCAACTTGTGCCATCAGTCTCTTCGCGAGTTTGCGCCTCCTGTGTTCTGGCGCAACTCCCACGGTGGTCACGTGTCCGGTGTGATCTGGTTCGACCAGGCCAATGACAAATCCGACCATTATTCCGGCTGTTGTCACCGCCCGGTACGACACGGATTCCGGAGCGGTTAGCAGATAGTCGAATGTCTCGCGGCTATATGCTTCACCGTCGATAAAGCAGCGCTGATCGAGTCGCCAGCACTCATCGAGTTGAGAAATGGTGAGCGGACGAACATCGTACTTCGTCCCCCAGGAGGGCGTAGCTACCTTTTCTTTTTTGGTGGTGCGCTCAGTTGGAAGGTCTTCCTGCGACCACCAGCGCGAGCGAAATTTCTTGAGTACAGCCATGACCTTGTTCGGGGGAACTTCAGTGTACCATCACGTTTTTTATACTGCCTACAGGATTAACATGCAATCCCCATAACTGTAAAAACGATAACGCTGATCGACAGCATGTTTATAAGCCGCGAGGGTCAACTCCCTGCCGGCAAAGGCGCTCACCAGCAGAAGCAGCGACGAACGTGGCAAGTGAAAATTCGTAAGCAATCCATCTACGACACGAAAGTTAAGCCCGGGCGTAATCGTCAGCTTTGACTCACCGTGCTGCTCGGACAGTTGTACGGAATTACGTATTGCTGACTCGAGCGTTCGCACTGTTGTTGTTCCGACGGCGATGACCCGACCTCCACGAGCCTTCGCCAAATTGATCGCGCTTGCTGCTTCGTGACTGACGTCATACGTTTCGGCACTTACAGTGTGCTCACTTACTTCTTCGACACGAACCGGTTCGAAGGTTCCATAGCCAACGTGAAGAGTGATCTCAGCGACGTTGGCTTTGGTCCGGAGTTGGTCCAACATTTCAGGTGTGAAGTGAAGGCCGGCAGTGGGGGCTGCAATAGCGCCCGCCATTTGGGCGTAAACCGTCTGATAACGCTCGCGATCCGAGTCTGACTTCGAAACGCGTTTGATGTAGGGGGGAAGTGGAGTGATGCCAACTCGTTCCAGTGTTTCTTCGAACGATCCTTCGCACCTGAATCTAACATGACGAATCTCCGTGCCCGGCTCATCGGTTATTTCTCCGGACATTTGTTCGCCGAAATCAACGATTGCACCGGGTTTCAGGCGCGAGCCTGGTCGCACCAGCGCTTCCCAGAGGTTTTCACACACCTTGCGAACCAGGAAAACCTCCACACGGCCGCCCGATGGGCGCCTCTTGCCGATCAGACGTGCGGGAATCACACGCGTGTTGTTGAGGACGACAACGTCGTCAGCTCTGATGTGGTCGATAAAGTGATGAAAGGTTGAATCGGTCCAGCTCTGCGTGCCGCGATCCAGGACAAGCATCCTGGACGCATCACGCTCGGGTAAGGGAGCCTGCGCGATGAGTTCTTCAGGTAGGTCGTAATCGAAATCGGAAATACGCATGAAGCAGATCCACCGAGTCTCACAGATTACACAGATTAATTTTGATCGCGGCGGTGAGTGATTAAGTGCTTTCTCTTTAAGTAACTGAACGGTCAACGTCGCTATCTAAAATTAATCTGTGTAATCTGTGAGACTCGGTGGATCTGCTTCATGCGTATTTC
>Ga0157380_10001436_pt1 | contig 15595 bp, 8 predicted proteins | sample S35metaG_FD_119757 | JGI IMG/M metagenome (GOLD analysis project Ga0157380, IMG submission 119757) | Switchgrass rhizosphere microbial communities from Kellogg Biological Station, Michigan, USA - S3-5 metaG | ecosystem: Host-associated > Plants > Roots > Rhizosphere > Soil | place: USA: Michigan... | reverse complement strand
TTTTCTGCGAAGTAAATAGTTTCCAGCTACTTCGTGTCGCTTGCCGTCAATTTCCTGATAGATGATCGGTTTGAGCTGACGCAGCTCAATCGCACTCTGACGTAATACCAGGTCACCCGCAGCAGAGATCTCGGGTTGCACGTCAGCATCAAAAGTAATCCCAATCCTGGCCGGGTCAGCGCCGGCTGAAATCACAAAGTCATACTCCAGTTGTTGACCGTTACCGTACCAGCTCAAATCAATACCGGGATAGATATCGTGGTAGCTGACGGCGCGAAAGGTAGGCACATCCGTATGCCATTTCTTTTGATCACGACCGATAAAATAGTTTCGTAACTCTGTGCGCGGTTCGACCCCATCGATCGGCGACTTCGGATTCGCATTCTGAAATTTCAGAGCCAGCGGTTTTCGTGGTTCTTTTTTTGTGCTAATGAAGTCGAAGACTGCGCCGTTTTGAGTCAGGAACACGTTATAGGCCGTGGTCCTCGCTGAGTACCTCGCCCTTGAATCAAACTGCCCGACATTCTTTTCGAAACTTATTGGAAGATTTGACGCTACTCCCTGGATCTCCGGAGTCTTGCGAACCGAAGTTGATCGATTTCCTTTGCCTGAATCACTAGCATGACCGCGCGTCTGAAGGGCATCCAGCCCTACGAGGACGAATAGAGAAAGACCCAACCAAAGAATTATTCGCGATGTTTTCAACTTAGTTCGTTTTGAAGCGCTAATGCGTGGATCGATTGCTTGAGAGTTTAGACGCGACGTCCAACCTTAATGGCCACAAAAAACGGCAATAACATTATCCAACTACGCAAATGTCGGCGGCCACGTCACCATACTAATTTAGGCCACAGATGGACACGGATAAAAGGGATCTGAACTGATAATTAGTTTCAGACCTGTGTTGTCCGTGTTCATCTGTGGCTGAAAGGTCCTGCGTTCAAGTCGTGTTGACCGGTGCGAAGTCAAAGATGCTACTGCCACAAAAAACCGGGTGAACACGAATTGTATACTCGAGTTCACCCGGCACGGTGTAATTCTTCGCAAGTTGTTCTACCCAAGGAACCCTAAGGTCGGAGTAGCAAACCTAAAAAGATTCGGAAACACGGCGGCCCGATCAGAAACAGCCAGGCCATACCAGTTTGCGAGCGTGGCCGCGTATTGGTCGTTTGCAGTTGTCGGTATCCATTGTCCGCGACCGCTGTTCGTATCATCAGGCCCATTGAGTTGCAGAGTCGGATAACCGAATGGCAAGCCGGTTCCGTCCGGTCGCGTTGATCCGTAGAACATGCCGCCAAGCACCGAACCACCCATGATTAAGGCGTGACTTCCCCAGGCGTGATCGGAGCCTACGCTGCTGGCGCCGGTACCCGAAGGCTGCAGCGTCCTGCCAAAGTCCGAGAGTGTAAAGGTGGTCACGTTATTGCTGAGACCCTGCGCTACCATCTCGTCATAGAACGCTTTCATCGCCTGACCAAGTTGAGTCATCAAGACACCTTGCGTGCCTGATTGAGTTCCCTGACCGCCCGGGTTGGCTGGATCGCTGCCCGTCTCATTCGTATGCGTGTCAAAGCCACCTACCGAACAGAAGAAAATCTGACGCTTCATAGTGATGCCGGCTGCATCGCGAATCTTGATCAGCTTGGCGATCTGTTTCAATTGGTTCCCTAACCCGGTATTGGGGAACGCAGTGGTATTCCCAGGCGTTGGGATGACTGGATCAGGCTGATTCAGTGATTGATCGGCAGCTAGCGCTTGTTTGGTTGTATCGCTCGAAGCCTTTATCAACATCGGATCCTGATCGAGATTGAGTAGCGATCTGAAGCTGCTGGTAGCCGTATTCGGATTGGCCCCGCTAACTCCGTTCCAATTCAAGACCAGCAAATTGGCGAGCGTGGTTGGCGCGGCTGCAATCGCAAGTTGACGCGAGGTGATTCCCGTTGAAAAGAGATTCGTGCCTGCCAAAGAAATATTCATCGGCAAGGCTACTGGGCCGTTTAGAGAATTGGTCTTGTCCGCAATGCGTCCCGCCCAGCCAGTCTGCCCAGTTGTATTCGAGATGCAGGTCATGTGCTGCGAAACCTGATCAGAGTGTGAGAACAATTGGTACGGACGGCCTATGTTCGCAATGTAATTGGCCCTGGTAATCGGCTTCACGAGAGAACCGACATTGCACAGCACCGCCAGCTTACCAGCGCTCCAAATGTCCATGATGCCTTTGGCTTGTCCGGGTACAGTGCCGAACTCGGGAGAAAGGTTGGGATGGAAAGCGTACGACACGCCACTCGTGTTCGAAGGCGTAATTTTGGTGCCGAGCAACGCGGACTTTGGGATTGCCAGACCGGAAGCCTCTCGCACATTCCTATAACCGTTCGTCGACCCACCAGTGGGATTATCGTAATCGTCGTACGGGATGACCATGTTGTTACAGTCGGAGCCGCCGTTAAGGAAGATACAAACCAGGGCTTTGTAATCTGACGCGACCTGTGGTTCGTTGTTCTGTCGAACCATCGCGTCCACCAGGCTAAACTTGCCCAGGCTGGCTACCAAAGCGGCGCCGGTTAGGCCACACGCGGATGTTTTAAGAAAGTCTCTGCGAGAGTCGCTCATCTCTTCTTACCTCTCCACCTGATATTGCGCTGAGGTCGCAACGAGATAGATTGCAGTTTGCGTACGCTGCAGGGCTTGGGTAGTAGCGTTCGCATTAGTAATGGCGGTGATGGTCAGCACTATGTTGGATTTCATGGCTGCTGACATCGTGGTGTGCATCAGCCTGGCATCGAGAGTATCAACCAGAGCCGATGGAGTTGTAGCCAGCGCCGTGTATGACGAATAGTTCAACTGCGTGCCGGCGGGCCGGTTCGTTCCGTTAATCGGAATGCCGTTGCCGGAATTAGCCAGGAACAAAGTATTCATAAAGTTTGCTCGTTTATAAGTCGTAGACGTATCGAGCAAACCATACTCTGGTCCAAACAGTGTGGTTCCGGCTAAGCCAAAGTCAGCCGGGAAATAGCTGAACACTGTTGGAGGATTGAATACGTTCTGGCCCATATCATTCGAATAACTATTCGGCGAGTTGGTTACCAGCACACCATCACTCGTAGCGTTGAAGGCCCTGAGCAGGTGGGTCATCAACAGCACCGGCTCGCGCAGGTGACCGTAGTTCGGATCGTTCTTCACGTCTCCACGAGCTTCCGGATCCAGCAGAATTGCGGTGATGACGGCTTTCATATCACCGCGAACGCCGGAGCCATTGTTCGCAAAGGCGGCAGAGCAACGACCCACATAAGTCGGACTCGGGTTACTCGTCACCAGTTGATGAATCATCTGAGTGCAGAGATAAGGTCCAACGTTTGGATGGTTGAAGAGGTTGTCGATGACTCCGTTCGGATTGGTTGCGGTTCCACCCAATGAAGTCACGGCATAAGCTTGCGTGTTTGCCGTTTGCTGTGCCGTGGTACCTGTGGTGCAATTGGTACAAGCGGGAATCGTAAACGGCGAGGCGTGATTGATGTCAATTAGAAGCGTCTTGGCCGCGATGTCGTACCGGTTCCTGTTCCCGTTCGGCACCATCGGATCCAAATAGTTCGTGACTGCGGTGATACCGTCGCCGCTCCAAACTTTGTTCGGCGCCAAATCCCAACCCGTAAAGACTCGGGCCAGATTTGCAATCGTCGCCTGATCATAACTCGGGATTTTCTCGCCCTGAGCGTCAAGCATTGGCGTGCCATCCTGATTGAGCATGTCCACACCAATCGAGAAGAGCTGCATGATCTCGCGAGCGTAGTTTTCATTCGGAGTAGGATTAAGGCGATCTCCGACGGAATTTCCGCGCATGTTCAGGTATTCACCCATCCCCGGATTGAGTGTGACCTCATACAGTAAGGTCTTGAAATTACCGAATGCGTTTCGATCGATCGTTTGCAGGTAGGGGGCGAACCAGAAAGTCTGATTGCTGTTGAGATTCTGACCCCCAACTACAACTAGCTTATGTAAGGCAAACGACACTCGTTGGTGGAGCTGATTGGGCTGTCCCAATGCATTTACCATGAATTGTTTCTGCAACGGATACAGCGAGTAGTTGTCACGCTGACAAATCGCGTCGCAAGCCGGCGCCGGGGGACTCGCCGGATAAAACTGCGGGTAAGGAGTGATCGCCGGATAGTTGGACTGATTCGAAGGAAACGACATCGGCGTCGCAAACTGTTCATTGATCCAGGCGGACATACCAACCTGCTGGAGATGGGCGATATCAGCATCGCTCGGTCCCCACGTCGCCTGCTCCAGAAATCTCAATCGATCCTGAGCCGACGGAAAAGCCGGGTTGTCGAACTGCGCGCGGTATTGAGCAATCGTCAACGGCACTACTGGCGATGGCGGGATTGCAGGCGCAGGGGTGGGCACGGCTCCGGGATCGTCAGCCGGACCGCCACCGATCGTTCCGATTGCAATTCTGACTCGATTGCTCGACGCACCGTGAAGATTAAGTCGAATGAGAACATCGCCCAGACTGCCGGACATAGCGTCGTCTAATCTAACGACAACCATGTAGATGCCCTCGAACGCGGGCACTTGGCCCACATACTCAACCGTGAGCGGGTAACGCGCGCCGGCCGCGTCCTGAGCTTCGGCACTGAAGGCCTTAACGTCCTCGCCCGCAAGCACATCGAGGTTCATCGCAAAGATCTCTACTCGAGTCCTGTTGTCGCCGCTCATCGGCATTGAAAAAGTCAAATTGAACGGTTCGGGCCGTTGGGTGATGGCCTCGAAAGCGATGGCGCGAGTGGACGTTGGAGTACTAAGGAGAACTGGAGTCGAGGCTGCTGCGGAGCTGACGGCGCCCGATAGACTTACCAGAACAAACAGGGGGAGCGTCCGGACGAAATACGATTTCGCCCGAGACAGAAGGCTGGTTTTCATAGATACGGCTCCATCAATCAACTGACATTTTGACCGCTTGCTATGAGGAATCTTAACTGTCGGGACGGGGCCACCTGGCCATGTGATTAACCCAGGTTGAACCGACTATAACATGGTTGATGGTCCATAAGTCAATCATTTCGACAGCAAAGGCACGGTCAATTTGATAGAGGAAGACGCTATCCGCAGATTACACAAATGGAAGACAATTTCTTAGTACTTTGGTTTGGCTGTTGGAACTCCCGGAAACCGGTTAGCTAACGCTAAAACAAGCAAAGAACTAAGAACAAGTACTAAGAACTCGTTTTACTTTTGCGTAATCGGTGTAATCTGCGGATAAGTTCTTACCCCAGGAAGCCAATATTAGTTGGCGAGAACTTGGAAAGATTCGGAAAGACCTTGGCAATGTCCGCAGCTGCTAAGCCAAACCACGATGCGAGTGTGGCCGCATACTGATCAGTTGACGTAGTCGGAATCCAACGACCACGACTGTCTGTGTCATCAGGTCCACCCAGGGACAAAACGGGGAAGGTTCCATAGAAAGCACGACCAAGCACGGAGCCACCCATGATGAACGAATGATTACCCCACGCGTGATCCGACCCGACCGTCGCAGCACCGCTCCCGGACGGTTGCAGCGTGCGACCAAAGTCCGATTGCGTGAAAGTGGTAACCTGATCGTTTACTCCCTGAACAACCATTTCATCGTAGAAAGCTCGCATCGCCTGGCTAAGCTGCGTAAAGTTATTTCCTTGATTGCCGGTCAGCGTACCACTGGTTTGATTGGTGTGAGTGTCGTAGCCTCCCATCGAGCAGAAGAATATCTGCCGCTTCATTCCAAGCGCATCTTTCAGCTTGATTAACTTGGCGACTTGCTTCAACTGATTGCCGAGCGAGGTATTAGGAAAGGTTCCCACAGTTGGATCAGTGCTCAAAGCCGCACTCGTCACGAGTGCCTGACTGGTAGTTTCACTTGTGGTCTTCACCAGCAGAGTGCCGAGATCCATTCCGAGCAATCCCGAAAAAGTGCTCTTGCGCGCGGTCTGATCTGCTCCAGTACCACCATTCGCATTTAGAACCAAGACTTGACTTAGCGGAGTCGGCGCCGAAGCAATCGCAAGCTGCCGTGTACTCTGGCCGGTAATGAATAAGCTCGTCCCAGCTACAGAGACACCCATCGGCAGCGGCACCGTCCCATTCAACGCCCCGGTAAGATCGGCAGTCCTTCCTCCCCACCCGGTTTGCGCTACTCCATTTGAGACAACGGTCTGTTGTTGAGCCTGCTGATCCGAATGCGAAAAGAGCTGGTACGGCTTGCCGATGTTTGCCTGGTACTGTGCTTTCGTGATCGGCTGAATGAGGTTTCCCATGTTGAACTGGACGGCGAGCTTCTGCGCGTTCCAAATATCCAGCAGACCTTTGGCGGAGCTTGGAGTCGCGACTTCAGGTGAAAGATTGGGGTGCAGGCCAAACGGCCGGCCGCCGCCACCCGTCGAGTTCGGAAGAGGAATTAAACTCGCTTGCGGAATCGCCAGACCGGAGTTGTTGCGCACTGAAAAGTAAGAGTTGTATTCCGAATCAAGTGGAATGATCGTGTTATTGCAGTCGTTGCCGCCAAACAGAAAGATACAGACGAGCGCCTTGTAGTCTGAAGCCACTTCCGGCTGATCCTGAACTCGCGCTTGTACCAGGTTTAGTTGATCTAATGTGGAAACCAAAGCTGCCGCACTCAGGGCACAGCCGGTGCTTTTCATGAATGTTCTTCGCGATTGCTTCATGTGCTATTTCTCCACCTGATACTGCGATGAGCTGGCAATCAAATAAATTGCCGTGCGCGTCCGAATAGCTGCATCTCCATTGGTCACGTTCGTAACCGTCTGGACCACGCTGCTCTTCATCGTTGCCGACATGGTGCTGTGCAGCAGGAACACATCGAGCGCGTCCACGAGGGACTGCGGATTTCCGGCCAGCGCTTGATACGAAGCGTAATTGACTTGAGTACCCGTAGGTCGATCGACACCGGCCGGAATCCCGTTGCCGTTGTTGGCCAGGAAGAGCGTGTCCACGAAGTTTGCGCGCTTCAATGAAGTGGACGTCGACAGCACTCCAAACTCTGGCCCGAACAGATTGGTACCGGGCAAACCATAATCGGCCGCGTAGTAGCTGAAGACAGTCGGCGGACTGAAGAGGTCCTGGTCGAGATCGTTTGTGTAGCTGAAACTTCCGCGTAATGAACCGGCGATGTTGAAATCGCTGGTCGCGTTGAAGGCTCTCAACAAGTTGTCAATGAATAGAACTGGCTCGCGCAGGTGGCCATAGGCCGGGTCGGTCTTAACATCACCTCGAGCCTCAGGATCGAGAATGATCGCTGTAATCACAGCCTTCATATCACCACGAATATTTGAGCCGTTGTTGGCGAAAGCCGCTGCGCAACGTCCCACGTAAGCCGGACTCGGATTGCTCGTCACCATCTGGTGAATCAATTGGGTGCAGAGATATGGCCCCGTATTCTGGTGATTGAACAAGGCGTCAATCGCCATATTCAGCTCGTTCGTCTTGTAATTTTTGAAGTTCGTTGTGTTCGTACAATTCGTACAAGCTGGAAAGACGGTATTGCTCACTGGCGCGAGCGTCTTTGAGGCTATGTCGTAAGTGTTCGTATTGTTCACCAGCGGCATCGGCGTGATGTAGTCGGGAACGATTGAACCATCGACTGGAGTGGTCGTGGTGGTCAGGTTCCAGCCTGTGAAGATCCGCGCGAGATTAGTAATAGTCCCGTTGTCGTAGCTAGGCACGCGATTGCCCTGTGAATCAAGTACTGGAGTTCCATCCTGGTTAAGAAGATCGGGGCCGATCGAGAATAGCTGCTTAATCTCGCGAGCGTAGTTCTCGTTCGGAGAGGCTTTCGAATTCCCTGCCATGTCCAGGTAAAAACCCATCGCTGGATTCAAGGTGATGTCGAATAGCAGCGTGCGGAAGTTTCCAAATGCCTGCGCATCCATCGTTCGCAGGTACGGCGCGACCCAGCTCGGAGAATTATTGAGCTCACGACCTGAGACTGGAATCAGTTGGTGCAAAGCAAACGCGACTCGTTGTCGTAATTGATCCGGACCAGTCAATGCATTCTGAAAGAAGCGCAGCTGGAGCGGATACATCGTGTAGTTGTCTCGCAGACAAGTACCCGTGCAACTGGCAGGCGGCATGATTGGATAAAGCGTCATGAGTGGATAATTCGAGTCCGACGCGTTGAACTGCTCATCAAGGTAAGCCTGCATACCGATGCTGCGCAGATGTGTCAGGTCGGCGCTCGTTGGGCCCCAGGTTACTTGCTCCAAAAACCGCAGCCCATCTCCACCGGCTGCGAGCGCGGGATTGGTGAACTGGCTGCGATACTGACTAATTGTTAAAGGTGTCGGGGGAGACGGTGGCGTGGGCGGAGCCGGAGTCGGAACTGCGCCAGGATCGTCGGCGGGCCCGCCACCGATTGTTCCGATCGCAATCCGAACTCGATTGCTCGCGACGCCATGTAAATTCAAGCGAACCAGCACATCGCCCATGGTGCTGGTCATGGAATCGTTTAAGCGAACGATGACCATCGAGATGCCTTCGAAGCCCGGCACCTGCCCAACGTATTCGACAGTGAGGGGATAACGGACCTTCGCGGCATCTTCAGCGTCCGCGCTCAGCGCATTGGCGCCTTCACCAGCCAGCAAGTCCAGGTTCATGACAAAGAGCTCGACGCGAGTACGCAAGTCGGTACTGAACTGCGCGGAGGCGGTCAGGTTAAATGGCTCCGGTCGCTGCGTCACCGATTCCAGCGCGATGGCCCTCGTAGAAGTTGCATTGCTGAGCAGCACCGGCGGAGTCGCAGCAAAGGCGCCTTCAAAAGCGCCCACTATTCCGATCAGAAATAAAAGAGGTAGAACCCGGACGAAACATCTAGTTGTCCAGTAAACGCTGGTTTTCATAGCAATACAGCTCCGTCCAAGATTGAAGAATCACCTTGAAGGCCGATTAGCGACTAGCGAACGGGTTTGTTTGGGGTGGGTAACTGTCCTGGAAGCGATGGGCCCCGCGCAAATAATTCCCGAACAAAATTAAGACGTCAGTTTTGCCCGAAAAGCCGAACTAAGTTCTGGAATTCCCCCTGCGCGAGCTGGGGGATGGTTCAAGTGCAGCCTACATCGATAGCTTTCAATGATCTTCTGCATACCCCCTGCGTGAGCTGGGGGTTACTTCAAATACAACTTACAAAACCAAACCGCACTGCTGCTTTTTTAATCCCCCCTGCGCCAGCTGGAGGTTTCTTCAAGTTCGGCCTAATGAACAGGAGCAGGCAGGATCTGAATCATCCCCCAGCTGTGGGGATTCAAGAAACTTATTGGTGGTTGTCAGTTTTAGGTTGCACTTGAACGATCCCCCAGCTGCGCAAGGGGGATTCGAAAACAATTCGGGTCTTGCTGCTAGGCTGGACCTGAACTATCCCCAGCTGCGCAAGGTGAATTCCCTTCTGCCTCCTGCCCCCTGCTTCCTTCTCCTGCCTCCTGCTCAGCGATGTGTCGCCAGCTGTGGCAGTGAGCACGCAACAAAGCGTCGGCAGCAGCAGGTCCCTCGCTGCCGGACTCGTAATTGGGCAAGTCCGGTGGCGGCTGTTCCTTCCACGCCTCGAGTATTGGCGTGATCAAACGCCACTGGGCTTCGACTTCATCACGTCGCGTAAACAAAGTCGCATCGCCCTGCATGACATCGAGCAGCAAAGTCTCGTAAGCAGCCGGTGAGCGTACTCCAAAGCCCTCTCGGTATCCGAAGTCCATCTCCACTGTTCCCGTGTGCATCTCGACGCCCGGACGCTTTGCTCCAAACGTGACACTGATGCCTTCGTCAGGTTGAATTCGCAAAGCGATCACGTTCGGCTCGATCTGTTCGCTAGGCGTGCGAGCGAACAAAGCCTGAGGTGTACGTTTCAGGTGAACCGCAATTTCAGTCACGTTTTTCGCCAGGCGCTTTCCGGCTCGAACATAAAAAGGTACGTCGGCCCAGCGCCAGTTTGAAATGTAGAACTGTATTGCCGCGTACGTCTCAGTAATCGAATCCGGACGCACGCCTTCTTCCTGTCGATAACCCGGCACCGGCTGACCATCAATCGTGCCCGGTCCATATTGACCGCGCACTGTGCGAGCTTTCACTTCCTCAGGAGACATCCTTCGAATGGAGCGGAGCACCTGGACCTTCTCTTCTCTGACTGCATTTGCATCGAACGCAATGGGTGGTTCCATCGCTGTTAACGACAAAAGCTGGAGCAGATGATTCGCAACCATATCGCGCAGCGCACCGGCTTCTTCGTAATAACCTGCTCGTGTCCCAACTCCCAGTTTCTCGGCCGCAGTGATTTCAACAAAGTCGACGTAGTTTCGGTTCCAGATGGGTTCAAACATTGTGTTCCCGAAACGAAAGACGAGGATGTTCTGCACTGTGTCTTTTCCGAGATAGTGATCAATTCTGTAAACCTGATCTTCGTCAAAGACTTTGGCGATCTCGGCATTGAGGGCTTGCGCAGATTCGAGATCACGACCGAAAGGCTTTTCGATTATTATGCGGGACCAACCGTGTTCCTGTTTGGCCAAGCTCGCGCCACCCAATCCCTTCACGATGACGGGTGCTAATGATGGTGGCGTCGCGCAATAAAAAAGCCGGTTACGACTTGCTTCGTCAGTATCGACCATGCTGTCGAGTTGTTCCGCCAGGCTTTGATATAAGCCGGGGTCATTCAGGTCGCCGTACTTGTAGCTGATGCGCTCGGCAAAGTGGTTCCATTCCTCGTCAGTAAATTCCCCCATCTCACCGGATGCGCGCGCGCCTTCCAACATGCGCTGGCGAAATTCTTCATCGCTCAATTTGTCGCGTCCTATGCCGAGAATGCGAAAACCGAGCATCGCGCCTTCGTGAACGAGATGAAACAAAGCCGGCATCAATTTCCGTCGGGTGAGATCTCCCGATGCTCCAAAGATGATCAGCACACACGGATCCGCATGCGGCAAAGTCGCCTGCTGAATTTGATTTGCAGTCTTATTAGGAATCGGTAAACCTCAATTCGTATATGGTCTGGCTGATTACTGACTAACTGATTACTGATTACTTCCTCATCGATACCTTCCTTCGAGTGCTTTTACTTTCGCGAGACGGCGCACGTGCCTCGGGTCTTTGCTGAACTCAGCTCCGAGAAAGGCTCGCACCAGCTCGCGCGCCAGCTCGACGCCGATGATTCGCGCGCCTAACACCAGAACATTCATATCGTCATGCTCGACACCCTGATGGGCGGAGTAAGTGTCGTGACAAAGACCGGCGCGAATGCCGGGCATCCGATTAATCGCCACCGAAGCACCGACACCACTGCCACAAATAACAATACCGCGCTCAGCGTTCTCCTGCAGCAAAGCCTCGCCTACAGCTTCCGCATAATCTGGATAATCAACCGGTGTCGTCGCGTTTGCCGTACCGAGATCGAGTACTTCATGTCCCAGACTGCCGAGGAAATGTCCGATTACTTCTTTTAGTTCATAGCCGGCGTGGTCTGCGCCAATGGCAATTCTCATTAGTTCTTCGCTTCCTTCCGAAATTTTTGGTTCTCAGATCTCAGATCTCAGATTCCTTTGATCACAGATCTCAGATCACGAAATCTAACAGAACCATACCTACGATCTCAGCACCCGCAAACGATTGGTGGCAATCAAAAGTTCAGCGTTCAATATTGCCGCACCCGCCGCGCCACGAATGGTGTTGTGACTCAGCGCCACAAAACAGTAATCGAGAACGCTGTCGCGACGCAGTCTGCCGATAGTCACACTCATTCCCGCACCCGCGTCGCGGTCGAGCCGGGGCTGCGGCCGATCATCTCGTTGCGTAACCACGATCGGAAACTCGGGAGCTGAACGGAGACCTAATTCCTGCGGCAGCGATCGATAACCCGCTAACGCGTCGGTCACTTCTTCCATTGTTGCCGGCGCATTTAGTGCAACTCGAATAGCCCCCATGTGCCCGTCAGCCACATTCACACGATTGCACTGGGCGCTAACTTTCATGTCCGCATCTGCGATGTTGCCCGCGTTGAAGGTCCCCAGAATCTTCTTAGTCTCGCTTTCGATCTTTTCTTCTTCACCCTGAATGTGAGGAAGAACGTTGTCGAGAATGTCTAAGGAGGCGACCCCGGGATAGCCGGCACCCGATAGCGCCTGCATCGTTGTCACCACCACCGCTTTCACACCAAATCGCGCGTGTAACGGCGCGAGTGCTAACGCGATCATTATGGTTGAGCAATTAGGATTGGTAACGATGTAACCGCCCGACGAATTCTTTTGTTTTTGGATCTCCAACAAGCCAAGGTGCTCGGGGTTCACCTCTGGAATCAAAAGTGGCACATCAACATCCATACGGAACGCCGACGAGTTGCTAATTACCGGATAGCCGGCTTGCACAAAACTACCCTCAGCCTCACGAGCAATGTCGCCGGGCAAACTCGAGAAGACGAGATCGCAACTGAGTGGCGGCGATGGTGGCTGTACGGTTAATGCTCGCACCCGCTCAGGCATCTCACCGTCAAGACGCCATTTACATGCGTCCGAGAATGACTTCCCCTGCGAGCGATCAGACGCAGCGAGAGCTGAGACTTCAAACTGCGGGTGCTTTTCCAGCATTTGAATAAATCGCTGGCCCACCATTCCCGTTGCACCTAGGATTCCTACGCGATACTTTTCCATAGGTTTCAAAAGACTATCCGCAGATTACACAGATTCCGCAGATTGTTTACGAGTGACTGCGCCAGTTGAGTTCATAAATCAGAGTAACGATCAGAGTCAGCCAACATTCCTGTTGGTTTTGCGGAAGGGTTCATCGCTCAAACCTTGACGCTCAACCATCATTGCACTTGCACTTCTAAGTCGGGCTTACACTCACAACACATCTGCGTAATCTGCGGATAGTCGTTCGCTCTCTCAACCCGCAATAGTTTGAAGCCCCGCTTTCATCCGGCGCACTCCCTCAGTAAGCTTGTCTATCTCGCCGCAAAAAGAAACTCGCAAAAATCCTTCGCTCTCTTTTCCAAAAGGCGAGCCGGGAACCGTAACCACACCGTGGTTCAACAACCCTTCAGCAACCTCGAGCGACGTTCCGTACGCGCTAATATCAACCATCGTGTAGAACGCTCCGTCAGGAGTCACGGCTCGCACGCCAAGCTCACTGTCAATTAATTCCAGCAGGTGATCGCGGCGCTTTCGGAAAGTTGCTCGGATGCCTTCGCGGGCTTTCATTGCGTCATCTGTCCAGGCGACCAGCGCCGCCTTCTGCGAAATAGTAGAAGCGCAAGTCGTCACGTATCCGTGCAGGATCAATGCGCCTTTGATGATCGCTTCGTGACCGCACACCCACCCCAGCCTCCAGCCAGTCATGCTCATTGACTTTGAAAGCCCGCTAATCACAATCGTTCGATCATAGATGCTTGAAATCGAAGCCGGGCGCTCGTCCGAGTAATACAGATCGCGATAGATTTCGTCGCTGACAACGAAAGCATCCGTTCCGCGCAACGCGTCTGCGATCACCTCGAGATCCGCAGCCGACAAAGTGCGGCCCGTTGGATTGGACGGACTGGTGCACATAACCACCTTAGTCTTCGCAGTCACCTTGGCGCGAAAGTCAGCTGCGTCAAAACTAAAATCTTGCGCGGCCGGCAAGCGATAGAACACCGGGACTCCGCCCGCCATTTGCACGATTGTTGGGTAGGCGACAAAACCAGGATCAGGCAACAACACTTCGTCGCCTTCCTTGATCATGGTCATCAAGGTCAGGTACATGCTTTCCTGAGATCCGGCAGTGATGACCACCTGATCTGCGGAAAGCTTCATCTCCGGATAGGCGTCAGCCACGCATTGGCGTAACGCCGGCAACCCTGCCTGCAACGTGTAGCCGTTTTGCTCTTCCCTGATGGCGCGTATGGCTGCTTCGCGAATTACATCGGGAGTAGGAAGGTCCGGCTCTCCAAGTCCGAAACTGATGTCGCCCGGTTTAGCGCGATCGGTGATGCGGCGAATCGGGCTCTTGCCGACGCCGCGCAGGAAAGGCGGGGGAACGAATTCACTCATCGTCGTCATGCTAACGCATCATCCAGAGTCCGACAAACTTCAGTTTGTCGTTCATTGCCCGATTCGAGCACGCTGATATCAAGTAGAGAACCACCGTTCTCGAATTCCCCCTGCGTCTCAGCTGGGGGATGCTTCAAGTTCAACCTACTCAATAGCCTTCAATGATCTTCTGAATTCCCCCTGCGCGAGCTGGGGGATGCTTCAAGTACCGCCTGTGTAGGTTGGAATTGAACTATCCCCCAGCTCGCGCAAGGGGGGATTTTCTAAGAACAATAGCAGGCTAGCTTGATTAGGCTGTAATTGAAGCATCCCCCAGCTGACGCAGGTGGAATTCTTTAGTACTTCCTGCGCTTGAGTGTTAGGAAACTTGAGCGGGAGCAAGCATCCCTTCCTGACCTTGAGCTTAATTCACTGACCTAAGTCCATCCCACTTGAATGACTCTCCAACCCACAAAGAACCAAGCACAAAGTACTAAGAACTCCTTCTATGTTGTATCATTCAATTCAAGCTAACAATCATTTCCAAGGAGCACCAGTGAGTCTCAACTCGCAGACTGCAAACTTGCCCGAAGACCTGGCACAGGCCGTCGCAGCCACGCTCGATGACTGGCAAGCCAACCACAAAGTCCAACAGCTCTGGGATGGCGAATCATCCCTTTGGACAGATACCGATGAGAACAAGTGGCTGGGATGGCTCAACATCACCACCGAGCAACTTGCCAATCTCGATCATCTGACTCAAGTCGCTGCCGATATTAAGAGCGCCGGCTTCACGCACGCTTTGCTGCTGGGAATGGGAGGCTCAAGTCTTTGTCCAGAGGTGTTGAGCCAAACGTTCGGTCGCATTCCCGGCTACCCGGAATTGCATGTGCTGGACTCCACCGATCCAGCACAAGTTAAGACTCGTGAGCACCAAATCGATTTGGGCAACACCATCTTTATTGTCTCGAGCAAATCCGGTGGCACGCTTGAGCCCAACATCTTCAAGCAATACTTTTTTGAAAGAGTAAAAACGGTCGTTGGCGAGTCGGAAGCTGGCCGGCGTTTTATCGCCATCACCGATCCTGGTTCGAAGATGCAGCAGGTAGCCGAGCGCGATCATTTTCGGAAAATCCTTTTTGGACGCGCGGATATCGGTGGCCGCTATTCGGCTCTGTCGGATTTTGGCATGGCGCCGGCAGCGATCATGGGTCTGGACGTGCAAACGTTCCTCGAACGTGCTCAAGAGATGGTCAACGCCTGTCGACTCAGCACTGCGGATAATCCCGGCCTGGTCTTAGGAGCAATTCTCGGCACCGCTGCTCAGCCTCAATTCAAAAGAGACAAAGTCACTGTCATCGCCTCGCCGGGTGTTCATGATCTAGGCGCCTGGCTCGAACAACTGATCGCTGAATCCACCGGCAAGGATGACCTGGGATTGATACCCGTGGACCGCGAGCGTCTCGCGCCTGCTGACTCTTACGGCGCCGACCGAATCTTCGTCTATCTCCGCCTCGAGCCGGACCCCGATCTCGAACAGGACGCCGCTGTCGAAGCTCTCGAAC
>Ga0157380_10001435_pt1 | contig 15601 bp, 6 predicted proteins | sample S35metaG_FD_119757 | JGI IMG/M metagenome (GOLD analysis project Ga0157380, IMG submission 119757) | Switchgrass rhizosphere microbial communities from Kellogg Biological Station, Michigan, USA - S3-5 metaG | ecosystem: Host-associated > Plants > Roots > Rhizosphere > Soil | place: USA: Michigan... | reverse complement strand
GTCCATGCCATACCACATCTCCACGCACGCATGCGAAGGCGAGAGGGCGCCCAGGCGACGCGGATTGAAACTGGTCTCGGGACGCTCCTCGTTCAAGCCACGCAGCGGCGTGGCGATACCGAAGTCCAGGATCTTGACGACGCCGTCGTGGGTGAGGAAGACGTTGTTGGGCTTCAGGTCCGAATGGATGATGCCTTGCTCGTGTGCGTAGGCGAGTCCACCGCAGAGCTGCCGAACGAGCGGAGCCGCCCTGGCCGGTTCCATGCCGTTGCCGTGCTCGCGCAGCAGCGCATCGAACGACGTGCCCGATAACAGCTCCATGGTCAGGAACGACAGGTCGCCGTCCCGATCGAAATCGTACATGTGCACGATGTTGTGGTGAGCGAGCCGCAAAGCGCGACTGGCTTCGCGTTGCAGCGCGAGGGGTGCTTCAGGGTGACTCTGGATTGCCTCCCCGATCAGCTTCAAGGCTACGTAGATGTTGGGATCGTCCTTCTCGGCCCGTCGCAGGTCGCGCGCTTTGTAGACAACGCCCATGCCGCCATCGCCTAGTTGAGACTCGAGAACGAACCGTCCCTTGATGGTGCATCCGATCAGGCTGCCGTCGGTATTTCTTGGAGTGGTCGCGCTGCCGCTTGCGACCCCCTGATCCAGCGGCAGACGATCCAGCCGTAGCGTCGTTTCTACTTCGGTATCTTTGGCGCTCTCGTCGCTGCTGTCTACATTGCTCATCGTCGCGAATCCACATGACACGTAAATGACATCGGCGGAATGATACAGCCATTCTCATGGTGTCCCAGCGGCAGGGAGTCGCCAGTGACCTTTTGGGAGGGTTGCGTTAACAACGAATGCGAACGTATTCTCGATTGCCGTTGCAGTCGCCGTCGAATGTTCCGCGCACATTCGCGCAGCCCGCCGGCAGCCGATCGGCAGATAAAATCCAGGGAGATGCAGGGGATGCGCTTCAAGTCGACGCATGCAGATCCGTCCCGCCACCGGATTGGCAGCAACCGTCTCTTTGGCTGGAAATGGGCCATCTGCTGGCTGATTCTCGGCTGTCCGCCGCTGTGGGCACAACAAGTGCCGCCGAGCGTCGAGCCCGGCCGCGTCGAAGAACGCCTGCGCCAGCCGCGCGAACCGCAGCGAATGCAACCGACAGCGCCGGTCTCGCCGCCGCTGGACATCCAACAACCTCCTGCCAATGCAGCGACGCTGACTTTCATGTTGAGAAGCCTGACCGTAGACGGAGCCACTGTCTACTCCAACCAGGAACTGACGTTGCCGTATGCATCGCTACTCGGGCAGGAGATCACGCTGGAGCGCCTCTATACCATCGCCGGTGAACTGACGGCGCGCTACCGCAGCGATGGATACTTGCTGTCTTCCGTAATCGTTCCGGTGCAGAACATAGGCAAGGGCCACGCACAACTCAAGGCGGTCGAGGGCTACCTTGCGTCAGTATCCTTCGAAGGCGCCAGTCGGTTTCGATCCGGCATGTTCGACTCGCTGCGACGCCGATTGCTTGCCGAGCGTCCGCTGCGCACGGCAACACTCGAGCGGGCGGTGCTCCTGGTGAACGATTTGCCGGGCACGCTTGCGCAGGCGGTGCTCCAGCCTGCCTCGTCCACGCCGGGTGCCAGCGACCTGATCGTGCGTATGGATACCACCATGGTGTCGGCGAGCGCCAGCGCTACCAATCGCGGGAGCGAGGTCCAGGGACCGCTGCAGTATGAGGCGAGCGTGGATCTCCAATCCTGGTTCGGGCTGCACGAAGGCACGACGCTGCGTTACCTGCAGGCGGGCGACCGCGATGAGCTCTGGCTCGCATCTCTTGCGCATGTCGAGCGTCTCACTGCGAGCGGCTTGGATTTAACGGTGGCAGGCAGCATCAGCCGTTCCGACCCGGAATTGGGTCCCGAGCTGATTGCGTTCAATCTCCAGACCGATACCGAACAGGCGAGCGTCGGTCTTTCCTATCCGCTCATTCGTTCGCGCAACGGCAACGTCCGGGTGAGAGGTGCGATGACGTACCAGGATGGCTCGACCGACTCGGATTTCGGCCTGCTGAACGAGGACAAGATTGCCGCGACCCGCGTCGGATTGTCGTATGACAGTCTCGATGCGCTTGCCGGCGTCAATCTCATCGATGTGGAAGTGAGCAAGGGCATTCACGCCTTCGGGAGTTCCTCCAAAGGCGACCTCCTGGCATCGCGCGTCGGTGGCGATCCAGAGTTCTCCAAAGCGACGCTCTATCTCGCACGCCTGCAATCGCTGGGCGACAAGTGGTCGCTGCTGTTCGCCCTCTCTGGGCAGGCGGCATTCACGAACCTGCTGGCAGCGGAGGAGTTTTCGTTCGGCGGCGACTTCTACGGTCGCGCCTACGACCCGTCGGAAATCGTAGGCGACTCGGGCATCGCGGGCAAAGTCGAGCTGCGGTTTACGCAGGATCCGGTGCAGGGATTCGGCTTGATGCTGTATGGCTTCTACGAAGCCGGCAAAGTCTGGCGCCGCCTCGATGCGAGCGAGATCGATACCGACGACGAAGAATCGGCTGCCTCTGCCGGCGCCGGCGCACGCCTTTCTTTCGGTCGCTATGCGAGTGCCTATGTGGAAGGCGCAGTCCCCTTGAATCATATCGTCGCGGCCGAAGGCAATGACGACCCGCGAGTGTTCGGCGGCATTCAAGTCAGCTTCGGTCGATGAGGAAGGGCCATGCAACCAGCTAACTCCATTCGCACCGTCGTTCGCCGGGCGCTGTGCCTGTTCACTCCTGCTGCATTGTCATTCGTCACGGTATCGCCGGCATTCGCAGGGCCCGAAGACGGCGTCGTGGTACGCGGCACGGCGACGATCGATCGCACGGTGCCGGGAGCGATCAACATCGATCAACTGTCGGATCGCGCAGCGATCAACTGGCGATCCTTCTCCGTCGGCACCGACGAGCGCGTCAACTTCAACCAGCCATCGAGCGCCGCCGCAACACTGAATCGCGTCGTCGGTGGGCAGCGCTCCGTGATCGATGGTGCTCTGTCTGCAAACGGACACGTCTACCTTCTCAATCCGTCCGGTGTGTTGTTCGGCAAGTCGGCGAAGATAGATGTCGGCGGACTGATCGCGACCACCAGTGCGCTGGGCGATGACGACTTCATGGCCGGCCGGTTGAATTTCAACGCGGCAGCGCTGCCCGGCGCGGAAGTCGCGAATCTAGGATCGATCTCGATTCACGACGGCGGCCTTGGCGCGCTCGTCGCGCCGACCGTTCGCAACGAGGGACTGATTTCCGCTCGACTCGGGCGCCTGGTGTTGGCCGCAGGCGAAACCTATACGATCGATCCATACGGCGACCAGCTGATCAATTTCGCATTGCCCGATGCGCCGCGCGGCACGGACCCTCACTCGGTCGTGCAATCTGGAACGATGCTGGCCGATGGGGGCAGAGTGCTGCTGACGACAGACGCAATGGCCGGCGTGGTTGGCGGTGTGGTGAACATGTCCGGTGTCGTCCAGGCTCGTACGGCAGGCCGCACCCAGACTGGCGAGATTGTCTTATCGAGCGACGTCACCTCGGTATCCGGAACTCTCGACGTCAGCGCCTCCAGCGAAGGCAATGCCGGCAGTGTGAGTATCTGGGGGACCGACGCTGCGAAGTTCACCGGCACAGTGCTGGCGCGAGGCGGCGAGCAGGGCGGCGATGGCGGCTTGCTCGAACTCTCCGGCAAGGGCGCGGTGATGTTCGAAGGCGAGCTGCACGCACAGGCACCGAACGGGCTCGGCGGCACGTTGCTCATCGATCCGCTCGATATCACGATCGAGTCAGCGGGCAGCAACAACCTCGTGGATCCGACGATTTCCGGAGCTACGATCCGCAACCTGCTGCGTCAAGGCACGACAGTGCAGCTCATCGCGGACAACAGCATCACCGTCAACGACATCCTCGACGGTCGTCCCGTGGGCAACCAGAATCAGGCCGGCGGCGGTGTCGACTTGCGCGCCGGCACGATCCTGGTTCTGCAGCCCATCATCACCAACAACGGTGCGATCTCACTCACCGCGACACAGGGCAACCTGACGTTCGACAGCAATGCATTCGTCGTGGTGACGAGTGCGGCGAGCGCATCGGGCGTGGGAACAGCTGCAGTGAATCTCGCAGCGGCTCAGAGTGTTGCCGCAGCCAGCCAGATCGTGTCCCTTGGCCGGGTCAGCGTCACGGCATCGAGCGGCAACGTGCAGCTGCTGCAGGCGCTGAACGGTTTGCAAACCAGCAACGGACCCACTGGGATCGGCGATTTGAGCGTAACGGCCGGAGGAACGATTTCCACTGCGGGTGCACTGTCCAACGGCGCGGTGAGTCTCGATGCAGGCAGCAATGTATCGGTGAGTGGTGCAATCAATGCTGCTGGCTCAATTGGTCTGAGCGCACGCGCCGCGAATGGTGGTATCACGGTTACTGGTGCTGGGGCGGCCAACGTCGCTGGCCTGAACGCGGGCGGCAATCTGACACTGGCCACGCCGGGGACCGTTACGCTCGACAACAGCATTCTTTCCCAAGGTGGCGACATCGCCATCGGATCCACCGCACAGCGCATCGCATCGCTGGGAGTGAATAGTGCCGCCGCAGTTCAATCGGTTGCGTCGGCTACCGCAGTGGACCAGGACGGCGACATAGCTGTGTATGTCGGCGGTCCGCTGACGACGGGCGACCTGATTGCGGGCACATCGGGCGATGTACTGATCGATGCGACGGGGGATGTCATGCTGAGTCGCGGCTTGTTCGGCTTGACCGGCTCTACCGGCATCGGCTCGCTGACCGTGAATGCCGGCGGAGCATTGACATCGAACGGCGCCCGAGCGGCACGGGCGATCGCTCTAACCAGCACCGGTGCGTTGTCGAACTCCAATGCCTCGTTGATCTCCGACGGCGGACCCATCGGCCTCACCGGCAGTTCCATCACGCTCAACGAAATTCGTAGCAACGGCGCATTGATCTCAGCAGTCGATGCGAGCGGCGACGTTCGCCTGACGACTCCAGGCGCAGTGATCCTGTCCAGCAATCTGCTTTCGCGCGGCGGCAATGTAGGAGTCGGCTCCGCTTCGCAGCGGGCTGCGTCGATCGCGATGGCGGCCGAGACATCCATCGCCACGGCGGCATCGAGCTCGGCCGCGGACCAGGATGGCGACATTGCGCTTTTCAGCGCTGGTGCTTTGACGACGCGCGATCTGCTAGCCGGATCGAGTGGCGATGTGCTGGTCGACTCACAGGGTGCAGTCACTCTCAGCCGCGGTGTGTTCGGCCTCGGTGCCGCAGGTGTCGGATCGCTCACCGTGAATGCCGTCGGGCCGTTGACCACGAATGGAGCGCACACCACCGGCGCCATCGTGCTCAATAGCAATGGCGGTGCAATCCGGAACTCCACTGCCTCTGTGCTTGCGGATGCCGGCTCAATCGCTTTGAGCGGAAGCGCGCTTACACTGGATGCGATCACTGCGAACGGTGCGCCGGTCGCGGCACTCGATGCCGGTGGCGATATCACGATGACGATCCCTGGCGCCGTCGTTCTAGACAGCGGCGCGATTTCTCGCGGCGGCAATGTTCAGATCGGATCTTCGACCCAGCGCGTTGCGTCGCTGACGATGGCGAGCGGCACTTCGCTGCAGTCGGTCGCAAGCACGACGGCAACGGACCAGGACGGCGACATTGCGATCTTTACGACAGGACCCTTCTCGGCGCAGGACCTGTTGGCGGGCACGGCCGGGGACGTTTCAGTCGACACGACCGGCCCAATCACGCTGAATCGCAACCTCGCGGGACTGGCGAATTCGACCGGCATCGGCTCGTTCTCAGCCACTACGACGAGCGGTGCTATCGCGGCGAATGGCGTTCGCGCCAACAATTCAATCGCACTCACGACGACGGGCGCCGTGTCGAATTCGGCGGCGCCACTCGTTTCGAACACGGGCGACATCAGCCTGACCGGCAGCGCAGTCGCATTCAATGCGATCTCCGGAAGCGGCGTAGTGAACGCAGGCGCCAACTTCAGTATTGCTAGCGCTGGCGTCGTGACCATCGGCGGCGGCGTCCTTGCCGGTGGCGATATTCGAATCGGCTCGAATGCGCAGCAAGTGGCTTCCCTGACGATGGCGGAGGGCGCGACGTTGCGTTCGAACGCGGGAGCAGGCGCGATCGCAGTCCAGTCCGCAGGGTCGATCGTCACGCGGGATATCGTGACCGGCTCTTCCGGTTCCGTCGTACTGAGCGGCACCGACGTGACCGTGGATGGCTCCATCAACGATGCGACATCCACCGGCGTCGGCCAGGTTGCCATTGCAGGAACGAGCACTATCACCGTCGACGGCATTCGAGTGTCCAATGCTTTGCAACCGACTACCGGCGCAACCACCGAACTCGTGCGTCTCATCACCGGTCCGACGAATGCGACGGTGAACGTCAACGGCCCCATCGTGTCCGGCGGTCGCGTTCGAATCGGCCAGGCGAGCGACACGTATACGGCCGGCTCCGACGACGTACGGATCAATCTCTCGAACGACATCAGCACGTCGGGCCAGGGCGTCACGCTCGCCGGCGACGTGATGCTGTTCAACGAAATCACGCGCTGGGACATCGAATGTGCCTTGACCGGAATCTGCGTGCCGGGCCATCAGCGAGAGTTCGATGTAGCGCTGTTCGATCCGCTGGTCACGACCAACGGCGTCGGCAACAACGGACCGACCACGCTCGCCCATGCGAATCGGTATGCCAGCCTGTGCGACCCGGGACTATGCGAGGTCATCCCCGATCCGAGTCCCTTCGCATCGCCGGGCGACTACGTCCTGGTGACCAAGCGCTCGGATCAGTTCTATGCGCTGATACAAGTGGATTTCGTTGCCTACGATTTCGCCGGTGGCAGTGCCCAGCCACTTGCCGCCACCTACAACGGGAATACTTATGCGGACTGCCCAGGGACGTATATCTGCGGCCTACCGAGCGGTCCCATTTCACAGACAATCGATGTCGCGCTGGCTGCGCAGCGCCTCGATCGGATGAAGAGGTTGCTCGGCGGACTCACGGCGACTATCGATACGACAACGGGCGGCGCGGCTGCAGGCGCGTCGGTTACCTTCCGCGGTAATGTCGAGCGCTATCGCGGTCCGGTCCCAGCTTCGTTCTCTGTCGCCGGCATCACGCCCATCCTGCCGAGCTTCGTCTCTCATGGGTTGAGAGTCACCGCCGGAAGCTCCGGCGTCATCACTACCATTGGCCAGGTTGGCGACCGGAGTCTAGGTGCGGCATTCGCCACGCCTCCGAATGGGAGCAGCATCTTCACTGGCGCCCCTGCGTTGGAATTGGGCGCGTTCGACGTCGTGTTCAACGGTGCCAGCTACGTTCCAGGATCGGCGCCGCCGTCGCTGACGACGTTCACCGTGAATGGGGCAAACCAGTTCCTCGCCACGCCTGGCACAGTGAATTCAAGCTTCAGCTACAACTGGCCGTTCAGCACCGTTGGCTCCGGCACCTTCGTGGGTTCGGACGGGGCGAACGCCTCCGTTGGTTCCGGTGCGTCGTTCCAAGTTACTCCCGGCGGCGGTGGCTTGAGCCTCTTCGGTTCGAGCGGCGCTGGTGGAACCGCGAGCGGCGGAGCGGGTGGCACGGGCTCGGCGAGCGCAGGATCTTTGACAGGCCTCGCCGGATTCGGCGGACTTCCCGGAGTGACCGCAGATACCCTGAGACCGGGGTCGACACCGGAGACCGCTTCGGCGAGCGAACGCCGTCGCGATGGACTCGACGCGGAGGTCACCCTGGACGATTCGAAAGACCAGCAAGCTGATCGCTGTCCGCGCGGTCCCGCGCAGCTGGCGGACATGGGTACGAGCCGCGCCGTCGAAGGCTTGGCGCCTGACGTGTTTGCCCGTTGCGATGAGTGACGGCGAGTGAACATCGCGGCGATCTCGCTCGCGGTAATCGGCGCTCTAGTCGGCTCACTGGGAAGCGATATCGATACAGTCGCGGCTGACGATACCGGCGTGCTGCCGATCCCTCGAGTGGAAACCGGCGGACACACGAGTTACATCAAGAAGCTGTCCGTCGATCGTGCCGGCGCCCTGGTACTCACGGTATCCGACGATAAGACGGCGAGGCTCTGGCATGCGGCGTCGGGTCGCCTGTTGCGAGTACTACGCGTTCCGATTCGAGACGGCCACGAAGGCCAGCTGTATGCAGGCGCACTGTCGGCGGATGGAAGAGTCGCTGCCGTGGCCGGATACACCGGGTTCTTCGAGCAGGGACGTTCGGATGTCTACTTCTTCGATACCGCCACGGGCGTCCTGGCGTTGCGGCTGACGAACCTGTCCGACGCGGCAATCGATAATCTCGCATTCTCCGACGACAACAGGTTCCTGGCAGTCTGCCTCGCCGACGGCCGCGGTGTGCAGATCTTCGACCTGCAAAGCCAGGCATTGATAGCCAGCCACGACGAGTTGCGCGACAAGATCATCGGCGCAGATTTCAGCAGCAGCGGCGATCTCGCGGTCACGACGCTCGACGGCAAGGTATGGGGATTTCGTGACGAGGACCGGTTCGCGACAGCGCTGATGAAACCCACCGTCGGCAAAGTCCCGATGCACGTGCAGTTCGCGCCCGGCGATCGCGAACTCGTCGTCGGCTACGACGGCGAACCGGCGTTCTCGATTCTCGATGCCAGGACGTTCGACCAGAAATATCTATTCCGCATGCCGCCCGAAATCCAACAGCGCGGCCTGCATGTCGCCGAATGGTCGAGCGACGGAGCCTATGTCTATGCAGGCGGCGAAATGAACGCTGGTTTCGACGCTCCCGTCTATCGATTCGGGCAACAGGGTCGCGGGCCCATGGAGCGCGTACTCATGTCCACGCGCAGGATCAGCGATATCCGCCGTCTTCCCGGTGGCGCGATGGCATTCTCCAGCAACGAACCCGAAGTCGGAGTGGTCGAGGGTAGCGGCCGCATTCGCTGGCGCAATCGCACGCAGACCATGGACCTGCGGCGCATGGCTGCGGATTTCCGGCTGTCGCGTTCCGGCAATGCTGTCGCCTTCGGCGCAGCAGGCGACAGCGGCGTTTTCGTTTTCGATGTCCTTGCGCCTGCAGAGTCTGCGTTGACTCGCAGCCTCACCGCGCCGGCAGGCATCGCTCCGATTCGCCGTGAAGCGCCAGGATGGAAAGTCGATGTGAGCAACGCGGGCGAGAAACTGTCGATCGACGGCAGCGATGTTCCGCTCGACTACCGTGAAAGCGTGCGGAATTGGGCTGAAGTGCCGGGCTCCGCGGCGCTCGTCGTGGGAACGAGCTGGTCGTTGCGAATGCTGGATCGTCGCGGCAGGCAGAAATGGGTAACCGCGCTGTCGGCGGAAGTCAATGTGACGGCGGTCAGCGAGGATGGACTCAATGTCATTGCGGCATTGTCGGATGGCACCATCCGCTGGTATCGCGTCGTGGACGGCCGCGAACTCCTGGCGCTGTTCGCCAGTCGCAATGGACAGGACTGGATCGCGTGGATTCCGTCGGGCTACTACATGTCATCCATCTCCGGCGACAACTTCATCGGCTGGCACGTCAATCGCGGCGCCGATCGCGATCCGGATTTTTATCGCGCCGTTCAATTCGAGCGCATCCTGTTCCGGCCCGACCTGGTGCAGGCGTATTTTCGCGAACACGGCGAAGCTTCGCGCACCGCATTGCCCAGGACCACCGAGAGTTTCGACATTGCCAAACTCGATACCATCGCTCCGCCGCGGCTGACCGTCGCTACATCGACGCAACCACCGACGTCTACGGCAAAGGACACGCGTGTGCTCACACGCGTATCGATCAAAGGCGTTTCGCCCGGCACCTCCATGCAGGACTGGTCGCTGTTCTTAAACGGCATTCCCATCGAGGCGAGTGCGCAGCTGAGCGAACGCGAACGGCACGAGTTCTCGCGCGAGATAGACTTGCCCTTGTCAGGAACGGAAAATCAGATTCGCGTCGAGTCGTCCAATGGGCGGTCGCTGGGAATTGCAGAAACCTATGTCGACGGAGCCCGCGGAACGCAGCCGGAGCCGGGGTCGCTCTACGTGGTTGCCGTCGGTGCGAGCCAGTTCGCCGATCCCGGCATTCGCGATCTGAATTTCGCGGCGAACGATGCTACAGAGATCGTCGCGCTGTTCGAGGACGCGGGACGCCGTAAAGGGTTCAAAGCAGTCAGAACGCTGCTGTTGTCCGACACCGGTCCGCAGTTGCCCACGCGGGCAAATATCGTGGGATCGGTCGGAAAGTTTCTCAAAGCCGCGCGAGGCGACGCTACGGTAATCGTGTTCCTCGCGTCACACGGCATCAGCGATCGGCAGGGAAACTATTATTTCGTTCCGGCCGATGCGAGGTTCGACGACATCCAGGGCGTGAATTCAGGAACGGTCACGCCTGCATCGCTGTTGCGCTGGGATGTGTTCGTCGACCTGCTGCGGCACACGGCAGGCCGGAGATTGTTGATCGTCGACACCTGTTCGTCCGGCGCGATGGGCGGAACGTTCGACGTGCATTCCCTGGCGAAGCGCTCCATGTCCTCCAGCTTTGCGCTCATGGCAGCATCGCGCGGCAACGAGGAATCCCAGGAGTATCCGGCCGCGCGGCACGGACTTTTCACTCACGCATTGATCGAAGCCATCAAGACAGGCTTCGACCCCAACGGTGATGGCGCCGTCTCTTTGTCGGAATCCTTCGAATATACCTTCGACAAGGTGCAGCAACTGCGCAACCGTGCGGTAGGCACGCAGACTCCGCAATTGGCCGCGCCGGAGTTTCTAGCCAACATGGCAGTCGGCATCGCTGGAGGCCGTCTCGCAGAACGCAAGGAGCCGCAGAGAAACTCGATCGCTGCACGGGATTGAAGTCCGATCCCGCGCGAAAATGCTGCTGGCCGTCGTAGGCCACCAGCAGGTCGCCGCCGATCAGCGTTCAGTCGCACCCACCGTGGCCTTCCTCAATTTCCAATCAGCCCGGCGGTGACGTTGATGGCGAATCCCAGGATCGAGGCATTGAAGAAGAACGACAGCACGCTGTGCGCCAGAACGACCTTGCGAATCGAGCCCTGCGCCGTTGAGATGTCGGCTGTCTGGCAGGCGGCTGCGATGGTGAAGGAAAAATAGGCGAAGTCCCAGAACACGGGCAGGCTCGTGTCGGGAAAGCGCAGCGGACGGTTTTCCGGTGTGGCGCGGTAGAACATGTCTGCGTAGTGCAAGGTAAACATCGTCGGGATGAGAATCCACGAATCGACGACGGTCAGCGCGGCCAGCGCGATGTGCAGGGATCTCTCCGCGGGACTCACCCGATCGAGCATCGAAAGAAATGCCACGATCGACACCACGGCCAGGATCGCACCGATGACGCTGATACCCAGGATGACCGGCGCAGTCTCGTCCTCCTCTTTGTAGCGGTCGCCGATCTGCTCGGCATTCAGGCCGGTCATCAACCGCAACGCCAGAATCAGGAACAGGGGCACTCCGACATTCCAGCTCGCCAGCAGGCGGGTGAGTGCGGCCCAATGGCCGGGAAGCAGAAAGAACACAACGGCGGCTACGGCCGCCGAGAGCAGGAGCCTGGAATGGTGTGCGAGCTGCCTGATCATTGGGACGACATACTCGTCGACGCCTATGAGTAAGTCAAAGCAGGCGGCTCGGCATGCGGTATTCCTACGTCGATAGGATTGCGGATCGCAAGCGTCTCTTCGCGCGCGCCTTGGTCAATGCAACTCTGGGGTCCCCGAGGCGTTGAAACATTGCGATGTTAGGCGCAGACGTCGAGCGGGCTGCGAAGCCCGCGGCAGAATTCCTACCGCGCCATTACGAGGAGAGACTTTCATGTCGAATGCAGAGAACGATCGCAACAAGACCGGCCAGAACCAGGCGCCAGGCAGCAAGCAGGCTGGCGATGAGTCCGTCCGGAACCAGCAGGCACAGGAGAATACGTCGCGCCAGAACCAGCCGGGGCAGAACCAGGCCACACAGAACCAAGGCCAGGGTCGGCAGGATCAGCAGTCGGGTGGCAGCCAGTCTGGACAGCAGCGCCAGGATGAGAACAAAGCAGGCAATCGGCCGGGCCAACCGCAGCGGGATCAGCAGGGTGGCGGCCAGCGTACCGAGCAGCAGCGTCAGGAAGATGCTCGCAGGGCACAACAGGGCGCGAACCAGGGCGAGGGGTCTGGCTCGCAGGCTGGCTCACAGCCCGGCAGCCGCGATCCGGACAATCGCGGTAACCGCTAGTCGCCAAGGCGTTCGGCATCGATGATGCCGTCACGGAGGAACTGAGAGCCGGGCACTGACGCCCGGCTCTTTTTTAATTTCCGATTGTCTAGTTTCCGCTTTTCCGTTCAGACGTGCAGGTCTCGCTCGCGGCCGCCCAATGCAGCGGCGACCATCGCGATGAACGCGCCGATCAACATCGATAGCGCGGTGCAGATCGCTGCTGCTGCCGCTGTCTTTCTTGCTGCATCCGCCAACTCGCGGGCTTTTACCGAGGCTGCCTTGACCTGCTCGATAGCGCTGTTCACACGCTGCTCGGCCTCAGGCTGTGGGATACCTGTCTTGGCGGCGATCAAATCCGCCAGATACTTGCGATCGTCCGCGGGAACGTCCCCATCGCGTACGCCCTTGGCCAGGATCTGCAGCACTTCACTGCGAGTTTCCGGAGTGGCGCCAGCAGTGGCCGAGGTGGATCTGAACAATGCGTCGACTTCATAGCCACCGATTTCGCCGGCTTTTGCCCCCGCATTTGCCCCCGTGTTGGCCCCCGTGTTGGATAGAGCAGCCGCGCCAGCTTGACCCACACCGGCTGCCGCGGAGGCGGCTACTTTCGCACCACCGCCGATAACGGCCGCCGTCCCCAGGGCGACAATAGCCGAGGTCGCCAAAGTCGCAACGGCCCACGTAGCCAGACCATGCGCGGTATCGCGAAACGTCACTTCGTGAGAGTGGACTCCCACCCACTTGGTCCGCGTACGACCTGTCAGATAGCCGCCAAACGCCGATGAAATCCATTGAACGACGATGAACCAGATCGCCGTCATCACCGTGAAGGTGGTAGCCGACGGTCCTTCGCCCTGCCAGGGCGACAGCGATGCAAAGCCCAGTCCGGATCCAAGTGCCAGTAACAAGAGCGAAGTAGCCGCCGCGATTGCAGCACCTGCGACGATTGCCGGCCACGAGATCGCGGATACCGGCGACTCGAGTGCATTGGAGGAACTGACAGTTCTCAAGTCGGTTGCGATAGTACTCATAGGTCCTCAGCGCCAGAAAATGGCTAGAAGTAGGATAATGGGAAGAGGCACGCCAAGCAGCCAAAGCAGGATTCCACGGCCCATGATGAACACCTCGAATTAGAGATATAAACGACCACACGCTAATTCACCGCTATCGGTTAAGTTCCTGCAGGCCTCATGGCTGAGAAAATTTAAGCGTGGTGCTCGCTTGGGCACGAGCAGCGTCGTTGAACAGTCTACATACGCAGGTCGATTTCAAATCATGCACCACGTTGTCTGAAAGGAGGAACCGCATCGGGGCTCGTTACGTTCAAGGGCGCCTGCCGATTCCATTCAGAACGTTCCACCACGGTGATTCATGGCCACACGGAAAGCTCCGCCTGCTCCTGCAAAGAAATCTTCGACAAAGAAGCCCGCGGCACAAGACGCGTCCGGCCGCTCCACGAAAGCGAACGCCATTAAAACGTCGTCTCGCGCGACGGTGAGCGGCCCTTCGATCAAACCAGGTGAGGCGTACGCCAAGGCCAACGACAAGATCGCGGCGAAACTCGCAGGTACCGCAGAGTTGGCGGCGTCGATGCCTTACAACCTGGCGAAGCCAAGTGAATATTCGCGCAAGGGTCCGCCGGTTCCGACGGAGGGCCAGACGGTTCCGCCATCCGACCCTGACGTTACGGCCAGCACGCTGACGGAAGCTAATGTGTCGTTGAAGGCCGGTAGCGCGGCGCCTCTCGGTACGAATCCAAGCAATGCGCCTTTGGATCGAGTGCGCGTGGATTCCTGCGGGCAGCGGTTGACTACCAACCAGGGCGTGCCGGTGGCTGATAACCAGAATTCCCTCAAGGCCGGACTACGCGGTCCCGCGCTGCTCGAAGATTTCATTCTGCGTGAGAAGATCACTCACTTCGATCATGAACGCATTCCGGAACGAGTCGTCCATGCCCGCGGTTCGGGGGCACACGGCTTCTTCGAATGCTATACGCCGCTGACCCGCATCACTCGTGCGTCACTCTTTGCCGAGGCCGCAAAGATCACACCGGTGTTCGTGCGTTTCTCCACGGTTGCCGGAGAGCGCGGTTCGGCGGACACAGTCAGAGACGTTCGCGGCTTTGCGGTGAAGTTCTATACGGATGAAGGCATCTGGGATCTCGTCGGCAACAACATCCCCGTCTTTTTCATCCAGGACGCGATGAAGTTTCCCGACGTGATCCACGCGGTCAAGCCCGAGCCGCACCATGCGATGCCGCAAGCCTCCAGCGCCCACGACACGTTCTGGGACTTCGTCTCCCTGATGCCCGAGTCGATCCATATGCAGCTATGGGTCATGTCGGATCGGGCTATCCCACGCAGCTACCGGATGATGCAGGGATTCGGCGTACACACTTTCCGCATGGTCAACGAGGCGGGCGAGTCGGTGTTCGTCAAATTCCATTGGACGCCGGTCGCCGGTACCCATTCGCTCGACTGGGACGAGGCGGTGAAGATCGCCGGCGCCGATGCCGATTTTCATCGTCGCGATCTCTGGGAAGCGATCGAGGCGGGGGCTTACCCGGAATGGGAGCTGGGCCTGCAGGTCTTCACCGAAGACCAGGCCGAGAAGTTCAGCTTCGATGTTCTGGATGCGACCAAGATCGTTCCCGAAGAGCTCGTGCCCATAACGCCGGTCGGTCGCATGGTGCTGAATCGCAATCCCGATAACTTCTTTGCCGAGACCGAGCAGGTGGCTTTCTGTACGGCGCACATCGTGCCCGGCCTGGACTTCAGCAACGACCCGCTGCTTGCGGGGCGCATCCATTCCTATGTCGACACCCAGATCACGCGGCTGGGTGGCCCGAATTTCCACGAGATTCCGATCAACAGTCCGATCAACCAGGTGCACAACAATCAGCGCGACGGGTTGCATCGGCAAGCGATACCGCGAGGGCGCGTCGCCTACGAACCCAATTCATTGGGTGGTGGCTGCCCCTTCCAGGCAGGCGCACGCGGCTTCACTTCCTTTCCTCAGAACTTCAGACAAGAAGACAAGGTGCGCGGCAAGCCGGAGAAGTTTGCCGATCACTACACCCAGGCCACGCTGTTTTTCGACAGCCAGAGCGATGTCGAGAAAGCCCACATCATCCGTGCCTTTCGTTTTGAACTGACGCGAGTGCAAACGTCGGCAATCCGCGAGCGCGTCGTGTCGATGCTTGCGAACGTGTCCGATGAACTCGCGCAAGGAGTCGCCGAGGGATTGGGTATCGAGATACCGACTCCGATGCCGCCTGTGCTGGCGAACGTCGCCAAGCCCGAAGTGACTGTGTCCAGCGCCTTGTCCTTGTTCGCGCGTCCGGGCGATG
>Ga0157380_10001434_pt1 | contig 15615 bp, 16 predicted proteins | sample S35metaG_FD_119757 | JGI IMG/M metagenome (GOLD analysis project Ga0157380, IMG submission 119757) | Switchgrass rhizosphere microbial communities from Kellogg Biological Station, Michigan, USA - S3-5 metaG | ecosystem: Host-associated > Plants > Roots > Rhizosphere > Soil | place: USA... | reverse complement strand
CGCCTCCGCAAATGGTGGCGAACATGAAGGTCGGGACCATGGATTGCTTCTGCGTGGGCGAGCCGTGGAACGACCAGCTCGTGAACCAGAAGATCGGCTACACGGCGGTCAACACCGGCGAGATCTGGGGCGGGCATCCCGAGAAGTCCTTCGCGATGCGCGCCGACTGGGTGGACAAGAACCCGAAGGCCACGGTCGCGTTGCTCATGGCGGTGCAGGAAGCCGCCATGTGGGCCGACAAGGACGAGAACCGCCAGGAAGTGGCCGAGCTTTGCAGCAAACGCGCCTGGTTCAACTGCCCGGTGACGGACATCCAGGATCGCCTCAAGGGCCGCTACGACTATGGCACCGGCAAGGTGGTCGAGAAGTCGCCGCACATCATGAAGTTCTGGCGCGACAACGCATCGTATCCCTACCAGAGCCACGAACTGTGGTTCCTCACGGAGAATGTCAGATGGGGCAAGTTCACGGGCAAGGAAGACTTCAAGACGCTGATCTCGAAGGTCAATCGCGAGGACCTGTGGCGGGCGGCGGCGAAGGAGCTCAAGGTCCCGGCGGCACAAATACCCGCGACGACATCGCGTGGCGTCGAAAAATTCTTCGATGGCAAAGTGTTCGATCCGGCGAAACCGGAGGCGTACCTCAAGAGCCTCGCGATCAAGCGGTCCGCCTGACGCCGATGCAGCTGCACCTGCGTGTGCTGCGCGGACGCGCGGCGCACGTGGCGGGCATCGTCCTGCCGCCGGTGGTGATGCTCGGCTTGCTGGGCCTGGTGTGGCAGTTGCTGTGCTCGTCACCGGACTCGGCACTGCCACCTCCCAGCAAGGTCATCACGGATACCTGGGAGCTCATCATGCATCCGTTCTACGACAACGGCGGCAACGACAAGGGGCTGTTCTGGCACCTGCTGGCTTCGTTGAAACGCGTGGCGCTGGGGTATTCGCTCGCGGCCACCATGGGCATCGCGCTCGGCGTGCTCATCGGCAGCAGCAAGTGGGCCATGCGCGCGCTGGATCCGCTGTTCCAGGTGTTGCGCACGATTCCGCCGCTGGCCTGGCTGCCCCTGTCGCTGGCGGCATTCCGCGATGGCCAGCCTTCGGCCATCTTCGTGATCTTCATCACGTCGATCTGGCCCATCATCATCAACACGGCCGTGGGCATCCGGAACATTCCCCAGGACTACCGCAACGTGGCGCGCGTGCTGCGGCTCAATGGCGCCGAGTTCTTCACGACCATCATGCTGCCCGCGGCCGCGCCGTACATCTTTACGGGACTGCGCATCGGCATAGGGCTTTCGTGGCTGGCCATCGTGGCCGCGGAGATGCTCATCGGCGGCGTGGGCATCGGCTTCTTCATCTGGGACGCATGGAACAGCTCGTTGATCAGCGACATCATCCTGGCGCTGGCCTACGTGGGCATCATCGGCTTCCTGCTGGATCGAATCGTCGCCCTCACGGGCAAACTGGTCGGGCGCGGCACGGTGAACGTATGAAGAACGAGTACCTGAAGATCGAACACGTGTGCAAATCCTTCGGCAAGGGCGAGGCGCGCAGCGAAGTGTTGCGCGACATCTCGCTGGACGTGGCGAAGGGCGAATACCTGGCCATCATCGGGCATTCGGGCTGTGGCAAGTCGACGCTGCTCAACATCGTCGCGGGACTCACCGACGCCACCAGCGGCTACGTGTTCCTCGAAGGCCGCGAGGTGCACCAGCCCGGTCCGGACCGTGCGGTGGTGTTCCAGAACCATTCGCTGCTGCCCTGGCTCACGGTGTACGACAACGTGCGGCTGGCGGTGGACAAGATCTTCTCCGGCGCGAAGACCTCGGCCGAGCGCCACGAATGGACCCTGCGCAACCTCGAGCTGGTGCACATGACGCACGCGATGAAGAAGCGGCCCGGCGAGATCTCCGGCGGCATGAAGCAACGCGTCGGTATCGCGCGCGCGCTTGCCATGAGCCCCAAGGTGCTGCTGATGGATGAGCCCTTCGGTGCGCTGGACGCATTGACGCGTGCGCACCTGCAGGATGAAGTGATGAAGATCCACGCGGAGCTGGGCAATACCGTGCTCATGATCACCCACGACGTGGACGAGGCGGTGCTGCTTTCGGACCGCATCGTCATGATGACCAATGGCCCGGCGGCGCATATCGGCGAGATCCACGAGGTAGCGCTAACGCGGCCGCGCCAGCGGCTGGAACTTGCCGGTGATTCGAACTACATCGCATCGCGCGCGCGAGTGCTGGAATTCCTGCATAGGAAATCCCACTACGTGGAAGCGGCATGAGCAGAAATACTGATGCGTGCGTGAAAAAAACTCAGCCTTGAAAAGGTGCGTGGCTGACGTAGTTCGCAAAGTCGTGAGTAGTTGGTGGCGCGGAAGTTAGACGTCTCGTAACGTTCGTCGCCATGAAAGCTTCAATGTCAATCCTGCGCGCGGGATTGCTGATGTTCGCGGCGGCCGGTAGCGCTACCCACGCATCAGAGACAGTCCTAGGTGATGAACTGGAAGTGGTCCAGAGCCTGGCGGCCATCATCAACCAGGACGCGGGACAGTCCTTCGACTTCCTCTATTTCGAGTCTGATTTCTCCACCAGCTCGCACGTCGCAAGCTCCATCTCGAACCCGGACCGCACGCAGTTCTGCGGCGTGACGCGGGTGCAGGCCCAGGCGGTGGTGTCGGAGATCGAGGCGCTGACCTCGTCCCCGGTGGAGTTCGACAACAATGTCGCGAAGCCCGCGGGACTGAAGGTGGGCCACAAGAAACTCGAGCGCTTCCGCTACCTGATGGTGTCGCGCGTGATTTTCTGGCCCGACAATCAGCATGCCTGGCTGGCCGTCGACCAGAACGGCGAGACGGGCGCGTTGCTGCGTCTCGACAAGATCAACGGACAGTGGAGCAAAACCGCGCGTTGCGGCGGCTGGATCAAGTCCTCCGAATAAATGGGGACATTCCTCATTTCCTTGTAACAATCGGGTCGATTGACCAGGCACTCCGGCGACCGGGTCGATTGTTACAAGGAAATGAGGAATGTCCCCATTTATTGTGGCGGTGGGGGAGTGGAGCCCTTGGGCCAGAGCAGCCACATCTCTCCGTCGTATTTCATCATGCCGGCCTGGCTGCCGGCGTCGGGGCCGAAGCCGAAGAAAAGATCGGCACGCACGGGTCCACGGATGGCACCGCCGGTGTCCTGCGCCACTACCAGTCGTTGCAGTGGCAGCCCGCTGCCGGGAGCCGTGGTCGACAGGAACATCGGCGCACCCAGCGGCAGGAATTTCGGATCCACGGCAATCGCGCGGCCCGCGGTGAGCGGCAGCCCCTGCGCGCCCTTCGGGCCGATGGCGGGGTCATCCAGGGTCGCCTCGCTGAAGAACACCACGCTGGGATTGCTGTCCAGCACCTCGTTCACGCGGTTCGGATTTGCCGCCAGCCAGTTGCGGATGGCCGGCATGTTCACCTGGTCGATGGTCATGATGCCCTGGTCGGCGAGGTAGCGGCCGATCGAACGGTAGGGCTGGCCGTTCTGGTCGGCATACTGCAGGCGAATGGTCTCGCCGGTAGTCAGCTGCACGCGCCCCGATCCCTGCACCTCGAGCATGAACGCATCGAGCGCATTGTCGATCCAGACGAGCTCGTGGCCGGCGAGCCCCGGCGCCTCGCGCGTGCCGGCGCGCGTGTAATACGGCACCACCTTGTTGCCGTCGAGGCGGCCGCGGACGCGTTTGCCCTTGAGCTCCGGTACGACGGCAGACAGATCGACGATGAGCAGGTCGTCGGGCCGGCTGTAAAGCGGAGTCGCGAATTGCTCGCTGCGCTCCCGCGAACCACGCAGCAGCGGCTCGTAGTAGCCGGTGACCAGCCCCTTGGTCTCTTTCTTGCGCCCGGTGACGCGTTCGATGCGATACGGCGTCAGTTGCCGCTCGAGGAAGTCGCGCGCGAACCCGGCATCCATGGGGCTCGTCGCCACCACGGAGGAGCAGAAGGACTGCCAATCGGCGCGCGAGCCCAGCACGCCGCAGGTGCTCACGAGGGCCGGCCAGGCGGCGAGGGCATCGTCGCTGCGCCAGCCGGGAAGACGGCTCCAGCTCACGGGTTCGAAACTTGCCGTCGGCGCCGTCGTGCTCGTGGACCTGGGCTGGTGCACACAGGCCGCGAGCGCCAGTGCGCAGAGGAGCAGGGAAATCCTGGTCAGCATCTCACACGGAGTTCAGGCGGACGGCGGAGTTCCCGGCTCCGGCGCCGGACCCGCGAGCAACCTGACGATCTGACGGTGCAGCACCAGCATGATTCCCAGCGTGGTGAACAGCAGCGAGATCAGCGGTCCTTCGCCGGAGGCGTGCGAGTTCGGCCACCAGGCCATCGGGTAATCGTCCTGGGCGATCAGCGGCATGGCCAGGCCGCTGATGCCATAGACCAGGAAGGCGCCACCGGTGAACGGCTTTCCCCAGTTCGGCCTGGCGATGAGCAGGATGATGCTCACCGGCGCCACCAGGACTTTTGCGATCGTGAGGTAGTCGAGATACACCTCGTCGAACCCGCGATGGCGGGGCAGGCGATCGTCCATCGAGATGAAGATCCACATGGCCGCGCAGGTGTACTGGTAATACAACTGCAGGCAGATCGAAACGACCACGGCCGTGTTGATGAACCCCATGTCAGTTCCGGATGCCGGCCTGGTCGAGGATGAAGGCGTATTGCTCGGCGTACTCGCGGTAGTGTTCGTAGCGACCCGACTTGCCGCCGTGTCCCGCCTCCATGTTGGTGCGCAATACCACCAGGCTGTCGCCCATGCGGCGGGCGCGCAGGCGCGCGACGTACTTCGTGGGCTCGAAGTACTGCACCTGGCTGTCCCAGAGTCCCGAGTGCACGAACATGGCCGGGTAATCGTGCGCGCCGAGCTGGTCATACGGCGAATACGACAGCATGTAGTCGTAGAACTTCTTGTCCTGCGGGTTGCCCCACTCGTCGAACTCGTTGGTGGTGAGCGGGATGGACTCGTCGAGCATGGTCGTGACCACGTCGACGAAGGGCACGCCGATCACGATGCCTGCGTAATCGGATGGAGCCATGTTGGCGATGGCGCCCATGAGCAGCCCGCCGGCCGAGCGCCCGATGGCGAACACCTTCTTCGGGTCGTTGTACTTGTTAGCGCCCAGCCAGCGCGTCACGTCGATGAAATCCGTGAAGGTATTCTTCTTGTTCAGCAGCTTGCCGTTCTCGTACCAGGCGCGGCCCATTTCCTGGCCGCCGCGGATGTGTGCGATGGCCACGACGAAGCCGCGATCCAGCAGCGAGGGCGGCAGGTAGGAGAACTCCGGATCGTACGAAGCGCCGTACGATCCGTAGCCGATTTGCAGCAGCGGCGCGGTGCCGTCGCGCGGCGTGGTTTTCGCGTACACGATGGACACGGGCACTTTCGTGCCGTCGCGCGCCGTCGCCCAGGCGAATTCCGTGGCGTACTTCGCCGGGTCGTAACCACCCAGCACCGGTTCGCGCTTGAGCAGCTCGCGCTGGCCGGTGGCGAAGTCGTAGTCGTAGGTGGTGCGCGGCGTCACCATCGAGGTGTAGGTGTAGCGCAACGTGTCGCTGTCGAACTCGCGGTTCACGTCCAGCGCCATCGTGTAGCTGGGCTCGTCGGCCGTGACGAACACGTCCTTGCCGCCAGCCCAGGGATGGATGCGCAGTTTGCGCAGGCCGCCCGAGTGCTCTTCGATGGTCAGGAACTTCTTCGACACGTCGAATGAATCGACGAAGGCATCCCCGCGATGTCCGACAATATCGGTCCATTTCTCGCGCCTGGCCTCGTCACCGGGCTTCACCTCGACGATGCGGAAATTCTTCGCCTTCCAGTTGGTGCGCACGATCCAGCGGCCGTTGGCATGTTCCACCTGGTATTCGTGGTCGCGCTCACGTGGCAGGAATACCTTGAAATTCAGCTTCGGGTCATTGGCGTCGGCATACCACAGCTCGGAGGACACCGTGCTCTGCGTGGCGATCCACAGGTACTTGTCGTCCTTGGACTTGCCCACGCCGGTGTAGAAGCTCTCGTCGGTCTGCTCCCAGACCAGCGGGTCGGCGGCGACATCGGCGAGGTTGGTGCTATCGATGGAATGCTTGCGCACCTTGTAGCCGAGCAGCGTCTTCGGGTCTTTCTCGATATAGAGGAAGGTCTTGTTGTCACCCGCCCATACCACGTTGTTTTCGACATTGCCGAGCGCCAGCGGGTACACCTTGCGCGAGGCGATCTCCATCACGCGGATGGTGTACTGGCGGCGTCCGACCGTGTCCTCGGCCCAGGCCAGCAGCTTGCTGTCGGGGCTGACGGCCATGTCGCCGACTTCGAAGAAGTCGTGCCCCACGGACATCTCGTTGACGTTGAGCAGGATTTCCTCGGGCGCATCCTTCGAACCCTTGCGGCGCGCGTAGATCGGGTATTCCTTGCCGGTTTCGAAGCGCCGGTAGTACCAGTAGCCGTTCATGGGATACGGCACGGTGGAATCGTCCTGCTGCAAGCGTCCGACGATTTCGTTGTAGACCTTGGTCTCGAGCGCCTTGGTGTGCTCCAGCATGCGGTCGGCGTAAGCGTTCTCCGCCTTCACGTAGGCCAACATTTCCGCGTTCTCGCGCTTGTCGTCGCGCAGCCAGTAGTACTCGTCTTCGCGGCTGCCATTGGGCGAGCCCACCTGGTGGGGCTTCTTTGCGGCGACCGGCGGCACTGGGGCCTGCGAGGCGGCGGGGATGGTGACGGCGGCGGGTGTTTGCTTCATGTTGGTATCGCAGGCGGACAGTAGGGCGACGAGGGCAAAGAGGACACAGGGACCGGATCGGGCAATGGACATGGCGGGGACCTTGAAAGGTGGATGCGCCAATTCTAGGGAAGCTCGCTGCCCTCTGGCATCATCGCGCGATGTTCGAGATCGGTAACCCCGTCAATTTCACGACCTTGCGCGATTTGTCGCGTGGCGGAGCCGGCCTGGCGCTGTCCGCGGACGCTGCCAGGGCCATTGACCGCGGCGCCCAGGCCGTGGCCGAGATAGTCAAGCGCGGCCAGCCCGCGTACGGCGTCAATACCGGCTTCGGCCGCCTGGCGCAGACCCACATCCCCACCGGGCAACTCGAACTCCTGCAACGAAACCTCGTCCTGTCCCACGCGGTCGGCGTGGGCGACCCGCTGCCCGCCAACGTCGTACGGCTGATGCTGGCATTGAAGATCGTGGGGCTCTCGCGCGGCTTCTCCGGCGTGCGCCGCGAGCTGGTCGATGCGCTGCTCAAGCTCTACAACGCGGACGTGCTGCCACGCGTGCCATCCAAGGGATCGGTAGGCGCGAGCGGCGACCTCGCACCGCTGGCGCATCTCGCCGCCGTGCTGCTCGGCGTCGGCGAAGTTGAATGCGCGGGACGCGTGTTGCCGGCGGCTGAGGGCCTCAAACGTGCCGGCCTCGCACCCGTCACGCTGGCTGCCAAGGAAGGTCTCGCGCTGCTCAATGGCACACAGACTTCGACCGCGCTGGCGCTGTGCAACCTGTTCGCCATCGACAACCTGTACGCCACCGCGCTGGTGGCGGGCGCCCTCTCGGTGGATGCGGCGGAGGGCTCGGCCAGCCCCTTCGATGCACGTATCCACGCACTGCGCGGCCATCCGGGCCAGATCGCCGCGGCCGCGGCCTACCGCGAGTTGTTAGCGGACAGTCCCATCAATTCCAGTCACCGCGAATGCGGCAAGGTGCAGGATCCGTACAGCCTGCGCTGCCAGCCGCAGGTCATGGGCGCCTGTTCCGACCAGATGGAGGCGGCGCGCGTGGTGCTGATGCGCGAGGCCAACGGCGTCTCGGACAACCCGCTGGTTTTTCCGAATGAGGGGCCCGACGCCGCCGAAGTGCTCTCCGGCGGAAATTTCCACGCCGAGCCGGTGGCCTTCGCGGCCGACAACCTGGCCCTCGCGGTGGCCGAAATCGGTGCGTTGTCCGAGCGGCGCATTGCGCTGCTCATCGACGCCACGTTGTCGGGCCTGCCGCCGTTCCTGGTCAGGGATGGCGGCGTCAATTCGGGTTTCATGATCGCGCACGTCACCGCGGCGGCGCTGGCATCGGAGAACAAGCTGCTGGCGCACCCGGCCAGCGTCGATTCGCTGCCCACGTCAGCCAACCAGGAAGACCATGTGTCCATGGCCACGTTCGCGGCGCGCAAGCTGGGCGACCTGTGCGCGAATACGTCCTGCATCCTCGCCATCGAGTTGCTGGCAGCCGCGCAGGGCGTGGACCTGCGCGCGCCATTCGAGACCTCGCCGAAGCTGCGTGTCGTCATGCGTGAGATCCGCTCGCGCGTGCCGCACTACGACATCGACCGCTATCTTGCGCCGGACATCGCCGCCATGACCGAGGCAGTGCGCAGCGGCGTCATTGCCGCGCACGCTCCCGGGGCCGCCGGCGGCAAATGATCCCGGTCGAGTTCCTGTTGTTCGGGGCAACGCTCGTGGGTGTCGCCGTACTGCACCGGCATACGCTGGCCATCGCGCTGCTGGGGCTGGCAGCGATCACCGCGTACAAGGTGCTGTTCGGCGATTTCTACGGTGCGCCCGGCGCCATGGGACTCATCTTCCACCTGGATGCGGAGTGGGTGATCCTCGTGAACCTGTTCGCGTTGCTGGTGGGCTTCGCGCTGTTGTCGCGGCATTTCGAACTGAGCCAACTGCCGAAGGTGCTGCCGCGCATCCTGCCCGATGACTGGAAAGGCGGCTTCGTGCTGCTGGCGCTGGTGTTCGTCGTCTCGGCCTTCCTCGATAACATTGCCGCGGCGATGATCGGCGCCACCATCGCGGCGGCGGTGTTTCGCGGCAAGGTACACATCGGTTATCTCGCGGCCATTGTTGCCGCGTCCAATGCCGGCGGCTCGGGGAGCGTGGTGGGCGACACCACGACCACCATGATGTGGCTGGACGGCGTCGCGCCATTGGACGTGCTGCACGCCTATGTCGCGGCCGCCGCGGCCTTCCTGGTATTCGCGATCCCCGCGGCGCGGCAGCAGCAACGCTTCTCCCCTATACAGGCCGATCCCGATCCGCAGATCCGCGTGGACGTGTCGCGCCTGCTGGTCGTGGCGATCGTGCTGGTCGGCGCGGTGGCCGCGAACGTCTATTCCAACCGGCTGCCAGAGGGCCGCGCGGGCAACTTCCCGTACATCGGCGCGACGGTGATCGGCATCCTGATGTTCCTCACGCCCTGGCGCCGTCCCGACTTCACAGTTCTGCCCGCGGCGGCCAAGGGCAGCCTGTTCCTGCTGGCGCTGGTGCTGTCGGCCTCGATGATGCCGGTGGAGTCGTTGCAGCCTGCCACCGCGCAGACCACCTTCGGGCTGGGTTTTCTCTCCGCGGTGTTCGACAACATTCCACTCACCAAGCTGGCGCTGGAGCAGGGCGGATATGACTGGGGCGTGCTGGCTTACGCGGTCGGCTTCGGCGGCTCGATGATCTGGTTCGGCTCCTCAGCCGGTGTGGCGGTATCGAATCTCTTCCCCGAAGCCAGGTCCGTGGGACAGTGGCTGAGGCACGGGTGGCACGTCGCCGTGGGGTATGTCGTCGGCTTCATCGTCCTCATGCTGGTACTCGGCTGGCAGCCGCAAGCGCCGCACCGCGTCTTCTGAAGAGCGTGCACTCACCAGCACGAACAGCGCCAGGACCCAGTGGAAGGCCACCGGGATGGCGCCGTGGCGCCAGAAATCCTCACCATTCTCGCGGAGGTTGAGTCCCAACCTCAGCACCATGGCCGCCAGGTATAGATAGGCGAACACGCGCAGCGCGCGTGCGGTGCGCGGACCGGCCGCCGCAAAACGGCCGCTGCGAACCCGTGGGTTCCAGGCCACCACGGCCATGATCATCAGCAACAGCACCTGCGCCGGCAGCAGCAGGTAGTAAGGCATCAGGCCCGAGTACCAGGCCTCCATCGCGGGAAGCCATTCGGGCGCCACCACCAGCGCTTCGAACTGGCCGATGACGCGCACGGCGAACAGCGTGATGCAACTCCACAGCAGCAGGCTGGCGGTGCGGCTGCGCTGCAGTGCAGCCGTTTTCACGCGAGCAATTCCTTCAAGTGGCGGTACCAGTCGCTCTGGAAAACCTCGCCCGGGTCCAGCGCGCGCTTGGCCCCGAGGAAGGCCGGCATGCCGGGATGTGCGGCCAGCAGCTGGTCGCGCCGCGCGAAGCGATGATAGGTGAGGAAGTAACTGCCGCCGTGGTGCAACGAGTGATCGATGAGGCGCCGGAAATGACCGGCGGCGCGTTCGATGTCCACGGGGCGGTGATCGATGTGCAGGTTGAAGATCACGCAGGCCCAGGGTTCGCGCGCCCACGCGAGTGCGCTGTCGTTCTCGGCTTCGATGAGGCGGATGGTGCCGTAGATGAAGTCCACGCCATGGAGCCGGAAATCGCGCCGCACGTCGTTCATGAAGCCGAGCAGGCGATCGCGCGGCACGTAGAGCTCGGTGATCATCTCGCTGCCGCGCACCGCGGCGCCCAGCCGGTGATCCAGCGCGCCGTGGTAGTCCTCGAGGTACAGGTTGAGCTGGTGCGTATCGCTCCAGTACAGCTGCCCGTGCGTGGCGAGGTAGAACTCGGTGAACTTGCGGAAGGCCGCTTGCTTGTTCGAATGCGACAGGCAGAGCAGTTCGTTCCAGTCACGTTGCGACAGCCGCCGCTGGTCGGCGGCAATCGGACGGTCGTGTTCCACCGGCCGGTAGCTGGACAACACGCCGGTGCGCAGGAAATCCGCGCCCTGCGGCGCGGTAGCGAACTGGAAATCACCGTACAGGTGGCCGGCGGCGATGCGTTCGTCGAAGGCGTCCATGAGTTCTTCGATTTCCAGTTGCGCCACGCAGCGTTCGACCTTGCGCCGCGGGACCAGGCGCAGCGTGGCCGCCGTCACCACCCCAAACAACCCGTAGCCGCCGACCACGTGGCGGAACAGTTCGCTGTTCTGCTCGCGGCTGCAGCGCACGATTTCGCCGCGCGCCGTGACCACCTCGAGGGCTTCCAGGTCGCCGACGAACGGCTGCGCCGTGAGCCCGCGGCCATGGATGTTGGCGGCCACGGCGCCGCCCACGGTCAGGCGGTCGGCGCCGGTCTGTTTCTGGCGGATGCCCGCCTGCGGCCCGGGGCCGCGCTGCAGGGCGAGATATCCACGAATCACGTCCGGCCAGGTGATGCCGGCTTCGACCTCGAAATGCGATGCGGCGCGATCGAACCAGCGCACCTGGTTGAGCTTGCGCATGTCGAGCAACAGTCCGCCATCGAGGAATTGCTGGCCGCCCATGGCATGGCGGGTGCCGGCGATGGCCAGCGGCTCGCCGCGCGCCGCCGCCGCCCCCACCAGGTCGGCCACTTCCGCCGTGGTTCGCGGTTCGAGGATGCGCGATACCGCGGTGCGATTCAGGGCCGAATGGGTGTCGTTGACCCAGGTCGGGCCCGCAAGCCTGCGAACCGGGTGAAGTCGCGCGTGCATGGAGGCGGAAACTCGCGCAGTCGCTGGCCAGCCGGCAATACCCGGCATACGGGTATCGGATTTCGATACCACGAGACCGGCGCGCAACGCCGCGATTTGCGGCAGAATCGGCCGGGCATGGGGGAGACCAACAGAATAATCCTGGCGCTGAAGCGCGGCCTGCGCGCGCGCGGCATCACCTACGCCATGCTGGCGCGCCGCATCGGCCTCAGCGAACCCTCGGTCAAACGCATCCTGTCACGCGGTAGTTTGAGCCTGCCGCGCCTCGAGCGGATCTGCGAGGCGGCCGGCTTGTCGATGGAAGAACTGGTGCGGCCGGTGGCTGCGTCGCCCGCGGAGACCTCGAGCACATTGTCTGCAGCGCAGGAGTCGGCGCTGGCCGCCGACCCGCAGCTGCTGGCCTGCTTCTACCTGCTGACCAACGGGCACTCACCAAGGGACGTGGCGGCCCAGCTCAATGCCGACGACAAGCTGCTGCGCCGCTGGCTGGTGAAACTCGACAACCTGAACCTGGTCGAGCTGCGCGCGCGGCTCGGGGCGCGGCTGCGCGTCCATCCGCCGATCTCGTGGCGCGAGGACGGGCCCATCCGCCGCACCTACGAACAACAGGTCCGCGAGGAATTCATGCGCTCCAGCTTCCTGGCGGCCGACGAGACGCTGCAATTCCGCTCGGCCGAGCTCTCGGAGGCGTCACGCATCCTGCTGCAACGAAAGCTCGCGCGCCTGTGCGCGGATTTCAACGAGCTCGCGGAGCTCGACCGCTACGTGCCGCCGCGCGAGAAGCGCAGCGTTGCGCTCATGATGGCGTGCCGGCCGTGGGTGTTTTCGATGTTCGACGGCCTGAAGCGGCGCTGACGAAGCCGGCGCCGGCCAGCAGCGCGAAACTCGCGATCCAGGTGTAGTAGCCCGCCAGCAGCCTGGGTGATTCGGTGGCGCGCAGCATTTCGACCAGCCAGAAAAGATCGAGGATCAGGCAGAACAGCGCCAGCTTGGCGAACAGTGCGTGACGTTTCACGTCCCCGCGGATCCACTGCAGGAACAGCGCCACGAAGCCCACGTTGGTCATCGCGCTCGCGATCAGCGTGAGGCCGAGTTCGCCCCGCGTCGGGGTGGGATCGCGGAATGGACTCTCCACCGCTTCGAGGAAGGCTCCCCAGCCTGCGTAACCGTCGACCACCGGCAGAAACCAGGAGACGACCCAGCAGCCGAGTGCACACCACGCGAGGTTTCGCGCCAGGTTCAAGTTCACCGGGCGCAGGTTATCGCGTCAGCCCTGGCGCGGGAACTCCGCGGTGATCTCCTGCGAGTTTTCCGAGAGCTGGCAACGGCCTTCGCCGCCGCCCGCCATGCCGCGCGACGGGCTGATGAGCGTGAACCGGCAACGCATGGCCTCGCCATCGTCGGCGTGCAGGTTGGCCAGCACGCGCCCGTTGTACTGCTTGTAGAAGGCAGGACTCGGTTCCCAGTAGCGCCAGTTGCCGCGCCGGTCTGACTTGTCCCAGCCCACCCAGAGGGGTTCGATGCTGTCGAAGCGGGTATCGCTGTCGATCTGGACATACGAGCCTTTGAATACCCGGCCGCTGCCGAAGGTCGCGGTGATGGCGCCGGAGTCATTGTCCGTGCTTTCGCTCTGCCAGGTGAAGGCCACGGGCTTCTGCGTGCCACGTACGTTTCCGGATCCCGTGCCCGCCGTCGTCTGGCAGGCGGCGAGCGTGAGTGCCGCGAGGGCGATGAGCCATGACTTGTTCATGGTCCTAAGGTGACGCCCCATTCGGCCCGGCAAAGCAGGACGAGCGAAGGTTCCGCTGTCGGCGGATTCCCAGATTTCCTTCAGCTAACTCTTGTCGGACGGCGGATGGCGATCACGCGCCGGCAGCGCGTCCTTGAACACGTCGAAGGTTTTCCACGCCGGTACCGGCGGCGTGTAGTCGGGCCGCGGCGAATATGCCGACTCCTCGACCAGCTGCATCTTGTGGATGTAACGCGGGCAGTTGGGGAAGATGCGCTCGGCCACCAGGCGTATCACGAACACGGCGCCCGGCAGCTCCGCCAGCAGCGGATCGTCATCGCTAACTACCGCGGTGCCGTTGACGCGCAGGCGCTTGGGCGTCTCGAAGTCGATGAACAGCAGGCCCACCTTCGGGTTGGCCCGGACGTTGCCCCAGCTGCGGTACTGGCCGTTGCCGTCGTAGTCCGGGATCGCCAGCGTGTGATCGTCGATCACGCGCACGAAGCCGGGCAGGCCGCCCTTGTACGAACAGTCGGGCTGGCCATCGAGGTCGGCGGTGGCGATGAAGAACATGCGGCAGCGCCGGATGAACGCCTTGTCCTCCTCGGTAAAGGCCGCGCGCATGGTCACCTTCTCGAGCCGGTCGGCCAGCACGCGCGTTTCGCGCAGGTCCTGCAGCTGGCGCATGCCGTCGTGGTAGGTGGGGGCAGTCATGATCAGTCTCCCGTCGGTGAGAGGCGGAACTCGTGCACCGTCTCGTTTTCTTCGAGCCAGCGCGCCAGCCGCGAGGCCGCCTTCCGGTCCGTGGTCTGCAGCGTCATCTTGTGGCGCAGCGCGCGATCGATACCGGTGCCCTCGAGCCGGTAGCTGAAGTTCGCCACGCTGAACCCCAGCCGGCTGAGCAGTTCCCGCATGCCTTCTTCGGACAGGTTGCCTTCCCGCGCGTATTTCACGTCGAAGTAATAGTAGGCCTGCGTGGGCACACGCATTTCGATCCAGCGGAAGACGCTGAGCACCATGAGCGTCAACACCACCGAAAACAGCATGGGCACGTACAGGCCGACTCCGGCCAGCACGCCGATGGCCGCGGTGATCCAGATGGACGCCGCGGTGGTGAGGCCGCGGACGTTCAGGCCTTCCTTGACGATGACGCCGGCGCCAAGGAAACCGATGCCCGTCATGATGCCCTGGGCCATGCGCGTGGGGTCGAGCCGCGCCTCGCCCGCGATGCGCACCCAGTGGTCTTCGTAAACCGTGACCAGCATCAGCACGGCCGAGGCCATGCACACCAGTACGTGGGTGCGGAGGCCCGCGGGCCGCCCATGGAAGGAACGTTCGTAGCCGATGCAGGCGCCGGCGCCGACGGCCGCGAGCAGCCGCAGCATCATCTGCAGGTAGTCGGCGTGCAGATCCATGCGCCCTGCGGCCCGGCGTCCGCTCAGCTCGTCGGCTTGGGAAATTCCGGGTTGCCGATCCGCCGGTAGTAGGTGGAGATGTCGAAGTACACCTGGTGAGAGGTGTTGTCGGGCGAAATGATGGTGATCATGTTGTAGGCATGATCGCGGGCTTCGATGAGCTCCTGCGCATGGATGGTGTAGCCGGGGTATTTCGACCGGATCCACTGCTTGATGAGGATGCCGCCCTCGGTGTCGCTGCGCGACCGGATCTCCACCGCCGTGGCCATGGTTTCGCCGTCACCGGTGCCGTACTTGAAATTCTGCGTCCCCGGCGTCGATTGCGGTTGGGACGACTGGCACCCGGCCAGCAGGGCCGCGGCGGCGAGCGCGGCAACGAGCTTTTTCATTGGAATTCTCCCGGATCTTTTCGCCTGGGCCGAAAGGGTCTCGCGAGACGCGCCCGACGTCAATGTGTGCGCAGCCGGCGGCGCCGTTCCAGCATTTTCCGGACCACGCTCAGCCAGTTGCGCAGGGTCAGCGGGCACAGGCAGATGAGCATGTCGCCCTCGGCGTGCCCCGGGTTGACGCGCGCGAAGAAGGCCACGTCGGGTCCGCCTTCGGCTTCGCTGGCCAGCGGGGCCGCGGATTCGCGCAGGCGCAGCCGCCCGGAGCGTACTGCCACGCCGCGCGCCGGGCGCCACGCCGGCCCGTACATGCGCCCCGCCAGCTCGTCGATGAGCGCGGCGCGCGGCTCGGGCGTGGGCCGGTCGTGGCGCGGCCAGTACTCGACGAAATTCCGTGGCAGCAGCAGGTAACTCTTGTAGCTGAAGGTGTCGAAGAACCAGTAGATAGGGCGCAGCGGGTAACGCAGTCGCGCGCGCAGGAAGGTGCGGAAGCCGAGCCGCTGGATCAGGTTGCGTCCGCGCCAGTTCTCGCGCAGCAGCACGTGCGTGGTGGAGATCACGGCGATGGCGCGGCCGCGGAAGCGCTCCGGGCG
>Ga0157380_10001432_pt1 | contig 15621 bp, 9 predicted proteins | sample S35metaG_FD_119757 | JGI IMG/M metagenome (GOLD analysis project Ga0157380, IMG submission 119757) | Switchgrass rhizosphere microbial communities from Kellogg Biological Station, Michigan, USA - S3-5 metaG | ecosystem: Host-associated > Plants > Roots > Rhizosphere > Soil | place: USA: Michigan... | reverse complement strand
GAAGTTCGAGTTGTGCTCCATGCAGGTGGAAACGACGTTGTCGCCATCGCGGAACTCGGTCAGCAGCGAATACATCACCGCGTTGATCGCCTCTGTCGTGTTGCGCACGACCACGATGCTGTTGCGGCTGGGCGCCCCGACGAAGCGGGCGATGTCTTCGTAGGCCGCTTCGAAGCGCCGAGTCGTGCACTGCGACGCACTCGACTGCCCGCGGTGCACGTTCTCGTATTGCGGCGCGAGCGCCCCGTGCAGTTCCAGCAGGTCGCGCGGTGGCTGCGTGCTGGCCGCGTTGTTGGTGGCGATCCGGCCGACCCCGGGAAACAGGAAGTGCCTGCGGATGGCGTGGACGTCCAACGGGCTCGACCTCCCGATCGAGGCCACTTCGGCGGCGTTCATGTCCGATCGCGAATCGGTGCGTGTCATGGCGTCGAGGTCCAATAGCGCGAGCCTGCCAGGCGCCCCACGTTGACGGGCAACAGCAGCAGGTGCAACACCAGCACCAGGCCCAGGTCCGCCAGCGCGCCGTAGGCGATGAAGGCCAGGTTGCTGGCGATGGCCGTGCAGCGCAGCGCCACCATGTCGCGCATGCAGAATGCGGCCAGCACCAGCGCCGAGGCGAGGTAGCCGATGGCCTCGATCGCGCTCATGGGTTGATGCGCGCCACGCCGTAGCCATCGACGTTGTTGCGCGCCAGGCCGCCGACGACGATCCTGCCATCGGGCTGCACGAGCACGCTCTCGCCGATGTCTGTGAAGCCGAAGAAGTCGATCGACAAGGCACCCGCGTTGGCGAAGCCGGTGTCCAGCGAGCCGTCGTCGTTATAGCGCGCGACGATGAAGTTCGCGTTCGACGAGAAGGCGCGCGTGCCGACCACCACGAGCTTGCCATTGGGCTGTAGGGCGATGCCGCCGGCAGAAGCGTTCTCGCTCAGTGCCGTGCTCGCCGCGCCGGCGCTGCCGAAGCCCGTGTCCGGACTGCCGTCGCCATTGCGACGCACCAGCAAGATGCGCGCGCTGGCCGGAACGGTCGCTTGCACCAGCGTTCCCACCAGGACCAGCTTGCCATCGGGCTGCCGCACCAGCCCTGCGCCAGCCTCGACGTCGGCCAGGATGAGCTTGCCGCCGATGCCGAAGCTCGCATCGAGCGTACCGTTCGCGTTGTAGCGGACGACGTCGGTGTGGTTGCACCCCGGCTGGCTGCTGCCGCACTGCGGCGTGCCGCTGACGACGATCGCGCCGTTGGGCTGCAGCACGACGTTGCGCCCGCTGTTGGGAGCGCCGCCGACGTCGGTCGCCACCTGCCCGGTGCCGCTGGTGCCGAACGGCAGGTCGAGGCTGCCGTTGGCGTTGAAGCGCGCGACTACGATGTCGCTGGCGAAAGTGCCGTCCGGCAGCTCGATCTCGAAGTCGCCCGCCAGCACGATCTTGCCGTCGGGCTGGATCGCCACCGTGCGTGCGAGGCCATTGACGTTGCCGCTGACCCTGCCGCCCGTGCCGAAACCGGTGTCGAGGGTGCCGTCGCTGTTGTAGCGCGCGATGGCGAAGGTTGACGGCAAGTTTGGCGCCGGCGGAGTCGCGTCGATCGCTGCGTAACCGACGACGACGATCTTGCCGTCGCTCTGGATGGCCACGGCCAGCGCTTCTTCCTGGCGCAAGCCGCTGCCCATGTCGGTCGTGACCTTGCCGTCGATTCCGAAGCTGCGGTCGATGCTGCCGTCGGCGTTGAAGCGAGCGAGGATGAAGTCGACGAACGTGCCGCCGACCATGACGATCTTGCCGTCGGCCTGCAGCGCCATGCCGGAACGGTCGCCGCCGAAGCCCTCGAGCGTCGCCTTGCCGGCGATGCCGAAGCCGGTGTCGATGCCGGCGGGCAGCGAGATTGGCGGCGGTTTGTCGTCGTCCAGGATCGTCAGCACCGCCGTGGTCTGCGCACCCAACGCCGCACAGCCACCCGGCTGCGAGAGCATAAGGTTCACCGTCTTGTTCGGCTCGACGATGGCGTCGACGACGATTGGCACCTCGACGACGCGCTGGGTTGCATCGCCATCGGCGAAGAAGACGCTGACGTTGACCGCCGTGTAGTCGGCGCCTGCCAACGCTGTGCCGTCGCTGGTGGTGAAGGTCGCGGTCACCGCACCCGAGCTGCCGCCGCTGCGCGTGACGGTGACGGTCGGCGTGGCGGCCGCGAACTCGCCGATGGAGTAGCTGGCGGCGCTGAACTGCAACGTGCCCGCCGCGGGGTCGGGGCCCGGCCCCGACACGCAAGCTGCGGGGGCGACCGGAACCTCCACTGGCGGCACGAGCACCGGGTTGCTCGTTGGCTGCAGGCCGGTGAAGTCGATCGCGGTGCCGCCGATCTCGAGCGGATCGCGCAGCATAGCGAACACTGCTGAGGACTCGCAGTCACCTGCCGAGCGGCCGCCGCGACGGTTGTCGGCCTTGGCGGAGGTGCGAGCCTTCAGCGTGAACTTTTCGCCGACCGCGATCGACGACAGATCAACCGTGTAGGTGCGCGGTTTCTTGAACACGAGTTCGCCGGCGATCTCCCGGCACGGAGTGAAACGGGGATCGACGATGTCACGCGTTTCGAACTCAAAGTCGGCTTCGCTCCACAGCGGAGTCGTCTTCGAGAACACGTAGTTCCATACCTTCGGCACCCACAACTCGCGCGAGCCGGTCACCGTGGCGCCGCCTGCCGTGTGGAAAAAGACGCGGCTCGAGGTGTAGGCCTGGACGTCGAGAAAGAGCTCGCCAGTGGCCAAGTCGGCCGCAGCGGACCGGTTGCTGGTCGCGTCGAACGCCGAGATCTGCGCCTGGGTCAGCGTGAACTTCAGCGTCGCATCGGGCGAGACCTTGATGAAGCTCTGCGTCTGCTCGAGGCGCGCGATGCCGCCGACCGGCTCGGGGCCGCCCAGCCTGGCGTACGGTGCTTCGGCATAGACACCGTAGGTCACACCGTCGGGCGTGCCGAAGATGTAGCCGCGGGCCTTGGTGTCGGCCGGGAAGGTCTGGGTCATCGCCACGACATCGATATCGGCCAGCCCCGAGCCGAACTCGACGATCTGCTCGAGCAAACCGCCGACTTGCGTCGCGCCGCCGAGACTCACGTCCGTGCTGCCGTCGCCGGGGAAGGCGCCGAACTCCCACGCGCGCACCGGGTCGCTGCGCAGCAGGCCGTTGACCTGCACCCACGAGAAGCTCGTGATCTGTGCCGTCACGCTGTTGCTGCCGAAGCTGGCGCCGGACACTTGCACCCACTGGTTGGCGCCGGTGGTCTTGTAGAGCGCCGGCGCGCGGCCGGCCGGCACCGATGCCGGATCGAACGGCAGCGTCACTGTCACGGGCACCTTGAAGGTGGTGCCGTGCGGGGTGAAGGCGAACATCCGCCCCGCCACCGAAAAGCCGTCGGGCAGCAGCGGCGAACCGGCCGAGGTCTCCTCGATGGCGATCGTGGTGTCGCTGCCGAGCGCGCCGGGCGGTATCTCCACCTTCACGCCGTTCGGGCCGGTTACCGTGCCCCCGGCTGCCCCCACCGCTGCGCTGGAGGGCGGTGTGCCTGTTTCCCCGCCGCCGCCGCCGCACGCCGCCACAGCGATCAACAGGCCCGCAGCCGCGGACCGAATGCCTTGTACTGCGAGACTCATGGGAAGATCCCTCGAAGGGTGAATTGAGAGGGGCACAGGTCGATTCACAGCCGGCTCCATAGGTCGCACTCGGCGTCGGCGATGCGCTTGCCGAGCCAAGTGGGTCTGAGCAGCAGGTAGGCGAAGGTCGCGCCCGGTGCGAGCGGCACGACGCTACGGCGGCCGTCGTTGTCCGTTCCCATCAGAACGCACGCCCCGTTGGTGCCGCTCAGTGACCAACATGTCGCTTGCGTCAGGTCCCTGGCCGTGGCCGTCTCGACCAGTACCAGGACTTGGTGGACCAGCCGGCCTGCCTTGCCGGCGCGGCCCAGCACCTCAAGCGGACCGGTGCACTCATTGGATGCATCGATGAGCGCGCAAGGCGCTGCTTCCAGCCTGACCAGGCAGAGCGTCCGGTCCTGGATCAGGCGCGCCACGGTACTGGCGCCGAGCGAGCCGACGTCCGGGACGATGATGTCGACCGCGATATCGCTGCCGCGGACCGTCACGCCCTGAAGGTCGATCCGCGTGACGCGCTCGATGAGCAGCCTGTCGCGTGGCAGCCGGGCTTGCACCGCGAGGTGGCTGTGGCTGCCGGCGGGATTCCTTCTCTCGCCGATGTCGCCGAGCTGCACCGCGGCGGCGTGCCCCCGGAAGTAATCGACACCTTCGAAGTGAACGTGGTCCTCGCGGACCGTGGCATCAGCGCCCAAGGGCAGCTCCAGCTCATGTGGAGGCTCGACTCTGGGCGGGGCGTCGTCCGGAAAACAGCGTGGCCGGTACTCGTTTTCTTGCCAGGCAGTACCTAGTTTTGGAAGTGCAGGCCGGCGCGCTCGACCGCCTCGTTGCGGCTGGCGACGCCGAGCTTGTCGAGCAGCGCGGCGACGTGATTCTCGACGGTGCGCTCGGAGCGATGCAGGCGCTCGGCGATGGCGCGGTTGGAAAGTCGTTGCGCCAGGAGCTCGAGCACCTGGCGTTCGCGCGCGGTGAGGCCCAGGGGGTCGACACGGGTGCGAGTGCTGCGCCCGCGCTGCACGTTGCGCACGCCGAGCGCGCGCAGACGGCGGCGCGCGATGCGCGCTGCCGGCGCAGCGCCGAGCTGGTCGAGCAGGGCGAGCGCCTGGCGCAGATCGGCAGCGTCGCCGCCGAGCAGGGCGAGCGCCTGCTGGTAGACGCAGCCGAGCGCGGCCCAGGCCAGCGCCGCCGCGCGAACGTCGCCTTCGAGCTCGAGGGCGCAGGGCGCCGGCAGGGCCTGCTCGATCTGCGGCCGGTCACCGCCGGCTCGTTGTAGCCAGCACGCCAGCTGCCCGATGCGCCAACCCTCCGCGCTTTGCACGGCGAGTTCGAAAGCGTCGGTGGCGATTCGCTGCACCTGCGCATCGTCGCCTCGCAGCCAGGCCGCCTCGCAGCAGGCCACCGGAAGCGGCGAGAACCAGTGGACGACGGCGATGGCGCGCTCGCCGTCGATCAGCTCGTCCCAGTACCGCTGCGAACGCTCCCGCCCGAGGCGCAGGTCAATCAGCTGTCGCAAGCTTGACAACTGGCTGGCATCCAGGCCACTGATTGCGGCCGTCTGCTGCACCGTCGCGATGAGGGCGTCGGCGGCGTCCCACCTTCCCGTTTCGAGAAGAGCATAGCCATGGCGGACGTGGAATGGCACCTGATAGACATCGAGGTCGTGGGACTCGCAGTACGCGAGCCCTCGTTCGCAAGCGACTTCGACTGCGGCATAGCGTCGATGCAGCAAGCTCAGGCTGGCCGTCTGAAAGAACGCGCGGGCTGCATGCGACTCGAGGCCGTGCTCAAGCGCGATGTCGCGGCTGTGGTCCAGAAGCACCCAGGCTTCAGGCATATCCTGCGAGCGCAGCTGGGCTGACGCAACGGTGTTGAGCGCGTAGGCGCGGCATTCGTGGGCACCCTCGTGACCCTCGAGCAGCGAGAGGGCCCTGCGGCCCCACTCCGACGCCGACTGCGAGGTTCCGTCGTTCAGGTGCATCTGCGCCTTGGCTCCGTAGGCCACGGCCAGGTCGATCGTCGCGCCGATACTTGCGAGCACCTCGATGGCGGCGTGCACATAGGGCAGCGCGGACTGCGAACCCTCACGGTATTGCGCGATGACGGCCAGCTCGTAGAGATCCCGTCCTTCGCCCAACCGATCGCCAATTTTCCGGTGCAGCGCCAGCGCCGCACGTCGCGACACCGTTGCGTCGTCGACCCGTTGCACATGCTGGCACTCCAGGGCATGCGCCACATGCAGGGCGGCCTGCTCGGCCAACGGCAGGTCCGCCGCGTGCTCGAGCGCGAGGGCATAAAGCGCGGCGGCCTGGCGGTGGGCGCTCGCCTGTGCGGCCTCGGATGCGGCCTGCGGAGCCAGCGCAAGCACAGCGGCTTGCAGGCCCGCCCGTGACGCGTGGTGAACCAGTCGCACGACAGGCGTGCCGCGCACGCTCAACGCCTCAAACACTGCGGCATGCAACGCGGAGGCGCGACCCGTCGAAAGCGACGCCTCGACGGCGCGCCGCGCCAGCTCATGACGAAAGCGCACCGCGCCGCCATCCACCTCCAACAGCCCGGCGTTGGTGCACATGTCGATGGATCCTCGAGGGGCGGCGATCACCGTGTCCACCACGTCGCCTTCGAGCGGGGTCGGCGAGATGCTCGCGAGCTCGATCACGTTGCGGGCCTCGGTCGGCAGTGGGGCGACGCGCGCCAGGACCGCGTCGCGCACGGAGGCAGGCAGGCTCTCCGGGTTGCCGGCCAGCAGTTCGGTGACGAAGAACGGGTTGCCCTGCGTCACGTTGTAGAGGCCGCGCGCGCTGCGGCCCGCACGCCGCGCCATTTCGGCGACTCCAGCGCGCGACAACGGCGACAGCGCGAGGCGGACGCAGCTGCGCGCCGGCAGCCCCGAGACCACGCTCAGCAAGGGGTGATCGCTGCCGAGCGCGTCGTCGCGATAACTCAGGATGAGCAGCGCGCTCGTGCTCTCGATGCGCCGGCCCACGTAGCGCAACAGATCGAGCGTTGCGCTATCGGCCCACTGCGCATCGTCGACCACCAGGACAGTGGGTTTGGTCGAATCCCGCAGCATCGAAAGAACGCCCGAGAGGACCTCGGCGGCATGGCGACCCGCGCGCACCGCAGCTGCCAGCGTCGGCGGCATGCGATCGAGCCAATCAACCAAAGGCCCCAGAGGCGTTGGGGAAAGCATCGGCTCGCATGTGCCCCACAGCCAGTCCGTGCGGCGGTCCGCGCGCCGAGCGGCAGCACTCAGGACCGTAGTCTTGCCGACCCCGGCTTCTCCACTCAGGAGCACGCTTCCTCCGGACGAGCTGCCAGTGCACAGTGCGGCGAGGCGCTGGGCGAGGATCGCCAGCTCGGGGTCGCGCTCGATCAGCAAATCATCTGGCGGACAAGGGGCAGGTTCGTGGATCCTGGGGGTGTACGTGACGCTGTGCATGCGCAGGAAGCGGCATCGCACCGAGTTGGTCTACAGCCGCTGCCGATCTCACACCATACAGCAGCGTCGACCCGCCGATCAAGTCCGCCGGCAATGCGATGCCGCCTCCTTGCCGTGTTTCTGGTCGATGTCTTAGAGGTTCTCCCTGGAGCCGCGTCGGTGTCATGCTTCCGGGCCACTCCCTGTTATCCAACGACCCGCCAGATAACCGCCACGCCAATGACCAGTTGAATCCGCCACGTATGGCAGATATGGCCCGTCGCCCGCATGTTCGGTGGCAAACCCCGCGAGCTCCAATTCAACGCGACCCGGCGTCGAATTGCTCCATCGCGTGCGCCACGTCGAACCGGTGCTCGTCGCTTCCCCGGGCATCCCATTCGCTGCGCTCGGTGGCGAAGAAATCGCCGCCGTAAACATGGATCGCGGCGGTGCACATGGCAAGCGGGTTGACAACCGAGTGGATCACGTCGCGGCCAAGGCATGACACCTGGCCTTCGGCGAGCGTGGTCGTGCCGGATCGCTGCAGAGCGCCATTGGGTGTGCGGCGCCAGACGGTGTTGTCTTCGCGGCCGGCATACACGCCGATCACGGCCCACATGCGGTGCTCGTGCGGCAACACGCTCATCAGCGGACCCCAGACCAGGTGCAGCACGGTCATCGCGGCGGATCGGTGCAGCGGCGTCATCGAGCCTTGCTGCGGCACGCCAAATCGCTGCAGCAATGCCGCAGGATTCGATACCGCGTGCAACGAGCTCGCGCACTCGCGCCACATCGTCGCCCGCGGCCTCACAGTCGACGATAAAGCGCTCAAGGTCGAAGTCCCTGCGCACGGGCACATTCGCTCAGAGCGAGCCCCGGGCCGGGAAATCGCGCACCACGATCGCTCCGATCGTGCGTCCCACCTCGGTGCCGTCGCGGTCGGAGCTGCGAAAGTGGATGCCGCCCCACACCCGCGCATTCTCGACCTCTTCGCTGATCTGCGACAGCCTGCGGTACGTTCGCGTGAGGCCGAACAGGGGCGGGTTCGTCACGCTGACCTCGATGTCGTCGCCACCGAGCCACGCAAGCCGCACCACCTCGGCCGCACCGGAAAACGCGGCGTGCGCGGACGGGTACTCGGGATGCGCTGGCGTGCCGATCAGCGGTTCCCACTTTGCGTCGCGCTCCAGTAGCGTGTTGCCGCCGTCGGTGCTCACGCCAGCGCGGATCGCGGTGATCGGCCGCCAGTGCGGGCGCCGATACTTCTCGGCGAATGCCACGATCTGCGAATCGGCGGTGGCCATAGACAGCATCGCAAACAGCTTGGCGTTGTCGGACACCGACAAGCCCTTGGTCGCCGACACGGCGCGCGGCGGCGTGCCAGGGCACCGCGGTTTGCACGGTCCAGAATACCGCCGCGGCGGTCTGATCGGCGCTGCGGGTGCTGCTTTGGCGCGCGCCGACACTCTTCACTTCTTCGTAGTCGCGCGCGAACGCGGCACTGCCGGGTGCCGGCGGGCCCTTCCACTCCAATGCGACGTTGCCGCGCAGCACGAACGGCGTCACGGCGCCCCATTGCGGCAGGATGCCCGGCAGCGCCTGCGGTGGCGTGGGCACATACGTGCCTACGCCTGGCTTGGGGTTGAACGCCACCTTGGCATCGGCACCGTCACCCACGCGCAGCGCGACGGTCTGCTCGCCCACCTGCTTGCCGAGGCTCACACCATCGGTCTTGGCCTGCCCATCGGGAATCTTGGCGAGCGTGACACTCAGCGCCGCATCGAGCATCGGTTTGGCGGCGGGGGCGAGGCGCTCGAGCGCGGCGTGCGCTGCCGCTGCGACGGCGGCGTCCACCGACGTGCCACTGGGCGCTTGGGCATCCACGGCATAGCCGGGGCCGCTGCGCTCGACCGCGCGCACCGCGTTGTACACCGCCGCATGGGCGATCGCCAACGTGCGCGACTGCACGATCGAGTTCGGCGGCACCGCGCTGGCGTTGAGCGCCACCACGTTCCAGTCGGTCACCACGTCGGCGCGGGCCAGGCCGGACGCGCAGGCCAGCAACGCCGGCACGATCCATGGGAGCCGGCTGATCGCTTGCATGATGATCACTTCGCCTGGTTGAGCCTTTACCCCAAAGATAGAAGCTGACGCATCATCCGTCCAATGCATTTATGGTTATCCTGCTGATGCAAAAAGCGGATAGGTCGCGATGTCGTTGCGTCAACTGCGTACCTTCGTGGCGGTGGTCGACGCCGGCGGCGTGGCGCGCGCAGCCGCCAAGCTGCACCTGAGCCAGCCGGCCGCCTCACGCCAGATCGACGCTCTCGAATCGGATTTGGGTGTCGCACTGTTCGATCGCGTGGGGCGCCGCGTGCAACTCACGCCCGAGGCGGAAGACTTGCTGCCGCGTTGCCGGCGTGTGCTGCTCGAGTTCGAGTCGCTCGGTGAGCGCGCCCGGGCGCTGCGCAAGGGCGAAGGCGGCGTACTGCGGATCGGCGCCACATCGCAGGTGATTGAAGGTCTGCTGTCGCCCTTTCTTCGGCACTACCGGCAGCGCCACCCGGGCACCGAAGTGCAGCTGGTCGAAGATGGCGGCGCGCGACTGCCGCACCGCCTCGAGCGCAGCGACGTGCAACTCGCAGTAATGCCCGAAGGCGAAGCGGCATTCGAGTGCCGGCCGTTGTTCCCGATGCACCTGATCGCGGTGGTGGCCTGGCGGCACCGCCTGGCTCGGCGCGCGACGGTCGAACTGGCCGAGCTCGCCGACGAACCGTTGCTGTTGCTCGGCCACGAGTTCGCGTCGCGCAGCTGGTTCGATGCCATCTGTGAAGTGGCCCGCATAAAACCGCGCGTGCTGGCCGAGAGCGCAGTACCCCAGACGCTGCTAGCGTTGGCGCGCGATGGTCACGGTGTGGCGATGGTGCCCTCATCGGTGACCGTGCCGCGTGACGGCCTGCGCGCCGTAACGCTCTTGCACCACAACGCTTCGATCGGCCGCTGGGCCGTGCTGGCGCGAGATCCGCGGCGTCTGCTGGCGCGCCATGCCGCCACGTTTATCGACGAGCTGGCGGCCCATGTGCAACGTGAGTATCCGGGCCGCGCGCTGGTGCGTCGCGCACCACCCCTGCCGCTACCGAAGGGCCTGAACAGTACGTGATGTCCCACGGGTGCTGCATCATCTGCGTGTTAGCTAACCGCCCGCTTCCGGCAGTTGGGCGATGTGGGAGGGATTCATCCAGGAATGGGTGTGTCGAATGGGCGCCCTCGTATGTACAAGCCTGTTGCTCGCTGTCCTGCTGCCTTTCAAGCCGGATGCCCTTGGTGGTGAAGGCGTGCGTTGAGTCCGACTCGTTGGCTCGCTCTCGCGAACGGACTGCAATCGCGGTAGAGCGCGGCGACACGTCAATGGCCTATAGCACGTGGTTAGGTCGTAGTCCGACTTGCTCCTGAAGCGGCCGCGACCTAGCCGCTAGGCCACTTGCGCGGACACCTACACAAGGCGCACGAACGGACTCGCTCGCCGCCGATCATCGTGCTAGATTGGCCGTGCGAATTCGAAACACAACAACGTGGGGGGCAAGATGAGGGAACACACTCGCGCCGGGCGTCGGGCGTATGCGGCCGCATTGGTTGGCCTCTGCTTCGTGACTGCGGTGTTCGCCGCGCAGGCCAGGACGATCCGCGTCCCGGCCGACGTGGCGACCATTCAGGGGGCGATCGACGCGGCGGTGACCGGGGACCGCGTGCTCGTCTCACCGGGCACGTATCTCGAATCGATCGACTTCAACGGCAAGGCGATTTCGGTGGTCAGCGACAAGGGCGCCGATGTCACGATCATCGACGCCGGCGGCCAGCGTTCGGTGGCCCGCTTCCACACGGGCGAAACGCGCCGTTCGGTGCTCAAGGGCTTCACACTGCGCAACGGGAACGCGATCGACTATCCACTCCACGGCGGAGGCGTTCAGATCTACGAAGCCTCGCCGACGATCGACGGAAACGTTATCACCGGCAGCTCGTCCTGCAGCGGCAACGGGATATCGATCGATTTCTCTTCGGCACTTGTACGCAACAACCATGTTCACAACAACCGCCAGAACGGCTGTGGCGGGGGAACGGTTGGCGGCGGCATCCTGATCGGTGGCGAGGGCGCGGCCGAGGTAACCGACAACCTGATCGAAAACAACCAGACCGACCTGGCCGGCGGCGGTATCGGGATGAATTCGGCTGGCACACCGCTGATCGCCCGGAACGTCATCCGCAATAACGTGGCCGGAAACCTGGGGGGCGGCCTCAGCGCGTACAACGGCAGCCGACCAACCGTGGTCAGCAACCTGATCCACGGCAACACGGCGCCCCGTGGCGGGGGCGTGGGCCTGTCGGTTCCGGCCTCTTTCGGCGGCACGTGGGTGAACAACACGATCGCCGACAACGTCGGCCAGATTTCCGGCAGTGAGATCTACACGGAAGGGTTCGTCGACACCATAGAGTTCATCAACAACATCGTGCGTACTAGCACGGGTCCGGTGGGCATCGAGTGCGACCCCGCGTACAGCACTCTTCCGCCGATCTTCATCAACAACGACCTCTTCGCCACCGTGGGCACGTTGCTGATCGGCAGCTGCTCCAGCGCGCTGTCGAGCGGCGGGAACATTTCGGTCGATCCGCAGTTCGCCCGCGAGGGGCGGAGGCCCTCCTACCGGCTCACCGCGGGCTCGCCGGCCGTCGATGCGGGCGCGCCCACCGCCTTGGCCGGAAGCACCGATGCAGCAGGCCGCCCGCGCGTTGTGGACGGTAATAGCGACGGGAATGCGGTGATCGACCTCGGTGCCTACGAGTTCAAGTCCTTGCGCTAGCGTCCGAGGCCGAAGATCTGCGAAGAGTCCGCCACAGCGGATTACCTTTGGCTTGAAGCGTGAGGGGTGTCCGACACCCAATCGTCCTCATTGCATTCAATAGGCCCCAATTTCCTCTCTACGCCGCATTGGATTGCCGTCACTGTTATCCCAGTAACCTAGCCTTCGGAGGGGTCTTGAGAGAGTCCGCACACGCGCTTGCTGCTCACGCCGGTCTTCGCCTTGGTGTCCCTCCTCGGGCGTGCGATCTTGCCGTAGCCGAACTTCGTCGGCAAAGTTGGGAGAATGAAAACAAATGAGATGCGCACCACAAGCGCTGCTTACTGCCCTCGCAATAGCAGTCTCAAGCAACGCTTACGCGTTAGTGAACTGGGATTGGACGTTTGAGAACGTTGCCTTAGTGCAGCCTCAAGACACCGTCTACGTCCGGGCCAAGCTGTTCAATGACCTGTCGTCGACCGAGTCGCTCGACATGCCCTTCATCTTCGCGGGGGTGAGTTTTGACAGTCCCCTTCTAGGCGATCAATTCAACAACGCCTATCCCAGTATGGGGTTCGGACATGGAGACGCCTCACCATTTATCACCTTCTTCCCGTTTATTAGTAGCCAAGTCCTGCAACCTGGCCAATCCGTGTCATTCGATTTCATTTGGTTCTCTCCTCAATCCATAGGCGCGCCAACCGGCACGTACACGACGTTCGCCGAAATACGCGTTTGCCTAGACGGAATCAGCGACTGCGCCATGCAACAGGCAATCAATCGTTCTCTGTCTTGGACCGTTTCATCGGTTCCTGAACCTAGTACACCGAGCATACTGATCCTGGGACTTCTCGCCGTCGGAGTAGTGGCACGGCGTCGGTCCACGTGGACGGGGGTACGGCAAGCTAGACCCGGTGCCGCATGAACGCCAGCGGCGACAACATCACTGCTTTCGCCGTGCGGTTGCGCCGGAGCGACTTCAGCATCGGCACGACGTGGCCGGCGTAGGCGAAGTTGTGGCTGCTATCGACGCGCTCGGCACGGGCGCTCCCGTACACTAACGGGCTGCGTTCTCGGGCATCCAACCTCCCTGTCCAATGAGCGCGGACGCCGGGCCTGACTTGGAGGGAGCGACGTGTCACCACCGCCCCAGCCGCTCGAAGACGTCATCGCAGGGCTCGAAGCCCAGCGTGCCTTCCTGGGCGATGCAGTAGTCGATGCGGCGCTGCTGCCGTTGCGCAACAAGCTGGCCGCAATGGCCCCGGTGCATGTTTTCGAGCAGACGCTGCGCCAGGTCAGCGTGATGTTTGTGGACATCGTCGGCTCGACCCGCTTTGCGCAGGGCCTGGACCCCGAGGAAATCCACGCCGTGATGGACGGCGCGTTGCAGTGCTTTACGACCATCGTTCAGCAGCATCAGGGCAAGGTGCTGCAATACGCCGGCGACAGCCTGCTCGCCGCCTTCGGCGCCGACCGAGCGCGAGAAGACGACGCCGAGCGCGCCGTGCGAGCCGGCTTGGCCGTGCTGGAGCAGGCTCAACTCTTGAGCCATGAGGTCCGCGAGCAGCATGGCCACGACGGCTTCGACGTGCGGGTGGGCATCGACACCGGGCCGGTGCTGCTGGGCGGCGGTGTGGATGCCGAGGGCAGCATCCGCGGCATGACCGTCAACATCGCTGCACGCATGGAGCAGACCGCGCCCGAGGGCGGGCTGCGTATCAGCCAAGACACCTGGCGCCAGGTGCGCGGCGTGTTCGATGTCGAGCCGCAGCCGCCACTGCAAGTCAAGGGTCGCGACGAAGCCATCCTCACCTACCTGGTGCGTGCAGCCAAGCCGAGGACATTTCGCGACACTCGCCGCGGCATCGAGGGCGTCGAGACCCGTTTGGTTGGCCGGGAGAAAGAACTCAGCCAACTGGCGGACCTGTTCGAGCACCTCGTCGAGTCTCGCACACTGGCTCTCGTCACATTGGTCGGTGATGCCGGTATCGGCAAGAGCCGGCTGGCGGCGGAGTTCGAGAACTGGATCGAGTTGCGCCGCGGTTTCGTCTGGTTATTCCGCGGCCGTGCCCAGCCGCAGGGTGTCCATCAACCCTACGGACTGCTGCGCGACCTCTTGTGCTGGCGGTTCGAGATTCAAGACAGTGATTCCTTGCCGCAGGCCCAGGCAAAGCTCGCACAAGGCCTGGGCCGGGTGTTTGGCGACGAGGCCGACGAGCCGATTGCGTTGCTGGGCCATCTGATCGGCCTAGACTACAGCAAGAGCCCCCCTGTCGCCGGCATTCTGGGCGATGGCAAGCAACTCAGACAGCGCGCCTTTCAGGTGGCTGCACGGTATTTCGGCCTGCTCAACGCCGTGGATGGCGGGCCGGTGCTACTGCTGCTGCTGGAGGACCTGCACTGGGCCGACGAAGGCTCGCTGGACTTCGTCGAGCATCTGGCCGGCGCCTGCGCCCACCAACCCGTGCTGTTGTTGTGCACCGCGCGACCCGCGCTGTTCGAGCGTCGCGCCGGCTGGGGTGAAGCACTGGCAGCACACCGGCGCATCGACCTAACTGCGCTGGCGCAGTCGCAAAGTCGCGAACTGGTCGATGCCTTGCTGAGCCGCATCGACGCCCCGCCGCCGATGCTCAGGGAGTTGATCATCGGCGGGGCCGAGGGCAACCCCTTCTATATGGAGGAACTGACGCAGATGCTAATCGACGACGGCGCCATTCGCACCGACGGCGAGCGCTGGAGCGTGGCCACGGAGCGCTTGCTCCAGGTGCGGGTACCTGCCACCTTGACCGGCGTGCTACAGGCACGCATCGACAGCTTGCCAGCCATTGAGAAACGGGCGCTGCAGCAGGCCAGCGTGATCGGCCATGTGTTCTGGGACGAGGCGCTGGCGCAGTTGCAGGCCGATGCACCCTTGACGCTGCCGGCGCTGTGCCGGCGCGAACTGGCGCTGGCTCGCGACAAGAGTGCGTTCGACGGCGCGCGCGAATTTGTCTTCAAGCACCACTTGCTGCATCAGGTCACCTATAGCGGTGTGCTCAAGCGTCACCGCATGGAGCAACATCACCTGACTGCACTCTGGTTGGAAGGTCGCAGCATCGAGCGCCGCGGCGAGTATCTCGGCGTGATTGCCGAGCACTTCGAGCGTGCCGGGCTGGCGGAACGAGCGGTGCAGTACTGGGCTGACGCCGCGGACGACGCGCTGCAGCGCCATGCCGAAGCAGTTGCCATGGCGCATGCCGACCGGGCGCTGGCGCTGGATGGTGCGAGGTCGGACCTGCGCCGTCGATACCAACTGGTGCGGGTTCGCCAGGTGGTCTTCGCCCACCGCTCGGAGCGCACGGCGCAGGCGTTGGCGCTGGAAGAAATGGAACGGCTCGCCGATGCCCTAGACTGCGACCGCCTGCGCTCCCAAGCGGCAACCTACCGGTCAGGCTGGCATGCCAGTGCCTGCGCATGGCCGGAAGCGCTCGCCGCCGCACAGCGGGCCTTGTGCTGGGCTGGCCCCACCGCGTCCTGCGAGGCGGCCGAGGCGCATGGCGCAGCGTCGGAGGCGCTGTATCGCCTGGACCGGCGCCCCGCCGCAATCCAGCATGCCCAGGCCGGCCTGGCCCTGTCGCGCGAAGTCGGCGACAAGAAGGCGCAGAGCCTCCATCTCAATAATCTGGGCAATCTGTCGATGCTGGGCAAAGCCCTGGTCGACGCCGGCGTGTTCTACAGGGAATCGCTGG
>Ga0157380_10001426_pt1 | contig 15640 bp, 13 predicted proteins | sample S35metaG_FD_119757 | JGI IMG/M metagenome (GOLD analysis project Ga0157380, IMG submission 119757) | Switchgrass rhizosphere microbial communities from Kellogg Biological Station, Michigan, USA - S3-5 metaG | ecosystem: Host-associated > Plants > Roots > Rhizosphere > Soil | place: USA... | reverse complement strand
TTCAGATGCGCGGCGATGTACGGCGACGTGCTGAAGATGACGCCGGCGAGGATCGCCGCGAGGCGATGGCGCGTGACCCGCCACGCCAGCAGGTACGCGCAGACACCGTTGAGGGTGAGCGAGGCCAGCGTCGTGAGGTTCACCGCCGCGGCTATGGGAAAGCGCCCCAGCAGCGTTGCACCGAGGAAGGCCGGCAGCGCCGTGTGCGTGTGCAGTGTCAGATCGGCGCCCGCCGGCGCCATTTGATAGGGCGAGACGAAGAAATCGCGTCCCGCCGCGACCGCATGCCGCATCCACCAGAAATTCCACAGAAACTGGACGTTGTCGCCGAGGTGCGGCCCCGGCAGATGGGTGGACAGCCGCCAGGCGAGCGGGTACGTCCAAACCAGCATGAGCAGCGCAAAGCCGGCGGCCACGGCCGCGTGAGCCCCGATTCGTCTCACGGACGTCGGGAGGCGGAAGAGAACGAGCGCACGAGCAGGACGTCAGCTTCTTCGGTCATTTGCCAGGCCGTGTTCCTCGGGCAAGGTCCGCGCTCCGGTCCGCTGCACGCTGTCTGAAATCGCCATGTTCTTGACCGGATTCTACGCCGGTGAGATAACAGGCGCGCGCAGTCAATTCATTTCACCGTGGAGGATCCGTCCACATGGACGCGACCCGTTGGACCGCTAGTTCGCACGAGACGCAGCGGGCGAAGCGGATCTTCGCTCGCACGTGAACCTTATCCCGCTGCTGGCGGCACTGGTGCCGTGGGCAGCCACGCCGCTCGCGGCCTTCACCCGCATTTACGTGGCGTGCAGCATCCTCTCGCTCGAGATGCAGCTCGTCACGTGGCTCGACGTCGGGTCGCTGCGCAGCCTCGCCCCCATCAACATCCTGATTGCGGCGGCCTCGATCGCCTGGCACCTGAAGCGCCGCGCCCCGGCCTGGGCTTGGGTGAAGCCGGTCACCCGCGTGGCGCCGTGGCCGGCTGTCGCGGCGCTGGCCGCCCTGGTGGCCGCTCTGAATCTGTGGCTCCCGGTCGAAGCCGCCGACCCCTATCAGTTGGACCGGGTAGCGCAGATCGAGCGGCTGGGCACGCTGGGCTACGACATGGCTGCCAATCCCAAGGTCAACGTCGCGGGCGCCTTCTACGAGCTGATGGTGGCCGACCTGCGCCAACTGCCCATGGTCGGGCCTGGGATGATTCGTCTGCACGGGCTGATCGGGCTGTCGCTGTATCTCCTCACGCTCGCGGCCATCGCGCCGTGGTTGCCCCCGCCGGCGTCGGTGTGGGGGCGTTGTCTGTTGCTGGTCGTGCCGGTGGTGTTCCACCAGCTGATTCTCCTCAAGAACGACCTCTTCCTGGGCGCGCCGGCCCTGGTCGCACTGGCCTGGCTGATTTCGTCTGCCGACGACGCACCGTGGTCCGACGTGCTGTGGGCCGCGTGGCTGGTGGGCATAGCCGTCGGCAGCAAGCAGGTGCACGCGCCGTTGGCGCTCGTCATGGTCGGCGGCCTGTGGACCTTCAGGCGCCGTGGCGGGCTAAGGGCCACGGCAGGACTGGCGCTTGGAGGCCTGATCGGCGGAGCGTGCGCGGGCCTGCCGCTCACGCTCCTCCAGAATGCCGCGTTCTACGGAGACATCCTGGCCACGGGGCCGGTCTCCGACATGCGCAACCTGCATTCGACACTCGCAGACGCCCTGGGAGGCGCGGGGACTTTTGCCATGAGCCTCGTCGACCTGGGCCTCGGGACGCCGCGGTTGTGGCCCGGCCGTGGCGGCTGGGGCGGCACGTTCGGGCTGCCGTTCGTCTGGGCGGTCGCGGTGCTGGTACCTCACGTCGGCCGAGACGCCAGCGCCAGGCGTGCCCTGGCGTGCGCGGGACTCCACATGGCCGCCTTTGCCCTGGTGTTTCCCGACGCGGACGTGGCTCAACGGCTGGTCCTCGCACCCGGGCTCCTCGTGATTGTCGCGGCCACTGCCGCGGGCACGCGGGGCACGGCGCGATGGACGCACGCCACGCTGGTCGTCGTCGTCCTGGCATCGGCCGCGCAGCTTCTCCGCAGCGCCGTGCTCTACACCTTGCGGCCGTAGCAGCCCCGCCGCGGCAGGCCCCGCCGAGCGCACGTAGCCCAGGGGTCGATCGCCCGGTATAATTCACCGGATCGAATGTCGGACACCATCACGGGCCGGGGCCGCGTCGTGGCCATCATGCCCGCCCGGAACAGCGCCAAGACCCTCGAGGACACGTTTCGACGCATCCCTCGCGGTTACGTCGATCAGGTGATCCTCGTCGACAACGCGAGCCACGACGACACCGTCGCAATCGCCGAGCGGCTGGGGATCACCGTGATCCGTCATCCGGTGGACCGCGGGTTCGGCGGCAGCATCAAGCGGCTGTTTCGCGCCGCGCTCGAGTCCGGCGCCGACTTCATCATCGAGCTGCACCCCGACAACCAGTACGATCCCGCCGGCATTCCGTCGCTCCTCGCCGAGATGGGCCAGCACCGCTACGCGATGGTCATCGCCTCGCGCTTCCTGCCCGCGCGCCGGGCGCTCGAGGGCGGCATGCCCTGGTGGAAGTTCGTGGCCAACCGCATCCTGACCGCGCTCAACAACGCGATGATGGGCGTGTGGCTCTCGGAGTACCATGCCGGCTTTCGGATCTACAGCGCGAGATGGGCCAAAGGCGTGCCTCTGGACTCGTTCTCGGACGACTTCAAGCTGGGCTTCCAATTGATCTCACAGGCAGTCATCGACGGCTGGCGGTTGGGCGAAGTGCCTGGATTCTGCCGCTACTTCCCCGAAGCGTCGCAGAACCCGTTCCGGGGATCCGTGGTGTACGGGTGGGGCACGCTGACCGAATCGTTCCGTGTCTTCAAGCATCGCCTCGGGCTGGGCACCCCGAGGGTGAGCGTGACATGAAGGCGGTGATCCTCGCGGGTGGCCAGGGCACCCGCATGGGCGAGGAAACACAGCTCCGGCCGAAGCCCTTGGTGGAGATCGGCGGCCACCCGATCATCTGGCACATCCTGAACCTGTATCGGTTCTACGGCATCTCGGATTTCATCGTGTGCGCGGGCTATGCCGGAGCGATGCTGGCCGACCACTTCGCGCGCGAGGTCAATCCGGACTGGCGGGTGCAGGTGGTGGATACCGGACTCGACACGGCTACGGGCGGCCGGCTGAAGCGGATTCGCCCTCTCCTCGGCGACGACACGTTCTGCATGACCTACGGCGACGGCGTGGCCGACGTCGACCTCAAGGCGCTCCTCGAGTTCCACCGCACCCATCGGAAGCTCGTCACGGTCACGGCGGTGCAGCCCGTTCTGCCCTTCGGCGTGATCACGTTCCACACGCTGGCTGGTGGCACCGTGGGCTTCGAGGAGAAACCGCGTCTGCACGCGGTGTGGGTGAACAGCGGATTCTTCGTCATCGAGCCGAAGGCGCTCGACCTGATCGAGGGCGACGACGAGGCCTGGGAGAACACGCCGCTGACCCGGCTGGCGCGGGATGGCCAGCTGGCCGCGTTCCGGCACGAGGGGTTCTGGCACTGCATGGATACGCCAAAGGATCGCCAGTCGCTGGAGCAGGCCTGGAAATCGGGACAGGCGCCGTGGAAAGTGTGGTGACCTGCCGGTTCGTCCCCTGACCGCCGGCCGGCCCTACTCGAGGATCTCGAGCCGCGGGCCCGGCACCACGAAGCGTCCGCCCCACGACCGGATCTGGGCCATCTCCGCCATCACCTCGGCGCGCAGGTTCCAGGGCAGGATCACCAGGTAGTCTGGACGCGTGCGGGCCACGGTTTCGGGGCTGACAATCGGAATGCGGCTCCCGGGGAGAAAGAGCCCCTGCTTGTGCGGGCTGCTGTCCACGACATAGTCCACCAGGTCGGCGTGGATGCCGCTGCAGTTCAGAAGCGTGTTGCCCTTGGCGGCCGCACCAAAGCCCACCGCTTTGCGGCCGGAACGCTTCACGTCGACGAGGAACGCCAGGAGCGCCTCCCGCTGCTGGTTCACGCGCCGGGCAAGCGCGTGGAATGTCTCGGGATCCGTCAGGCGTGCCGCGGCCTCCCTGGCCAGGACCGCGGTGACCGCCGGACTGGGTGCCGCAGGATCCGAGTCCGCCCGGCGCGCGTAGACGCGCAGGGAGCCCCCCTGCGTGGTCAGTTCCTCCACGTCCACGACCCGCAGGCCGTGGCGTTCGAGCGCCGTCGTGAGCGAGGCCAGCGAGAAGTACTGGAAGTGCTCGTGGTAGATGTTGTCGAACTGTCCGCCTTCCACCAGTCGCAGCAGGTGGTGGAACTCCAGGCTGAGCGTCGCGCCGCGGGCCAGCAGCGCCGAGAGGCCGGCCAGGAAGTCGTTGAGATCGGGCACGTGAGCCACGACGTTGTTGGCCACCACGAGACGGGGCGCCCGTCCATCCCGCACCAGCTCGGACGCCGCCTCCGCGCCGAAGAACCGCGAGATCGTCGGGATGCCGCGCTCGCGCGCCACGCGCGCCACGTTGGCGGCCGGCTCGATGCCGAGCACGTCGAGACCCGCCGACTGAAAGTAATGGAGCAGGTAGCCGTCGTTGCTGGCGACTTCGACGACCAGGTCCCCGGCCGTCAGCCCGAGGCGCTCGACCACCGACTCGGCAAACAACTGGGAGTGTCGCAGAAGCGTGGACGAATACGACGAAAAGTACTGATACGAGCTGAAGACGGCTTCTGGAGACGCGGCCGCCTCGAGCTGGGCCAGACCGCACTGTGGGCAGAGGAGCAGTCGCAGGGGATAGAAGAGATCGGCTGTTTCGAGGTCTTCAGCACGAACGTAGGCATTGGCCAACGGGGTCTCGCCCAGGTCGAGGACGGCATCGGGCAGCACGGCGGCACAGAGCCGGCACGACAGACCGATCGCAGTGGCGGCCACGTTCGCGGCCTGGCGAACCAGATTCTTCATCAAAATATCGCAGTCAGACGCATTATCTAATTTAATATATCTTGTCATGGGCGGCTGTCCAGCTCAGGTGGGCCCCCACGGGAGAGTTATGAAGCGATTCTGGTTAGGCGTTTCGGTGCTGGTCTGGATGTTCGCCCTGTGGCCGGATCCCGCCATCACCACCAGGTCGGCCAACGTCCGCGACTATCTGGTACGCGCCGGGGCCGCGCGCAGAGGCAGGCCGCGAAAGTTCAGCCGGCCGGCGCGGGCCATCACGTTGACGCTGCCGGAAGACACCATCGCGACGCTCCGTGGCATCGATCGCGATCTGGGCCGCGCCATCGTGCGCGTGGTTCAGCCGCTGGAGAAGGAATCGCCCCGCCTGTCGGCGGAGTTGGCGACGTTCGGCAACCGGGCTGTCATCCTCGTGACGCCGAGCCGCGCGCTGGCGGAGCGCACCGGAGCCGAGCTTGTACCGTCGCCGGAGGGCCGCGCGCTCATCACCTTCGACGACCAGACGTCCGTGTTCCAGTTCGAACTTCGTCTGCTCGACGCGCTGGCCGATGAAACCCTGCCGACCGAGGAGCGGGCCACGTTCGACGCCGTGGCGGAGATCCTCCGCACGACCCGGCGCAACGATCGCTCGCAGGTCCAGCAGCGCAACATCATCGTCCTGCACGGTGTCGACGAATCGCCTTCGCCGACCGCCAAGCCCGCGTAGCCGCGCCTACGCGGGTCGACCCGCTTCGGCAGCGGGATCGGCGAAGTGCCGCTCTTGCTCGAAATACAGGCGGTCGGCCACGCGACCGGCCGGCACCTCCACGTCGTCGTAGCCGACCACGCTGTCCTGGGGCACGGCCCTGACCAGCCGGCAGCCCTCGACCAGACCCATCGGCAGGTAGCGGTGACGGCGCCGCTCGGCCACGGCCACCGCCTCACCGTAGGTCATGAAGTGGCCGTAGCTGTCCAGCACTTCGCCGACCTGGAGGTCGCGCTTGGCCACCGCGCACACCTCGACCAGCGGCCCCGCGAGCGGCACGCCCGCCGCATCCCCGAAGAGTACGGCGCGGGCCACGCTGGTGGGTGCCTCGAAGTGGCAGAGGTGGTACGGCGTGTAGAAGCAGTAGAGCGGGCCTTCCCCCAGCTTGTACAAATTCAGATAGTGCCGCTGCCGATCGTCCGGCTGTTCGGCCAGGCAGAAGACCGCGGGGCCGGGTTGCGCCCCCACGACGTATTCGACGATCCCGCCGAGGCGCCGGAGTTCGTCCAGGTCGTAGCGGGCCACGAGCGCATCGATGTGTCCGGGATGATCGTGCCCCAGCATGCCGCGCCTCGCCACGGTCAACCCGGTCGCATTGGCCACGATCGCCTGCTCGAAGTTCACCTTCGAACCGTCGGCGAAGGCGGTGACCATTTCCGGCTTCTGCCCCCACTTCTCGGCAAACGCGCGCTGCGTGAGGGGCGTGCGGTAGCGGTCCTGCAGGCCTTTGACGTTGCCCATGACGCGCGGTACCAGGCCGAGGCCCCGGACGAACCGGTGGAGATTGATCTGGACCGCAGGCTGATCGCCGTCGCACGTCGTCACGACGACGCCGTTCCGCGCGGCGTGGACGGCGAGGATCGGACCCAGCGTGGCATCCAGTTCGGCGTTCATCAGGACCAGGTGCTTGCGGTGCGCGAACGCTTCGAGCGCCACCTGCGCGCCAAGCTCGATCGCGCCGGTAACGTCCATCAAGGCGTCGAGGTGGGGCGTCCGGCAGAGCAGGTACGGATCGTCGGTGACGACGGGCACCGCCGCCGCCAGCGCCCGATCGAGCGCCTCCTGCGTCCTGGCCACCACGGGCTGACACTCCGGCGTCGCATAGGCGAAGGCGGCGATCGCCTGGTCGACGCGCCTGGCATATACGGCGGACAGGCGCATGCCGGGCACGTGATTGACGACCTGGTTGGCCACTCCGCGCCCCATGAAGCCCGCGCCGATCATGCCCAGCCGGATCGGATGGCCTTCCGCTTCGCGCTTGCGCAACGCGCTGTCGACGATGATCAACCGTGGCCCCCGTTCCGCTGCGCCGACACGGCCAGAGGAGCCAACGCCATCCGCGCTCGTATCGACGCCCCGGCCTCGGCCAAGGGTTGCCACGCGCGGTCCTTCGGCGACATATCGGTGGCGGCAAGGGGCCACATGATCCCGAGACCTGCATCGTCGTAGGCCAGCCCGCCTTCGTACTGCGGTGCATAGTCCTGGCTGGTCAGGTAGGTCACCTCGGTTTCGTCTTCGAGCACCTGGTACCCATGCGCGAACCGCTTCGGCACGTAGAGGCTGCGGCGGTTGTCGGCCGATAACTCGACGGCGGTGTGCTCGAGAAACGTGGGCGACTCGGGACGCAGGTCCACGATGACGTCGAGGACGGCGCCGCGCGTGCAGCGCACCAGCTTGGTCTCGGCCGCCGGCGGGAACTGGAAGTGCATGCCGCGCACCGTGCCCTTCCGGTGGTTGAACGAGACGTTGGCCTGCACCACGAGGGGATCCAACCCGCGAGCCACGAACTCGTCCTGGCAGAATGTGCGGGCGAAGAGCCCCCGATTGTCGATCCGGACGTCCGGATCGACGACGAAGGCACCGGCCAGCGAAGTCTCCGTGAAGATCATGTGTCTCCCCGCGCGAACGCCCTGGGCGCGGAATCCCGCACGCCGGTGTGCCCGACCGACAACGCCGCCATCACCAGGGCCGGCCACACCTGCATCACGAGACGCTCGGAACTGGTCGCGACCATAAACGGCAAGTCGACCCTCGTTAGTAGGTAGACGACGTAGTAGCCGGCCATCATCACCGCAACGACCGCGAGCGTGCCCCGGCCCGAGCGGCCCTGGGGCGTCAGCGAGGACAGCAGCGCCGCCGCCATCGCGACGGGAAGGCACCCTCGCGCCAATGGCCCGCCCCACGACAGCCACATGGGCCCGAGCAGCGCGAGCACGGCCGCATGCCGGTCGCTCGAGGTCACCTGCTCCATCAGACCGGCGCCGGTGTTGCCCGCGACGTACTCGGGCACAACGGGCATCAACACCAACTTGAAGTAGCCGACCAATCCCGCCAAGGGCGCCACGCCGCCGATCCACCACCCGGCGTCCTGCCACCGGCCGTGGCGCACCGCCACCCACGCGACCAGGCACCCGGACGCCGCCAGGAAGAGCGCCCCTTCGTTCTTGGTCCACGCCGAGAGGCCCCCGAGGGCGCCGGCCAGGAGCAGCGCCGAGCGCGCGCGGCCGGGTTGCCGCCAGGCCGCGGGATCGGCCTGCCTCAGCATGGCCAGCGAGGCCACGACGAACATCGCTACGGGCAGGTCCGCGGTCTGCGCCGCCACCAAGTTGGAGAACGTCAGCGGTGCCACCAGCACCGAACCCGCCACCCATGCTCGTGTCCGGCTCACGTCGAGGGCTCCCATGACGGTCGCCAGCGTGAGCGCGCCGAAGACCCCGGAGAGCAGTGCAGGCGCCGCGGTCAGTTCGGCGCCCGCATAGGCCCACAATCGGGCGACGCTCAACGGCACCAGGAGCGGGTGCCCGGGCTGCGACCACGGGATGAACCTCGATGCGGTCCAGTCCTCGCCGGCCCTGAACAGAAACCGAGCCTTCTGGTTCCAGATGGCCCACGCGTCCCACTGCCCGTGCGGTGACCGCAGGTACTCGATGACGGGCACGGCGCAGGCCGCCGCGAGGACCGCGATACACCCCGCGCGAACCAGCCAATCCGCCGCGGTCCATCTTCGCGCACGCTCGATGCGAGAACCGGCGGCCGCTTCGCCGGCATGAGCACGCGCCGACAGCCAGCCCCCCAGCCACAGGCCGAGCCACAGGCTGGCGTCAGCCCCCACGAAGCCCCGGCCTGGAAATACGCCGGCAGAGACCGCCGCAAAGGTCACGAGTGATGCAGCGCCGATCCCGAGCGCGCCTGCCACGGCCGCGGTGAGGACTCGCGAGCCGCCCGGCACGCTGAGCCGCAAGGCTCGAAGCACCCACCAGGCGGCCACCGCCGGCAGGAGCAGAGCCGTGAGCGCGAAAATCATGGAGCCAGGCGCCGGTAGAGGCTGTGACCGCTGGGCGCGCGCCTCAGCAGGAAGTACCCGTCAAGCCGGGAGTCGCCGCCGGGTCTCGCCGCATCGCGGGCGACGATCACGTACTCCTGCCCTATCCGGGCCGCGACGATGCGCGGGACGAGCGCGTACTGGGCGGCGTAGTGGGTCCGGACGGCCTCGTCGCTACCGGCATTCTCGAACGCCTGGAGATACCCCACCTCGCCCCGCCGCGGCAGGTACGGGGCCAGCGGGAGGAACTCCGACTCCAACCGGCCCATGGGATCGACCGGCATGGCCCGTGCGGCACGCACGGCCGCTCCGGCAGCGACGAGGGCCCACAGCATCGCGCCGCAGGCCAGTCCTTGCCGCACTCGATCCGGCATCCGGCGAGTATACACGCCGCGATTCCCGAGCCGTTCAGCGCTTCGGCCGGCGAGCACGCTGTCGCAGACCGAGCATCGCGAAGAACACGGCCGGCACGAGCGGGTTTATGGCATGACCGCAGCGACCGAACCGCGACGCGCGTCGTCTAGGACGTCCGCCGTCCGTCTAAGCAGCAACACTCCAAGGCGACTGCACCCGCCCCTCGTCGTGGTCCATTCCCCATTCTCCCGCACGGCGCGCTCGCCTCATCAGTCCCGCGACCGCGAGCGAGGGCCCGCGGGGGATCACGCTCATCCGGGTTTGCCCGGTCCCGGTGGCCATCGGCGAGAGACCGACCCAGAGCCCCAGCATCAGCGGGCCCAGTGTCTTCACCAGCCGGAGGGGGTGCGCCTGGCCGACGCCACGGCCACCCGGAGCCGCGCCCTCACCGAACAGCGGCAGATCGAGGTGGGCGTCCAACGCCGGCGTGGCCAAGGCCACCGCCGGCGGGAGATCTCCGCGCAGGTCGAGCGGCACGACGTCATCCACGTAGCCGACCTGGCGATACAACAGGTCATTCAAGTGGCTGTCGTTTCGCTGGAGGAACTGTCCCAGCCCGTCGAGTCTGGTCCCGTACTGGGCGAAGTACTTTCGCAGGTCGGCGCCCTGGGTGGCGGTGTGCGCGACCCGCAGGCGGAGCCCCTGGGGCACGTAGGCGCGGCGCGGATCCACGCGGTAGCCGGCAGCGTGGAGGGCGGGAAAGTCGAAGTGTGTGGTGATCTCGATTTCTCGATCGACAGCGGTGAGATCCGACTTGCGCGCCAGCGAGAGCTGCGTCAACTCGTCGAAGAAGCGGCCGATCACGGCATCCTTGATTCCGGCCTCGGCCAGCGCCTCTTCGACCGCCGCCCGCGCCAGGGCCATTACCTGCGGCAGTAGCTGCACGAGCGCGGTCGTGCGGGCCTTGTAGATGTGGTTTACACCGTACTCACCGCGCAGGTAGGCCTCGATGCCCCCAGGCGCCGCGAGGAACCGCTCGAGGGCCTCGCGGCTGCCAAAGAAATTCTTGGCCTCGGCTCGATGGAAGTCGTCGTAGACGCAGGCGATCGGGCCGGCGCCGTCATGCGCCGCCGGGAAGATCCGGCGCAGCACAGTGGAGCGCCGGACGCCCAGCGCTTCGGCGGCGCGGAAGAACTCGCGCAGGATGCCGCCGTTGTTGAAGATGGAGATCGTGAGATCGAACGCCCGGCAGGCCAGGTAATCGTCCTCTGGCATCGTGTCGGTGCCGAGACACACTTCCTGGATCTCCGCGGCGGGCACCGATCGGCCAAGGACCTCGTATCGTCCGAAGCCGCGCGCCAGCACGCGGAAGCCGGTGCGGTACTGATGCCGGCGCCGGCTCGCCACGTCGTTGGCTTCCGTCCCTGGCAGCAGGATGAACTGAAACAGCCGCAGGTCCTCGATGCCGGCATCGAGCATGTCGGACACGGTCTTGACGTGCTTGTCCCGGGTGTCGCCGGGCAGGCCGAGGATGATCTCGGTGAACGAGCCGGTGCCGTTCTGGCTCGCCCGGGTGGACATCTTCACGATCGCGTCCAGGCTGATATTGGACCGCTTGATCAGCCGCAGCACCTCCGGATCGGTGGATTGCACGGAGGCACCCACCTGCAGCGCGTCGCCCAGCACGCGCGACATCTCGACGATGCGCTCCTTCTGGTTCTTGGCCGTCGCCACCATGACGTTGCGCGGCCAGCCCGTGCGGCGGCGCGACTCGGCCAGGCGCTGCGCCGTGCGCAGATCGCCCGGGAACATGCCCCAGTTCAAGTCCGCCAGCTGCAGCGTCGGCGTCTGCACGCGGGTTTCGACGTAGGTCAGCTCTTCGTCCACCCGATCGGCGGAAAACGCCCGGGTCTTGTTCATGTGGGCGACGCCGTCGTGGCAGAACGTGCAGGCGTACGGACACCCGCGAGACGTCTGCACCATCGGCGTCAGACGATCGTCGAAGAACTCGTCCAGCAGCCCCATGGTGTACGGGGACGGCAGCGTCGCGTCCAGATCGAGGATCCGCGCCACCGTCTCGCCGCGCACGAACCGGCCCTCGGCGACGTAGTGAACGCCTGCCACCGGCGTGCCCCGGCTGCGCAGGCGGGCGCCATCGAAGCCGGCGTCGCTCAGCGCCTGGAACAGGTTGACGAACGCGACCTCCCCTTCCCCGTCGACGAAGAAATCGATCTCCGGGTGCGCCTCGAGGTAATGCTGCTGCTCGACGGCATCGACTGGATAGTTCGGTCCCCCCATCACGACGATGGTTCGCGGCGCGGCACGTTTGATTTCCCTGGCGAACGCGCACGACAGCCGCTCGTTCCACATATAGTTGGTAAAGCAGGCCACGGCAGGCGTGTGGCGGCCCAGGAAGCGGGAGAGCGCGGCGGGGTACTTGAAAAGGTGCGGGGCGATCTCCGCCCGGAGCTGACGGCTCGCGTAGGCGGCGATGTACCCGACAGCAAGCGGATTGTTGTTCGCGTCCACGGCCACGGCCGTGTGCGTCAGATCGGCGAAGGTGACGATCGTAGACAAAGCGGCCGTGCCTCCCGGTACGCCTGCCTATTTTCTATTAGAAATCGTCGATCGAAGCAAATTTATCTAAGATATATCCCGCGGAGGAAGCAGGGGATGACGATTTATCTCGATTCGCACCTCGATGAGCGTGCCAGGCGCGAGCGGCTCTACGGCGGCGACATCTTCGTCTACTCGCCGCGGCCCACCACCCGGGCGCTGACCGACTTTGCGCGCCAGCTGATCGAGGAAGCGTTCGCGCCGCTGGCGCCGGAGCAGGCGCAGTTCGACCTGCCCGTCGAGCGGTTCGCCGAGATCATGGCGCCGTTGAAGCCGCGCTTCATCCACCACCCGCAGACACTGGTCCGGCTGCGCGCGGTGCTGGCCGACCTGACCGGCGACCTCGACGGCACCTACTTCGACGTGCCGCGCATGCGCGTCGCCACCAGCAACGACTACCTGAACGCTGGCGTGGCCTTCGTGCTGCACCCGCACCGCGACATCTGGTGGGGCTCCCCCGCCTGCCAGTTGAACTGGTGGCTGCCGGTGTTTCCGTTCGAGTCGGAGAGCTCGTTTGCGTTCTACCAGCGGTACTGGTCCGAGCCGGTGCCCAACACCTCGAGCGACTACAACCACTACGAGTGGAACAAGGTGGGCCGCGCCAACGCCGCCAAGGAACTGAAAGCCGACACCCGGAAGCAGCCCAAGGCCACGGCGCCCTTGCACCTCCAACCCGACGTTCGCGTGGTGTGCCCGCCCGGCGGCCTGATCCTGTTCTCGGGCGCGCAGCTGCACGGCACCGTGCCCAACACGTCGGGGCGATCGCGCTTCAGCATCGATTTCCGCACCGCGCATCTGGACGAACTGCGGAGCGTCGGCGGAGCGCCGGTGCTCGATCGCGCCTGTACCGGCACGACGCTGTTCGAGCTGCGGCGCGCCAGCGACCTCTCTGCGGTGCCGATGGAGATCGTCAAGCTGCACGATCCGAACCCGCCAGAGGACCTGGAGGGGGTGGTCTACAAGCCTCCAGCGGGGGCGATGTAAGAAAGGCACGACGGGCGGTAACCGGCGGACCGCGCAAACAAGCTCTTGCGCGGCGGATTAGCTTGAACGATACTCTGCCGCGTTTCGCACAATGTCACCAATCGGACATTCGCATTGATCTTGCGCGCTGCAGCGATAGTGCTCGGCGTCTGCGCGTTCGGCTTCACCCTGCTGACGACGAAGGGGCTGACGAACGACCACTACATGTACCTCGGGTGGGCGCAGCAGGTACAGCTCGGCGACGTGCCCGGCCGTGACTTCGTCGACCCGGGAATGCCCCTGCAGTACATGCTCTCAGCTGCGGCCCTGTCGCTCATGCCGGGGCCGGCCGCCGAGGTGCTCGTCACGACGGCGCTCCTGGGCCTCGCCGCAGGCTTCACGTGCTTCGGCGTCTCGCGGCTCACCGGCTCCCTGACTGCCGGTGTGCTCGCCGCCACGTTCCAGACGTCGCTCGATCCGCGGCTCTATTCCTATCCCAAGGTGCTGGTGCCGGCGGTCGCCCTGGTTCTGGCGCTGGCGTATGCGCGTCGCCCGGGGCGCCGGACCCTCGCGGCCATGGCGCTCTGGACGGCCACGGCATTCCTTCTCCGGCCCGACCTCGGCATGTTCACGGGCGTCATGGTGGCGATAGTCGTCGCCGCCACCGCCACGCGGATGTCCACGGCGGCCGTAAACACCGGCATGCTCGCGGCCTTCACGGCGGCTGCGCTGGTGCCGTACGTGCTCTATGTCGCCTGGGCTGAAGGCGTGGCCTGGAAAGTGGCCGCCGCCTTCGAATTCTTAAAGGGCGAAAGCCACCAATTTGGTTTCTACCAGCCGCCGCTTCGGCTGGGCGCGCTTCTTCCAGCGATCGGCGTTCCCGCGGAGCCGATCGACGGCGCGGCATTCCTCTACTACCTGAGCTACGCGTTGATCGCCGCGACGATCGTCCTGCTGGCGCTGCGCTGGCGGAGGATCCACGCGCACCATCGCCCGGTGCTCCTCGGTCTGGTCGCGCTGGCCGCGATGTTCGGCGTCGTCATCATTCGACACCCGATCACGGCTCGCATTCCCGATGCTGCCGCGGTGATCGCCATCCTCGGTTCGTGGTGCACCGTCGAGACGATACGCGCCGTCTCGGGCCTTGCCGGAGGCGCCGGCATGGCGGCGCGAACGGCGGCATGGGGAACCGTCACGATGCTCCTCACCTTGACCGCCGTCAGTGTCGACGCCCTGGGGCACGTGCGGGAGGAGATTCGCGAGTCACAGATCACCGAAGGACTCGGCAGCGTACGAGCACGGGCGCTGTCGGTGATCCACGACGGCGAGACGTGGCCATGGGCACCTTACTGGCCGGCCGGAGATATCCCGGAGGTGGTCACGTACATCCGCGAGTGCACGCGTCCGCAGGACCGGCTGCTCATGACGTGGCCCGCGCCGGAGTTCTTCTTCTTCGCGCAGCGTGGCTTCAGTGCGGGTCACGTCATGCTCCAGCCCGGGACGTTCACGGGACCGGAGCATCAGCGGCTGATGGTCAGTCGGCTCGAGCGCGACAGGCCGCCCATCGCCCTGATCAACGAGACCGGGCGGCCCGCGTTCGCTGCCTCGTTTCCGGCGGTCGATGCCTATGTGTCGCGCCGCTATCTGCCGGTGCAACGCTTCTCGCTGCGCGACGGCTCGGAGGTGGTCCTCGCGGTCAGGAGCGACTGGCATCCCACCGGATCGTACGGCCGCGACCGTTTGCCGTGCGAGGCAGCACCAGCAACCGTCGCCGTCGGTCGCCCGTAACCGCGGCCTCCGACCCGCCGTATCGCGGCCAACGGCCGTGGCTCATTTCGCGAACTCGGCGCAGGCCGAGACGTCGGAGCCCCAGAATTCGATGCACTTGGCGCGGTCCATCGGCCCCTTCCCCACCACCTTGGCGAACAGGAAGTCGGCAAGCTGCTCGATCTCCCGGTTCTGGAGCGTGGCCGGCGGGTCGGGCAGCGTCGCGTTCATGCGCTGCAGGTCGGCCTGCTTCAGGTTGTAGCACCGGCCGTCGGTGTAGGCGAACTTGTCGAAGGCGGGCATCATCTTGCCGGGCACGCCGCACTTGATCGCCACGATCAGCTTCGCGCGATCGAGCTTCGTGGTTCGCAGGTTGGCGCCGTCGGGCATCTGCGAGTCCATCTTCTTTCCGTCCGCCGCCCACCCGTGGCACGACTGGCAGTCCGCCTTCTGGCGGTAGATGCGCAGACCGGCGGCAATGTCTTCGGGCGCAGGCGCGGCATCCTGTGCCGCGACCGGCGACGATCCCCACGCGGCGGCGGCCACCGCACCCAGGAAGGCCAACGTGACGAAGCGCGGTATGGACATGCTCCGATTCTAGCGGAGCCCGTATACTCGCGCCTCGATGCTCGAACGGCTCTTCGCGCTTGCCTCGAACCGGACCACTCCCGCCCGCGAGTTCCAGGCGGGGCTGACGACCTTCGCCGCCATGGCCTACATCCTGGCGGTCAACCCGAGCATCCTCGCCGATGCCGGCATGGATCGGGCCGCGCTCGTCACGGTGACGGCGCTCAGCGCCGCGGCGGCGACGGCGTTGATGGCGGCCCTCACCAACTATCCGCTGGCGCTGGCGCCCGGCATGGGCATCAACTCGTTCTTCACCTACACCATCTGCCTCGGCGCCGGCGTGCCGTGGCAGCAGGCGCTCGGGATGGTGTTCGTCAACGGCTGCAT
>Ga0157380_10001424_pt1 | contig 15658 bp, 13 predicted proteins | sample S35metaG_FD_119757 | JGI IMG/M metagenome (GOLD analysis project Ga0157380, IMG submission 119757) | Switchgrass rhizosphere microbial communities from Kellogg Biological Station, Michigan, USA - S3-5 metaG | ecosystem: Host-associated > Plants > Roots > Rhizosphere > Soil | place: USA... | reverse complement strand
GACACGCGTTTCCGGCGGTCCCGGCGGGATGGGATCGACCACCAGTCCGAAATCGGTGTCGATGTACCGCAGGCCACCGAACACCTCGAAGCCCGTCATGCGCTCCGGCCCCGGGCTCCACACGAGCGCGAGATCCATGGTCGTCATGTCGAGGTCCGAGTTCAGGTCGACGAAGTCGCGGGAGGAGTTGTCGCCGACGTTCATGAAGATCACGTCCACGAAGCCGCCGAAATCGTCCTGCTGCGCTTCCACGCGCCCCTGGAAACCGAACTCGAGCTTGTCGACGACGTCGCTGAAATCGACGGAGACGGACCTGTCGCGCGCGTCCACGCCGATGTCCGCGGCCCAGAGGTAGGCGATCGCGAGCCAGTCGAAGTCGGTGCTCTCCGCGTGCGCGGGCAAGCCCGCGAGCGCCAGGACGCCCAGGCCGGCCGGAATAACCCGGTATTTCCGGATGGTCATCGACATCCCCTCAGTCCTGAAGCTTCTGGCCGGGCTGCAAGTCCGTCGGGACCGGCGAATGTGCGCGCAATTCCTCGAAGCCCTTCAGGCTGATGCTCGCCCATTGCTTGAACAGCTGGCGGAAATCGGCGGTGTTGGTGACGCGGTTGGCGACCTGTGCGAAGCCGGAGTTCCGCGTCTCGCGCTTGTCGAGCGCGCGGCCCAGCAGCGCCCCGGTCACGGAATCGCGCGCCTCCAGGAACAGCGTCGCGTGCCCCGCTTCCACCGTGTACGTGCGCGAGCGTCCGGCACTCGACATCGACGTGTCCGGCGCCGCCACGACCAGGTCGACGACGCCGGGCCGCAGCCGCAGCACGTCCGGCCCTGGCGCGGTCGCGAACTCGATGCCCGCCTCGCGGTAAGCCTCGGTGAAGACCTCGTCAAACCCCTCGCGCGCCGCCTGCACCATGCGCTGGACGTCCTCGTCGGTCAGCCGCTGCGACATCGTCGCCTCGCGGTTGTAGTCGCGCAGCCAGTCCTTCTCGAAGGCGACCTCGACCGGGTCCATCATGATCTTCTTGTAGCCGCGAAAGTCCGCGCCCGGCAGCAGGAACACGGCGTCGAGCCGCTTCGGCTTCACCTGGATCAGTCCGTCCCAGTTGCCCTGGTCCGCGCCGAGCGCCGCAAAGGCCATCAGGCACAGCGCGGCGCCGAGGCCGCGGATACTTGCGTGTTTCATCGTTTCTCCTCGTTGTTTTACGTTTTACCTGCGCCGCGCGCGCGCACCGCCGCCCCGGCTGAATCCCGACGAATACGACGCCGCGCGCCGCTCGTGGCTCTGGTAGCCGCCCTGACGCGCCACTGCATCGCGGTTGAGCTGCTGGTAGTTGGACGTCGCCGGGCGCGAAGCGGTTCCGCCGCCATTGCGGTTCCCGCCATAGGCATCGCGGCTGTCGTGGGACTCGAGGCTGCCGGAACCGCCGTAGCGCTGCACGTCCTGGACCTTCGAGCCGTCGGTGCGCGCCGCGTCGAGCTGGCCGCCCGACAGCCCGTCATCCCCTGCGCCCGGCCGGCTGCCATCGCCGTTGCCCGGGCGGTCCGGCACGTCGACGTCCGACCAGCCACCGTCGCCGTGCTGCTGCCAGCCATCCTCCGTCTTGCGGTAGACGTTGCCGTCGTGGCCCGCGTAGATGTCGCCGCTGCCGCTCTGCCCGATCGTCGTGCGATTGCCGTCGTTGCCCACTGAAACGGCGCTGCCGCCGCCGGAACCTTCGGCTTTCGTGACGCTGCGATCGCCCTTGCGGACCGTATCGGTCGTGAGGCTTTGGCCGCCCTCGCCGGTGATCGTCGTCGAGCCCTGGCCGCCCTGGTGCTCGCCCGAAATCGTGCCGCTCTTGCCGCCGGCTGTCTCGAACGAGCCCTCCGTCGTGTAGCCGCCGCCGCTCTGTCGCTGGCGGGTGACTTCCGACTTGCCGCCAGCACTGGTCTTGCGCTCCGTCGTGCGCGTGCCGCTGTCGAAGTCGGTCGTCTTCTTGACGTCCATCTCGCGCCCGCCGGGACCTTCCACGGTGCGCTCCATCTTCATCTTGTTGGAGTCTTCGCTGTAGTAGCGGTCGGTCTCCGTCGAGATGCCGGTGCGCGGGTTATAGGTCGCGCCCGAGCTGGCCCATTCGTCGCCGTCCCAGGCCGTCTCCACGTAACCGTGGCGACCGGTCTTCGGGTTGTAGCCCTGGTTGTAGCTGTAGCCGCCGTAGGGCCCGTAATACACCGAGCGCGAACCGAAGCCGCCGGTATTCGGGTTGTACCAGCTGCCGTGGCCGTAGGAACCGTAGTACGGGTAGTAGTAGCCGCCGTAGTAGTACGGGGGGTAGTACCAGCCGGTGCCGTAGTACGCGACGCCGAAGCCGATGAACACGCTGGCCGCATACGCCCCGTCGTAGCTCGACTCGACGTTGCCACCGTCCGTCGTCTGCACGATGACCTGCGTGACCGGATAGGACGGCGAGCTCGGCGGGATTTCGTAGACCGCCGCCGGCACGTCGGCGGTCGCGGCCCAGGGACCGGTCGGCGTGTCGGCGACGTACCACATGCCCTCGTACAGGAGGTAATACTTCTCGCCGTACTGGATGATGTCGTTGCCGGTATTGACCGCGCGCGCGACCTTCGTTTCGGGGATCGGCTCGAACTTCGGCTCGCCGCCCGCGTATTGCACGGTCACGTCCGGCGCGGAGCCCGCCTTCACCGTCCTGGTCTGCGGCAGTTGCGCTTCGAGCACCGCGCGGCGCGCCTCCAGCGTGCCGGGCACCGAGGCGCGGATGTCGGCGTCGTCGCCGTCATCCGGGATCCGCGCGAACGCGTCCGGCAGCGGCAGCGCGAACTTCCACGGGCCGCGCGCGAGGTCCTCGGTGGAGAACCAGCGCCCCGAAGCCAGCAAGTAGTACGTGCCGTCGAGCCGGAACAGCGGGCTTTCCGTGTTCACGATCGACTCGAGCCCGTCCGTGCCCGCGATCGCGCGGCCTTCGGGCTTACCATCGAGCACGACGATCTCCGCCGGCTCGAAGGTCGTGATGACGGCCGGCGCCGCGCCTGCCTTCGGTGCACTCGCGGCCACGGCCGCGAGCGAGGCGAACTCGCCACGCGTGGAAATCTTGCGGAATGCCGACGGCAGCTCGGCGATCGTGCCCCAGGGGCCCGCGAGTTTCGCCGCCGTATAGCGGTGATCGCCCGTGAGCAGGAAGTACGTGCCGCTCTTCGTGTCGCGGAATACCGGGAAATTCGCGTTCCCGACGAGCTCGAGGCCGCTGTCGCCGATTGCGCTCACCACTTCCTTGCCGTTGACGAACAGCAGGAACGCCGGCGATTCCACCACGTGGATCGGCGGCGGCTTGTCGTTGAAGCCGGCGGGCGGCGGCGATTCCAGCACGCCGTCGGCGAGGTAGTACAGGAACACGTCAAGCGGCATCTCCAGCGGCTCGCTTTCGACTGCGGTGCGGATGCGGCTCTCGTGGGCTTCCGATCCCTTCCCGCCCGAAAACGTCACGCGGTCGACTTTCGGCTGCGCCACGCGCACGAGGCGCGCGTCGCGATCGATCACCGTATCGCCGGAAAGATCGATGACCGCGTAGCGCGTGTCTTCGCTCTCGGCCGGGAATTCGACCGCCACCTGCGCCGTGAAGCGCTTGAACTCGTCCCAGGTCCGGATCTGCGGCGCGTAGACGATGACCTTGCGCCCGTTGACGTCGCGCTCGCGCGGGTATTGCCAGCGCGCACCGAGCGCGGGATTCGACGCTTTCGCGGTCGCCGCATCGGCCGGCGATTCCGCCGCGCGATCACAGCCTGCGAGCAAGAGAACCGGGAGCGAAAGGGCAAGGCACAGTGCCAGTGGGCGCAGGGTTCGCATGCTCTCGTGATCCTGGTGAAGACGCGCGGAAAAAAAGCGGCTCAGTTTAGCGGTGAGGCACGCGATAAATCGCGCCCGTTTGCCGGCGGCAGTTCATCGCCGAACCGCTGCGCAAGCCGGCTGGTGGCGGCCATCGTCCCGTTGGCTAAGTGGCCCTAACTAGAGACTTCCGATGGTAATGCAGCGAACATGCGTGTAACAGCTCCTATCTTCTTCAATCATGTCGCTATCGTGCCGCTAAAATCACATTACGGTGCCTTGTTTCACGTGAAACATCCGATGGGTCGCCAGTTGGTCGGCAATTTCTGGCTTGAGCGACGTCACCCACAACTGGGCGGGCGCCTTGCGAACGAGCGCCATGAGTCGAGCCAGGTTTTCGCCATCCAGTTCCGCCGCGGGATCATCAAGCAGTAGCGCGGAGCGGCCTGGCCGTTGTGCCTCCTGGACTTCCAGCTGCGCGAGCATCAGTCCTGCTGCCACGAGCTTTTGCTGCCCGCGCGATACGTGATCCTTGGCGGCCCGGTCCTCGACCTGGACGATGACATCCCCTCGGTGAGGACCCGCTTGCGTCGCACGGTATCGGCGGTCACGCCGGCGATCCTGGGCCAGCGCTTCCAGAAGCGGCACGCCGGCATGCCAGCCGCGGTGGTGTAGCAACCGAATCGGAGCGCCCAACAATGCGATTCCCATTCCGGCCAGGGGTGCTGCAAGGCGTCCCAGATAGGCATCGCGCTGTGCCGCGAGGATCTCACCACTGGATCCGAGTTCCTGTTCCCAGGCGGCGAGGGCGTTGTCATCCGCGTCCTGTTTGAGGGCGGCGTTCCGTTGCCGCAGCGCCAGGTGATAACGCCGCCAGTTAGGCAGGAACTGGTGTTCCACGTGAAACACTCCCCAATCCAGAAACCGCCGGCGACGGCCCGGTCCTTCCTCCAGAAGTTTGTGAACCTCGGGGTCGATGATTTGCGCCGGGAACTGTTCCGCCGTGTCGGCGATGCCTGCGGCCGGAGCTCCGCCAACATGCCAGTCCGTGGCCCCGCGGCCACCGCGAACGCCGATCGAAACGGGCCTGACGGCGTCCAGCGTTTGCCCGGTAAGCAGGAAGTCGTCGGCACCGTACGCAATCAGTGCGTCCCGCCGCCGGCTGCGAAACGACCGCCCGCGGCTCAGGAAGAAGGCCGCCTCGAGGAGGCTGGTCTTGCCGGAAGCATTGGGTCCGACGAAAAGATTGACGGCGGGATCGAGCTCAAGCTCGATGTGGGCCAGGCAGCGAAACCGCTCGGCGTGGAAGCTGCCGAGGGGCATTCGGGCCTTACAGGCGCATCGGCATCACGACATAGCGTGCGCTCGACGCACCCGGCGAACGCACCAGGCAGCTGGAGTTGCCGTCCGTTACGCCAAGCTCAACCTCGCTGCTATCAATGGCCGCGATCGCATCCAGCAGGTAGCCGACGTTGAAGCCAACTTCCAGGTCATCGCCCCGGTAATTGACCTCCACCTGTTCTTCCGCTTCTTCCTGCTCCGGGTTGTGCGCCTGGAGCGTCAACTGGTTCTTCTTGAGCGCCAGGCGTATGCCGCGATATTTCTCGTTTGCCAGGATGGAGGTTCGCTGCAAGGCCGCACGAAGCACTTCGCGATCCGCCACGATGGAGCGGGGCGGGGCACTCGGAATTACGCGGCTATATTCTGGGAATCGCCCATCAATGAGCTTCGAAGTGAAGCGAACGTCGCCGATCTGCGCCCTAATGTGATTGCTTCCTATCGTGACTTCGGCGTCGCCTTCCGTGCCCAGCAATCGCTGCAATTCCAGGACGCCCTTGCGTGGAACGATCACTTGCTGGCCCGTCGCCTTGCTGGGCAGGTCGACTTCGCACAATGCCAGACGATGGCCGTCGGTCGCGACCGTTCGTAGCGTTTTCCCGTCCGTTTCCAGCAACATACCGTTGAGGTAATAGCGGACGTCCTGCTGCGCCATGGAAAAATGCGTCTTGTCGAGCAGGCGTCGCAGGTCTGCCTGCGCCAGGCTGAATTTCTGCTGTTGTTGCAGCTCGTCGATCACGGGGAAATCCGCTGCCGGCAGCGTGGCGAGCACAAAGCGGCTCTTGCCGGCCTTGACGGTCATGCGGTCGCCATCCTGGGTCAGAGTCAGCGTTGCTTCCTCCGGCAAGGATCTGCAGATGTCGAGCAGCTTTCGGCCGGGCACGGTCACGCGTCCATCGGTGCCCGGCTTGATGTCGGCGCTCGCGACGAGCTCCACCTCGAGGTCTGTTGCCGTCAGCGAGAGCTTGCTGCCATTCGTCACCAGCAGCAGGTTCGCGAGGATCGGCATCGTCTGCCGGCGCTCCACCACGCCAATGACGGACTGAAGGGCCGCGAGCAGGCTTTCGCGTTCGGCGCTGAATTTCATCGGTGCACCCGGGAGCGTTGAGAGGAGTTCGGATCTTGCAGGAATCATCTTGTATTGATGACTGTAGTAGTTACAGAGCAGCGCATTTTCCGTGGAAAACCCCGGAAAAGCGACGGCCATGAACGGCTTGCGCGAAGTACAAGCACGTGAGCCGGCCGGCGCGTACCTATGCTACCCCTGTGGACGCGCTGTGGAGCGAAAAACCGAGCGCGACACCCCACACATTATCCACATCAGTTGGTCAGGATTCGCAACAGGTTGAGGTAATCCTCGCTGGCGCGCCGCTCGATTTCGCGCAGTCCCTTCACGCGCTCGCAGGCGTGCATCACGGTCGTATGATCGCGGCCGCCGAACGCGTCGCCGATTTCCGGAAGGCTGTGGTTCGTGAGTTCGCGGGCGAGCGCCATGGCCACTTGGCGCGGCCGCGCGATGCTGCGGCTGCGGCGCTTGGAAAGCAGCTCCGCGACGCGGATCTTGTAGTACTCCGCGACCGTTTTCTGGATGTTCTCGATGGTGACGAGGCGCTCCTGCGCGGCGAGGAGGTCCTTCAGCGCCTCGCGGGAGAGCTCGAGCGTGACCGGGCGGCCGGTGAAACGGGACGTGGCGAGCACGCGGCGCAGCGCACCCTCGAGCTCGCGGACGTTGGAGCGGATCCGCTTGGCGACGAAGAACGCGACTTCCTCCGGAAGGTCGCTGCCCGCGGCCTGGGCTTTCGCCATCAGGATGGCGACCGAAGTTTCGAGTTCCGGCGGCTCGATCGCGACCGTGAGGCCCCAGCCGAAACGCGACTTCAGGCGCTCTTCCAGGCCCGTGACTTCCTTGGGGTAGCGATCGCAGGACAGGATGATCTGCTGCTGGCCCTCGAGCAGGGCGTTGAACGTGTGGAAGAACTCCTCCTGCGACTGGTTCTTGCCGGCGAAGAACTGGATGTCGTCGATGAGCAGTGCATCGAGCGTCCGGTAGGTCTGCTTGAACTCCGCGATCGTGTTGTGCTGCAGCGCCCGCACCATGTCGCTGACGAAGCGCTCACTGTGCACGTAGGCGATGCGCGCGGCGGGGTTGCGCTCGCGCATGAGGTTCGCGACGGCGTGCATGAGGTGCGTCTTGCCGAGGCCCACGCCCCCGTAGATGAAGAGGGGGTTGTATGCGCGGCCCGGGTTCTCGCCGACCTGGATCGCGGCTGCCCGGGCGAGCTGGTTGCTCTTGCCCTCGACGAAGCTCGCGAAGGTAAAATCCGGGTTGAATCGGCTGCCTATGAGCTGCGGTTCGCGCGCTTTAACGGCGGAAATACTGGGATTTTGCGGTTCAGGCTCGCTCGCCAGCGCCGCCGTGCGCGAGCCGACTTCGAGGCGGACCCTCGGGTTCCCGCCGTTGCCGGCGTGACGGACGATTTCCTCAATGCGCCCGAAAAGATTCTTCTCGATCCAGCTGACCACGAAACGATTGGGCGCGAGCAGTTGCAGCTCGCCGTCCCGCTCGACGGCCTGCAGCGGACGCACCCACGTGTTGAATTGCTGCTCGGGGACTTCGCCCTCGAGTTGCTTGAGACAATGAAGCCACAACGTGCCCTGCAAGAGCCGTTCCCCGCATGTTGTTGTCTGACCGGAAAGGGGTGGAGTCTACGACCGCGATGCGGCTCGCGCCAGAGTTATCCACAGCCCCGCGCGGTTGACAGCCATGCAGCCACTCCGTAACCTTGCCGCCCTTTGCAGCGTCTGTTGCCCCTTTAATTTCAAAGGTTTGTGATCATGGCCACGAAGCGCACGTACCAGCCGAGCAAGATCAAGCGCAAGCGCACGCACGGGTTCCGCGCGCGCATGGCCACGAAGAAGGGCCGCCAGGTCCTGAAGCGCCGCCGGGCGAAAGGGCGCAAGCGCCTCGCCGTGACCGAACGCCGCTGACGAGTGTCTTACGTCCCGGCGTCTCGGGCTGCGGGCCGGCCAGAAACTTCACACCGCCGCCGAGTTCGAACGCGCGCGGCGGGGGCGTAACCGTCATGCCGATGCCTTGTTCGTCGTGCAGTCTGTGGCCAATGAAGCCGGTGAGGCCCGCCTCGGCATGGCGGTCGGTATCCGCGCTGCCGGCAACTCCGTTCGGCGCAACCGCATCCGCCGCCTGATCCGCGAATCATTCCGCATGCATCGACAGGAATTGCCGGCCGTGGACATCCTCGTGACGGCGCGCGCCGCGGCGGCGGCCGCCACGAATGGCGCCGTGTTCGAGAGCCTCGCCCGCCACTGGCTGGCGATCGGGAAGGGCGCATGAAGAAGCTCGCGGCAGCGCCGATCCATCTCTATCGCTGGACGTTGAGTCCTTTCCTCGGGCGGCAGTGCCGGTATCACCCGAGCTGCTCGGCGTACGCGCTCGAGGCCATCGAGATCCATGGGCCCTGGCGCGGCTGGCGGCTCGCGCTCGCCCGTATCCTGCGCTGCCATCCCTGGGCTGCGTCCGGCTTCGACCCGGTGCCGCCGGAAAAGGCGGTTCGCCCGTGAACCCGCGCGTCGTTCTCTGGGTGGCGCTGCTGTTCCTCGGCTGGCTCAACTTCGACGCCTGGAGGAAGGACTACGGGCTGTTTGCGCAGCCGCCCGCGGTTGCGCCGCCGCCGGCAACTGTCGCAGGCACGACGGGCGCATCGGCTGCCGCCAACCCGCAGGACGGCCTCGCAGCAGAACTTCCGGCGATCACGGGGGATGCGCCGGCCGCCGCCGCCGCGGCGCCGGCCGCGCCGGACTCGATCGCGGGAGCCATCGCCTCCGCGGGCCAGGTCCGCATCGTCACGGACGTGCTGGACCTCGAGCTCAGCCTCGCCGGCGGTGAGCTGATTCGTGCGGACATCCGGCAGTATCCGCAGCACAAAGACGACCCGAACAAGACGCCCGTGCGTCTCTTCAACCTCGACTCGCCGACCACGCAGTTCCTGTTCCAGTCGGGACTGACGACCGGAGAGCCGGGCCGCAACGAGCCCAACCACAAGGCGATCTTTGCCGCGCCCGCCGCGGAATTCCGCCTGGCGGACGGCAGCGACACGCTCGAGGTGCCGCTTACCTGGACCGACGGCGCCGGGCTCGGCGTGACGAAGACCTTCGTGTTCCGCCGCGGCTCCTACCACGTGGAGCTGCGGTACCGGGTCGAGAACGCGGGGCCGGCGCCGCTGAAGCTCGCCTCGTACGCGCAGCTGCTGCGCCACTCCGTCGGCAACAAGCGTTCGATGTGGGACCCGGAGACCTACGCCTTCCGGGGGCCCGCCTATTACGACGGCGCGAAGTACCAGAAGCTCGACATCGAGGACGAGGACGACGTCGCGCTCTCGCGCGCCGTGACCGGCGGGTGGATCGCGGCGATGCAGCACCACTTCGTCGCCGCGGTCGTGCCGCAGGCGGGGCAGGCCTACCAGTTCGAGCTGCGCGTCGAGGACATGGACTATCTCCTGCGCGCGGTCGGTCCCGCGCACACGGTGCCGGCCGGCGGCCGCCTCGAGCTTTCCGAGACGCTGTTCGTCGGGCCGAAGCTGCAGGAACAGCTGAAGGATGCCGGCCCGAAGCTCGAGCTCACGGCCGACTACGGGATGCTGACCATCCTCGCGCAGCCGCTGTTCTGGCTGCTGTCGAAGATCTACGAGTACGTCGGCAACTGGGGCTGGACGATCATCATCGTCACCTTCCTGATCAAGCTCGTGTTCTACAAGCTCGCCGAGACCAGCGGCCGCTCGATGGCGAAGATGAAGACCGTCGCGCCGCGGCTCAAGGCCGTGCAGGAGCGCTACAAGGACGACCGCGAGGCGCAGGCGCGCGCCATGATGGAGCTCTACAAGCGCGAGAAGATCAACCCGGTGGCAGGCTGCCTGCCGATGCTGGTGCAGATCCCGTTCTTCCTGGCGTTCTACTGGGTGCTGCTCGAGAGCGTCGAGATGCGCCAGGCGCCGTTCATGGGCTGGATCCAGGACCTGTCGTCGCGCGACCCGTACTTCATCCTGCCGTTGTTGATGGGAGTCGCGATGTTCGCGCAGTTCAAGCTGAACCCGACGCCGCCGGACCCGGTGCAGGCCAAGGTGTTCGCCTTCATGCCGGTCGTCATGACCTTCATGTTCATGTGGTTCCCCGCGGGCCTCGTCCTGTACTGGCTCACGAACACGGTGCTCTCGATCGCCCAGCAGTGGCGGATCAACCGCGTGGTGGAGGTCGAGGCGAAGAAGCAGCGCGGCAGCTGAGCGAGGGGCGGCATGGAGATCATCCGCACCGAGGGTCTCAGCCGGCACTACGCGATGGGCGAGGCGACCATCCATGCGTTGCGCGGCGTCGACCTCGCCGTGCGCCGCGGCGAGTACGTCGCGATCATGGGCCCGTCCGGCTGCGGCAAGTCGACGCTCATGAACCTGCTTGGCTGCCTCGACACGCCCGACGCCGGCCGCTACTGGCTCGGCGGGCGGCTCGTGTCGTCCCTCTCTGACCTCGAGCTGTCGCGGGTCCGCAACCGCGAGATCGGCTTCGTGTTCCAGGCCTTCGCACTGCTGCCGCGGCAGAGCGCGCTCGCGAACGTCGAGATGCCGCTCATTTACGCCGGCGTGCCGGCCGCGGAGCGGCATCGCCGCGCGCGCGAGGCGCTCGCCCAGGTCGGGCTCGCGGAGCGCGCGGGCCACCGGCCGACCGAGCTGTCGGGCGGCCAGCGCCAGCGCGTCGCCGTTGCCCGCGCGCTCGTCACCGCGCCGAAGCTGCTGCTTGCGGACGAGCCGACGGGCAACCTCGACAGCGCGACGGGGAGCGAGATCCTCGCCCTGTTCGATGAACTGCACCGCGCCGGGAATACGCTGGTGCTGGTGACCCACGAGCACGACGTGGCGGCGCGCGCAGGGCGAACCATCGTGCTGCGCGACGGTCTCGTCGTGAGTGATGCGCCAAACGACGGGGGTGCCGATGTCGCTGCGTAACCTCGCCGCGCTGGCCGCCTTCGCCCTGCTGCTTGCCGCCTGCGGCGGCCGGGAGGCGCAGGCGCCGCGCTACGAGTCCGCCAAGGTCACGCGCGGCGACCTCCGGGTCACGGTCGAGGCCTCCGGGACGATCGAGCCGGTGGCGGACGTCGAAGTGAAGTCGAAGGCTTCCGGCGAGATCCTCGCGCTGAACGCCGAGATCGGCGACACCGTGGAGGCGGGCAAGCTGCTGGTCAGCATCGACCGGCGCACGCCACAGAACCTCGTCGACCAGGCGCAGGCGGAGCTCAACGCGGCGCTGCAGCGCGAGAAGACGGCGAGGACGCAGCTCGAGCGGGGCGACAAGCTGCGCGAGAACGCCTGGATCAACCAGTCGGAACTGGAGGCCCTCGAGCTCGAGGTGGCCAACACGCGTGCCGCGGCAGTCGCGGCCCGCGTCGCGCTCGAGAATGCGCGCATCGGCCTCGAGGACACGGAAGTGCGCGCGCCCGCCGCGGGGACGATCCTGACGCGCCTCGTCGAGCGCGGCCAGGTGATCTCCTCGCCGACCCGCGACGTCGGCGGCGGCACGGTGATCCTCACCATGGCCGACCTGACGCGCGTGCGCGCCCGGGTCCGCGTCGACGAGACCGACATCGGCAAGCTCGCGGCCGGCGTCCCGGCGCGCATCCGGGTCGCCGCCTTCCCGGGCCGGGAATTCGAGGGCGTGGTCGAGAAGATCGAGCCGCAGGCCGTGGTCGACCAGAACGTCACGATGTTCGCGGTGCTCATCAACATCGGGAACGAGGACGGGCTGCTGCGGCCCGGCATGAACGTGGACGCGGTGTTCGACGTCGCCGGGCGCGAGGGCGTGCTCACGCTGCCGGTCATGGCGCTGCGCGCTGCGCGCGATGTCGACGCGACCGCCGAAATCCTCGGCCTCGACGCCGACGCGGTGCGCGCGGAGGTCGGGGCGCCGGCGGCGGGTGCAGCGCGTGGCGGCCCGCGGGGCGCGGGCGAGCGGGGGGCCGGTGAGCGTGGCGGCGCTCTCGGGCTCGGCCGCGGCCTCTGGGTGGTCGCCGTGAAGGATGGCCGCGACACGCCGACGCCGGTCGAGACCGGGATCACCGACCTCGACCGCGTCGAGATCACCGGCGGCCTCGCCGAGGGCGACGAAGTCCTCCTGCTGCCGACCGCGAGCCTGGTCGAGGTCCAGCAGCAGATCCAGGATGCCGTGAGCCGCCGCGGCGGCATTCCGGGCCTCACGCAGCCGCCCGCCGCAACCGGCGGCAACCAGGCCGCGCCGGCGCGGAGCCGCTGATGCCGTTCTGGGAGACGGTGCGGCTTGCGCTCGACTCGATGCGCGGCAACCTGTTCCGCTCGGCGCTCACGATGCTCGGCGTCGTCATCGGCGTCGCCGCGGTGATCGCCATGCTCGCGCTCGGCCGCGGCGCAAAGGCGGCGGTGGACGCGCAGCTTGCGCAGCTCGGAGCCGACGTGCTCACGGTCACGACGGGGATGCGCTGGGCGAGCGGCGTGGCGCGCGACCAGCAGACGCTGACGATGGACGACGCCGAGGCGCTCGCGCGCGACGCGCGCAACATCGCCGCCATCGTCCCGGAGCAGAGCGGACGCCAGCAGGTCCGCCTCGGCGCGCGGAACCTCAGCCTGTCCGTCATCGGCACGCTGCCGGACCACGCGCGCGTGAACGGCTACGAAATCGAGCACGGCCGGATGTTCACTGCCGCGGACGATGCCTCGCGGCGGCGCGTCGCGGTGCTGGGCGGCGAGGTGCCGGAGCTCCTGGAGATCCCGCCGGCGAGCCTGGTCGGCGCGACGGTGGTCGTGAAGAACATGCCGTTCGAGGTGGTCGGCATCTACCGGCGCAAGGGCGCGGTGGGTTTCGGCAACCCGGACGACGACGTCTACATCCCGCTCGCCACCTCGCGATACCGGATCACGGGCTCCGAGGAGATACAGACGATCTCGGCGCAGGTCGCGGCCGGCAGCGCCCTGCCCGCGGCGATGGTCGAGATAGAGCGCGTGCTGCGCCGCGAGCACGGCCTCTCGCCCGGCCGCGACAACGACTTCACGCTGCTCGACCGGCGCCAGTTCCTCGCCACCCAGCAGCAGACGACGGAGATCCTCGGTTTCCTGCTCGCGGGCATCGCGGGCGTGAGCCTCGTGGTCGGCGGCATCGGCATCATGAACATCATGCTGGTGACGGTCACCGAGCGCACGCGCGAGATCGGCATCCGCAAGGCCATCGGCGCGACGCGTGGCAACATCCTGCGGCAGTTCCTGGTCGAGTCCGTGATCCTGTGCCTCGCCGGCGGTGCGCTCGGCGCCGCGCTCGGGGTTGCGACGGCGGCGGCCTTGTCGGAATTCGCCGGGTGGCAAACAGCGGTGACCGCTGACGCGCTCCTGCTTGCATTCGGCTTCAGCGCGGCCGTGGGAGTCCTTTTTGGCTTCTGGCCCGCGCGGCGCGCTGCAGCGCTCGATCCGATCGAGGCGCTCCGGCACGAGTAGTGGTCTAATGGGGACATGGCGGAAATCGGCACGGAAGCCCGGCCGCCGTTGTTGCAGGCCGATGCCGCCCTCTACCTCGATTTCGACGGAACGTTGGCGGCGCTCGCGCCTCACCCCGACGGCGTCACCATCGAGGCAGGCCTGCCTGAACTCCTCGTGCGCGTGCGCGAACGCCTCTCGGGCGCGGTCGCGATCGTCACCGGCCGGACGCTGCAGGCGCTCGACCGCCTGATCGGCGCGCCGCGCTTCGCGGGCGCGGGATTGCACGGGCTCGAATGGCGCCTCGCGGAAGGCGAGACGCACTTCTCCGGCGATCCGGATGGCGCCCACCGCATCACCGAGGCGCTGCGCGAGCGATTCGGCCATGACCCGCGTCTCGTGGTGGAGGACAAGGGCGCGAGCGTCGCGCTGCACTACCGGCGCGCCCCCGGCCAGGCGGCGGCGTGCATGGCGGCCATGCGGGAGCTCGCGACCGGGCCGGAGTTCGAGATCCTGCGCGGGCACTACATGGTGGAAGCGCGGCCGCGCGGCGTGCACAAGGGCGCTGCGGTGAAGGCGCTGCAGCGCCACGCGCCATTCAGCGGGCGCCGGCCGGTGTTCGTCGGCGATGACCGCACGGACGAGGACGGCTTCCGTGCCGCGCTCGTGTTCGGCGGCTTCGGGGTCAAGGTCGGCCCCGAGACCTCGGAGGCGCGTTACCGCCTCTCGTCGGTCGCTGCAGTCAACGCATGGCTCGTGAAGAGCCTCGCATCCCTCGCGCCGGAGCGGCGGTCATGAGCCGCGCCGCGTCGCTCGAGCTTGGCGTCACCGGCAACTGCATCGTCTCGGCGCTGGTCGACCGCGAAGCGCGTGTCGTCTGGAGCTGCCTGCCGCGGCTCGACGGCGACCCGGTTTTCCACGCGCTGATCGGCGAGGAAATCGCCGGGCAGCCGCGCGGCTTCTGGTCGGTGGAGCTCGCCGGGCTCGAGCGCAGCGAGCAGGAATACGCCGGCAACACGGCAGTGCTGCGCACGCGGCTGTTCAGCGCGAACGGCTCCGCCGTCGAGGTGACCGACTTCTGCCCGCGCTTCGAGCGCCAGGGCCGCATGTTCCGGCCGCAGATGCTGGTGCGGCGCGTGCGCGCGCTCGCCGGCACGCCGCGCATCTGCGTGCGGCTCCGCCCGTCTTTCGGCTACGGCGCGTTCGCGCCCGAGATCACGCACGGCAGCAACCACGTCCGCTACGTGAGCCCTGAGCGCGTGCTGCGCGTGACGACGGACGCGCCGGTCAGCTACCTGCTCGCGGAGACGAGCTTCCTGCTGGAATCAGAGCTGAGCTTCGTGCTCGGCGCCGACGAGTCGCTCTCGGATGACGCGGGCAGCCTGGCGCGCGCCTTCCAGGAGGAGACGGAGAGCCATTGGCGGCAGTGGACGCGCCGGCTCGCGATCCCGCCGGAGTGGCAGGAAGCGGTGATCCGCGCGGCGATCACGCTGAAACTCTGCCAGTTCGAGGAGACCGGCGCGATCGTCGCCGCGATGACGACCAGCATCCCGGAAGCGCCGGCGAGCGGGCGCAACTGGGACTACCGCTACTGCTGGCTGCGCGACGCCTTCTTCGTGGTGCGCGCGCTGAACTCGCTGTCCGAAGTCGACACGATGGAGCATTACCTGCGCTACCTGGCGAACGTGGTGGGCCAGGCGGCGGACGGCCACCTGCAACCGGTGTACGGCATCGCGCTCGAGAAGGGACTCGACGAGCGCGAGGTGACGACACTCGCGGGCTACCGGGGCATGGGGCCGGTGCGCGTCGGCAACCAGGCCTTCGAGCACCACCAGCACGACGTGTACGGCAACGTGGTGCTCGCGAGCGCGCAGTCGTTCTTCGACCAGCGCCTGCTGCGGCCGGCGACGGCGCAGGACTTCACGCGGCTCGAGCGTGTGGGGGAACAGGCGTACCGCGTCTACGCCACGCCGGACGCGAGCATGTGGGAGCTGCGCACGCG
>Ga0157380_10001422_pt1 | contig 15673 bp, 8 predicted proteins | sample S35metaG_FD_119757 | JGI IMG/M metagenome (GOLD analysis project Ga0157380, IMG submission 119757) | Switchgrass rhizosphere microbial communities from Kellogg Biological Station, Michigan, USA - S3-5 metaG | ecosystem: Host-associated > Plants > Roots > Rhizosphere > Soil | place: USA: Michigan... | reverse complement strand
GAAACTTTCGGACCCCCGAACCCCGAACCCCGAAACTCCGAAACTCCAAACGTCCCACTCCGCACTCCGCACTCCGCACTCCGAGAAGTCCTCATGTATACTTAGCTCGTTTCCCTTCCCCGTTTTAGAATCTTTCACGGAGTTATTAAAAGAATGAGACTCTTCATCATCTTGTCTTTGCTTATTTGTGTGCCAGCTGTGACGCTGGCCCGTAAAGGGCAGGCACCGAAAGCCCGCAAGCTTTTTCCCTACAACTACACTATCGATGACCTGCCAAACGGACTGCGTCTGGTGACCGTGCCGACGGACTATCCAAATCTCGTGGCACTGTACATCGTTGTTGCTGCAGGCTCGCGTAACGAGATCGAAGCAGGCAAGACCGGCTTTGCTCACTTCTTCGAGCACATGATGTTTCGCGGCAGCGAAAACTACACCGCAGCTCAGCGCGAGGCGATTTTCACACGCGCCGGGGCCGAAACAAACGCCTACACCTCAGACGATCGCACCGTCTATCACGCCGTCTTCTCTAAAGAAGACCTGGACGAAATCATGAAGATGGAAGCTGATCGGTTTCTCCGTTTGAAATACGCGCTTCCTGAGTTTCAAACTGAATCGCTGGCAGTTAAAGGTGAGTATGACAAGAACAGCGCTAACCCGTTTTCAAGACTTTACGAGGTCCTGCGCGAGACAGCTTTCAAAACACACACTTACTCACACACAACCATGGGCTACATCAAAGACATTCAGGATATGCCCAATCAATACGCTTACAGTCAGGAGTTTTTCAAACGCTTCTATCGGCCTGAATACACGACCGTGGTCTTGGTCGGCGACGTAACGCGTGCGCAGGCGCTGGACATGACGAAGCGATACTACGGTGAATGGAAACGCGGCGACTACGTGGCCAAGATTCCTACTGAGCCAGCGCAGACCGAACCGCGCACGGCGCATGTCGATTGGCCTTCGCCCACCTTGCCGATTGTGGCTGTCGCGTATCGCGGCCCCGCGTATTCGGACGACAAGAAAGACAAGCTGGCACTCGACCTGTTGGCCCAGGTGGCCTTTGGCGAGAACTCGGAGCTGTATCAGAAACTCGTTCTCAAGGAACAGAAAGTTGACGTGCTCGGCCCCGACTTCAGCAATCAGTACGATCCAGAGTTGTTCGTCGTCCTGGCCCGCGTCAAGGATCCCAAAGACTTGGATTACGTCCGCGATCAGATACAGGCGACATTCAAGCGTTTCAAGACCGAGCTAATTCCGGCAGCAAAGCTTGACGCGACTCGCTCGCGAACTCGTTACAGTTTTGCTATGGCCATGGACAGTTCAGCCGCCATTGCCTCAACACTCGCACCCTTTATCTCGCTGCGCCGGTCACCAGACACTATCGACAAGCTGGCCGTGTTGATGGACACGATCACACCTGAAGATGTGCGCGAGCTCGCGAATAAGTACTTTCGCGATGAAAGCCGCACGATCGTAACGCTTGCCACTAAACCTAAAGAAGCAGCAAAGACGGGTGCTCAGGAGGACGGAAAATAATGCGACGCGTAATCACTTGTTTGTTTCTCGTTCTCGCTATCATCACACCGGCAGCTGCTTTCACACGCAAACAGGAAACTATGTCTACGAAATCCGCGACTGTGCTTTTGCCGAATCGCGCGCCGCTCGTTTCTCTTCGCATCATTTTCATGACCGGCGCGGCTGCCGATCCGAAAGGAAAGGAAGGCGTCGCGGCCCTGACCTCCTCGATGCTGTCGCAGGGCGGCACGCGCACGATGACTTACGAACAGATCGTCGAGGCCATGTATCCAATGGCCACGTCGTTTGGTTCGCAAATCGACAAGGAGATGACGGTCTTCAGCGGCGCAGCCCACGTCGACAATATTGACAAGTATTACGATCTGATTAGTCAGATGCTGCTTGATCCGGGTTTCCGTGAAGACGACTTCAACCGGTTGAAGAATAACGCCATCAACTATCTGAAGGTTTCTCTTCGTGAAAGTAATGATGAGGAACTCGGCAAGGAATATCTTTACAACATCATCTACGCGGGCCATCCCTACGAACATAACAACGTGGGCACCCTCAGCTCGCTCGAAAAGCTCACGGTCGACGACGTGAAAGCGTTCTACAAAGCGAACTACACGCAGGCGAATCTCGTCGTCGGATTGGCAGGCGGCTATCCAAAGACATTCCCCGACCGCATAAAAGCGAGCTTTGCGAAGTTGCCGGCTGGTACTTCGTCGAAAGCGAACTATGACGATCCAAAGCTGGCAGCGGGCACGCGCATTTCAATCATTCAACGTGAAACGAGGGCGACTGCCGTTTCGCTTGGTTTTCCGATCGACGTAACAAGGGCGGACAAAGACTGGCCAGCCCTTGCTGTGGTTGCTTCTTATTTCGGACAGCATCGCTCCAGCAACAGCTATCTCTTTAAGCAACTGCGAGAATCACGCGGCCTCAACTACGGAGACTATGCTTACATCGAGTATTTCCCACGCGGCATGTTCCAGTTCACTCCTGATCCGAATCAGGGTCGTCAGTCGCAGATATTTCAGATCTGGATCCGGCCAGTCGTGCCGGAGAACGGGCACTTCGTCCTGCGTGCGGCGCTGTATGAGTATGACAAGCTGGTGCGTGACGGAATGTCGAAAGAGACTTTCGAAGCTACGCGCGATTTTCTGATCAAGTACAACAACATTCTGACGCAGACTCAGGACGCACAGCTTGGGTATGCACTCGACAGTCGCTACTACAACATTCCGGACTACGTAGGCTACATGCGCGAGCAACTAACGAAGCTCACGCTCGAGGACGTCAACAACGCCATTCGCAAGCACCTCAAGTCTGATGCAATGCGAATTGTGATGATTACGAAAGATGCGGCGGGGTTACGCGAGGCAATCCTCTCCGGCAAGACGTCTCCGATCAGCTACAACTCAGCCAAGCCGAAGGAAATCACGGATGAGGACAAAGTGATCGAAGTTTACAAGATCAACGTGAAGCCGGAGGACGTGGTCATAGTTCCGGTCGAGAAGGTGTTTGAATAGGAATGATGAATGCGGAATGACGAATAATTCCTCATTCGACATTCCGCATTCGCTTTCAATCACCGCTAGCGCTGGCTCGAATTCTCTCTTCCTCCGCCTCGGCAGCAATGCTGCTCTGCGCTGCGTCCGCAACCTCAGGCTTCTTCGGTCGCCTTCTAAAATTCGCTGCAAGCCGGGTTGGGATGCCACTCATCGCAGTTGCCAGGCGACGCATCCTTGCCGTCGAACGCAGATCATCTAGCAGCGAATAAACCACAGGGGTCGCGATCAAAGTAAGTAACAAGGAAAGGGTCTGCCCTCCGATCACCACAATCGCGATTGACCGTCGCTCTTCGGCGCCAGGTCCCGTTCCCAGCGCAAGCGGCATCATGCCGGCAACCAATGCCAGCGTCGTCATCAGGATTGGCCGAAGCCGATCTCGGTTTCCCTGCATGATCGCTTCGTAGCGCTCGATTCCTCTTGCGCGCAAATTGTTCATGTGGTCGATCTGAAGAATTGAGTTCTTCTTTACAACCCCAAACAACACCAGAATTCCCAGGGCCGAATAGAGGTTTAGTGTGTCCCCGGTCGCCCACAACGAAAGCAAAGCGAAAGGAACAGACAGCGGCAAGCTCAACAAGATCGTGAGCGGGTGGACTGTGCTTTCAAACTGCGACGCCAGGATCATGTACATGAAAATGATGGAGAGCAGAAACGCCCAAACGAACTCGGTGAAGGTCCGTTCGAGTTCGCGCGCTCTTCCTGACACCGTTGTGGTATAGGCCGCGGGGAGATTCATACTAGCCACTTCTTTTCGCAGCGCTTCAATTCGATCTGCAAGGGCAAATCCCGGTGGCACTGAAGCGCGCATCGACACCAGCCTTTCTCGATCGAGGCGATCGATGCGCGACGGGCTCGTGTCTCTCTTGATCTTCACAACGTTGTCCAGACGAACAAGGCCGCCTGCCGACGACGGTACGTAGAGCCGGCTGATTGTTCCCGCATCATTCCGGTCGCCCTGAATCAGTCGCAACTGCACGTCGTAGTCTTCGTTCGTACTATCGTCGTGAAAACGCGAAGCCTCTTCGTCGCCGCCCACCATGACCCGAAGACTGGTGGCAATGTCCGACGTATCAACGCCGAGATCCGCAGCGCGCGCGCGGTCAATCTCCACGCGCAGCTCGGGCTTGTTCAACTTTAGCGAGGTGTCGGCATCAACAATACCGCCTAGTTTTTCGGAGCGCTTGACTAGCTCGTCTGCGTAGCCCGCAAGCGCAACGATGTCAGGGCCGCGCAAGTTAAAATCGATGTCGAAGCGGCCCCCTGTTCCGAAGTTGAAAGACGGCGCGTTGCGGACCCCAGCGCGTAAAGGCGCGAACTTCCGCAAACGGCTACGCACTTCCTGCATCACATCCTGTTGCGAGTAGTTTCCGCGAAAGGCCTTCAACGGATTTCCGTTCTTCGTTTCGCGCCAAAGCCGTCCTAGCGAAAAGGTGCGCTCCTCGTGCGGCGCTATGCGCACGTAGGCGCCGCCCTGGTTGACGCCTCCGAGGAAAGAACCGCCAACCGATGAGAGCACGATCCGCACTCCCGGCGTCGTCAGGATTTCCTTTTCGATCGCCGCCATGCCCTCGTTCATCACCGCCAGGTTTGTGCCTTCAGGCGCGTTGATGTTCACTTCAAACTCGGCTTCATCAACGTTTGTGGGAATGAATTCCTGCTTCACCGCCTTGTATAGCGGAATGCTGGAAAGGATCACCAGGACCGCGAGCGCGGCGACCGCAAGACGATGCCGCATCGCGAAGGCCAGAAGCCGCGAGTAGCCGGAATCGATCCAGCGGTAAAAACCGCGGCGTGAAGCCGGAGTGCCATGCCCACCCTTCACATCATCCACGCGAATCAGGCGCGAGCTCATCATCGGCGTAAGAGTAAATGAAACGAGCAGACTGACGAGGATGGCCACTGCCGCAGTGATGCCAAACTGGTAAAGGAAACGGCCCGAGATCGATGACATGAATGAGACTGGCAGAAAGATAACGACGAGCGAAAGTGTTGTGGCCAGTACGGCAAGGCCGATGTCACGCGTGGCCTCCTTCGCCGCCTCGCGCGCGTCCATACGCTTCTCTTCGATGAAGCGAAAGATATTTTCGAGCACAACTATTGCGTCGTCGATCACCACACCGACCATTAAGACGAGTGCCAGCATCGTTACGCTGTTCAAGGTGAAATCGAGCACGCGCATCATCGCGAACGTGGAAATCACCGAACACGGAATGGCCACGGCGGCAATGATGGTCGAGCGCCATGAACGCATAAAGAAAAAGACGACGAGACTGGCGAAGATGCTGCCCAGAATCAGGTGAGTCTCAATTTCGTGGAGCGCGGCCTCAATGTAACGCGACTGGTCGCGAATGACTTCGAGCTTAACGTCTGTCGGCAACTGCGCCCCAACGCGCGGCAACTCGCGTTTGATCCCGTCGATTACCTCGATGGTGTTGGCGCCAGACTGGCGACGAATTTCGAGCGAAACTGTGGGAACACCGTTAAGTCGCGAAAGCGACCGTTGTTCCTTGGTACCGTCTTCCACCCTGCCTAAGTCCCGCAAGCGGATTGGTGAACCATCAACCGTGGCGATAACCAGATCTCCAAACGAAGCGGGGTCGGGATAGCGGCCGAGCGTTCGCAGAACTAGCTCTTCGCGACCCGTATCAACGTTGCCACCGGGCACATCAGCGTTCTGACGATTCAATGCGTCGCGGACAGTCGTAATCGGAATCTGATACGCGGCCAGGCGATCCGCATCTATCCAGATATTGATCGCGCGCTCGAGGCCACCAACGACACGAACTTCGCCGACGCCCCCAACGCGTTCGAGCTGGACGCGCACGGTTTTGTCCGCGAGTTCAGTCAGTTCGCGGATCGACCGATCTGCGGTGAGGGCGATAGTCATTACCGGCGTGCTGTCGTTGTCGAACTTCTGGACGACCGGAGGAGTGGCATCCTCAGGCAGTCGCCGGCCGAGCGTGCTCACACGATCGCGAACATCCTGCGCAGCAGTTTCCAGGTCACGGTCTAGCTTGAAATTAGCGATTACAATGGAGGTTCCCTGTCCGGAGATGGAGCGCAACTCATCGATGCCGTCGACCGTATTCACGACCTCCTCGACCTGTTGCGTGATGAGGGACTCGACCTCTTCGGGGGCGCCGCCGGGCAGACCGACGCGAACAGTTACGGTAGGCAAATCTACGGAAGGAAACCGGTCAACTCCGAGACGGAAAAACCCAGCCGTACCCACCACGACGAGCGACAGAACGATCATCGTCGCGAACACGGGGCGTCGGATACAGATTTCGGCGAGTTTTTGCATCTATAAAAACGGTCTTGGGTCTTTGGTCTTTGTAGTTTGTTCTTTGGTTTTTGGCTCTTGGAGTTCAGCTCCTGAACTTCAAGGAAGATAGAAACTAGTCAAAAATCAAAGCCCTAAAGACCAAGTTCGTTATTCCACCACTTCGACAGCCTGACCTGACTGTAGGTTGCCCGGATCGACAATCACCTGATCTCCAACGTTGACCCCGGCAACTATTTCAGTCCAGTCACCGTTGCGCCGGCCCGTGGTTACAGGTTTCTCAAGGGCCTTGCCATTCTGCACAACAATCACTTTCTCGATGCCGGCGAAAGTCACAATCGCGCGGTTGGGAACAGTCGCCGCCATCTGCGCGTCGTTCGTCACGATCTCTGCGTGCGCGAAAGCGCCAGGCCGGAGTTTGCCGTTGTTTCGTACGTCAGCCTCAACCAGCAGCATGCGACTCTGCTGCGCGATCACCGGACTCAAACGCATGATCTGGCCGAGATAAACAGTAGTGTCGCCGTCGAGGGTCACGCGGACACTTTGACCAGAACGCACATTCTTCGCTTCGCGCTCGGGCACTTCAGCCCTCAGCCTCAGCGGGTCCATCTTTACGATGTTAACGACAGGCGCGCCCGCTGCCAGATACTCGCCAACGCTAGCGCGCTTCTCCTGCACGACACCGTCAAGCGGCGAGTAGACTGACGTGTCCGCCAGTTGCTGACGTGCCAACGACAACTCGGAGCGTCGCTGCGCCAAAAGCGCCTGCCGGTTGCGTATCTCTTCAATCGCATCCTGATAGCGACTGACGGCAACCTTGTAACCTGCATCCGCGGTATCGAAGTCCGACCGCGCAACAACACCCTGCTCGACAAGTTTCGCCGAACGATCCCGGCTGACACGCGCTTCATCCAGGACAGCGCGGGCTTGTCTTACAGTGCCGGTCTGCTCCGGATTCACATTGTCGTCGCGCCCGTCTGGCGAAAGCCCAAGGCGAGCGCGCGCTTGCGCCAGGGCAGCCTCGGCTTGTTGCACGCGAAGGTTGTAGTCCTGAGGTTCGACCTGAGCGATTACCTGCCCGCGTCGCACGACGCTTCCGAGATCGACTGTGATTGAGCGCAACCTACCAGGCACTTTCACGCTGGCAGTTGTTTGATCAAAGGCGGCCAGCGTCCCATTCGCTTTGACAGCCTCTCCGAATGGCGTCTCTTCCACCCGCGCGGTCTTAACTTGCCGTGCGGTTTTTGAATCGCCTGCACGATTCTGCTGGGCACCCGATGGATATTGACTCTTGCAGGCACCGTTGACTAACGCGAGAACGGCCAGTGAAACAACAACGATCCGCGGTAGCACGGCGCGCGCAATTGGGCTCTGGGAATGTGGTTCGGCAGTAATCATCAAACTCTTCGACACTCTACTGGTGTTCGTCAGGCCGCGGGGACGGTCAGTTTAGCACGCCGCAAGAGGAGTTCGGAGTTCCGAGTTCGGAGTTCCGAGTTCGGGGTTTGGAGTTTCGAGTTCGGAGTGGGAAGTACGGGGGTCGGAGGTTTCGAGTTCCAAGTTAGGAGTTCGGAACTGGGAGTTCGTTAGTTTCCGCCGAAGCTCCTTCTGATCAGATAAGACATCTTGATGAAGAATGTTCGTGAGTTTCGTCTGAATCCAGGCGACACCTGCGTCGTGAAGGGATGCAGACTGTCGTAGTTCATGTCGTCGTTGTAACCCAGGTAGAAAGAGGTTCCCGGGCTCGGCGTCCAACCAGTTAGAAATTGCGCACGCACGCGAGAATTCAGCGTGTTGTAATCAATGATCGCTCGCGCAAAATAAGACTTGGTGAACTGGTAGGTGCCGCGCCACGTGAGAATGTTGACGTCGAAGGCCGTCAATCCAGTGTCGTGACGTACGAGACGCTGCTTGTTCAAACTCAACGATGTTCGAAACGCATTCGTTGGCTGGAACGTAATACTGCCAGTGACCTGTAGGAGATTTCCTTGACCAGGATCCTGAGGCGCAAGACATTCGACTGGGCGCAGGTTTACGTCGGGATCGCTGCAGAGCCCGGCTGCTGCCAGTTCTCGAGCTCTCACTGCCGGCGGACTCGCGCGCGGATATTTCGGTAAACTGCCGAAATCCAGATCGAGATGGTTGAAACGATACGTTACCTGGCCGTTGAACTGAATTTTCTTGTTGTAATTCGACCCGAAATAACTAGAGATGTGGTGCTTCATCGCCGCCCGCTCAGTACTTTCACCAAAGAAGGTGCAACGATTCACGCCTCCCAGTGGATTACAGGGCTTCGCTTCGCGCGTCGGACCAAATTCGTGATCGAACACGCGTTCGTAAGCAGGCTCATACCAAACACCGAAATAACTGCTGTGGGGTAAGGACAGTTCCATGAGATTCTCGCTCTCCCAGATGTACATGCGCCCCTGCCAATCGTAGTCGATGTGCGTAAAGTTATGGAGGTGGTATGAAATCAGTGTCTGCTTGGGTTTAGGATCCGAGTTATAACGAACGGAGGCAGCGGCAAAGTTTGAATTGGTTCGTTGCACAAAACCTACATCAGCCCGGTAGTCCTGTGTAAATCCCTCGGCGTACAGCTCATAACCCCAGTTGCGTCCGGAGACGTTGTAGTCGAAGGAATAGCCCAGGCCGTTGCCGGTGCGATAACGATTCTGTTGAACGGGGTCGTCCGCATCGAAGAAAAAATTTCTTGAAGTCGTCCCCAAAGTCTGGAAACTGAGCGTGGTCTGTTTGTCGAGCTTGAAGCGACCATCCACGGCAAAGAGCTGATTGTGTTTCTCGATAAAGTTGTAGCTGGTCGCCAGGATACCCAACGAATTTTCTTTACCGACATCGCGCTTCATGCGCAGCACTCCAATATAGGCATTCTTATCCACGAAGCGTTCGTTGTTACAAAAGAAGCTGGGGTTACGTTGCCTTGCTGCTATGCAGGACGTCAACGCCCCCCGGTCGTCGAGACTCAAGTTCCCTGGACCATTGTCGCTGGCAGCAATCAGACCAAAGCTCGTGCGGCCGATTTTTCCCGTTGTTTTGACAGCAATATCTGGATCTACAATCGACCTCGTATGAACGGCCGTAATTGGAGTACTGAAGATATCTATGCCTTCTAAAAAGAACGGCCTCTTCTCAGGAAAGAAAATGGGAAACCTTTGATTGGCAGTGACGACGAGCTGGTCCGCCTCAACCTGCGCGAAGTCAGGATTGAGCGCGAGGTCGATTGTGATCGCGGGACTGGGAATGAACTTCGCCGTCAGTCCTGGATCGAAGCCAATAGGCTGATTGACGATGCGCCCGGGATCGGTAATAGCTGCGGGCGTCCCCGGAAACACGCCGTAGCTGCGAACGAACCGGCCGTCCTGCGAGACCGTGAGGCTGGGTATCAACTCAATCGTGCGTTCAACTGAAATTCCTTCGAGTCCTCCAATATGCCCCGCCTGGTTCAAGTTGCCGTCGATGCTGCGCGAAAACGGCATCCATGAGCTAAGTTCACGATTGAAGCGCTGAATGCGGCGGAAGAAATGCGCCCCCCAGAGCTTTCCTTTACCGGCCTCATAGCGAAGCGACTTGAACGGAATCGCGATCTCCACGAAATAACCCTGCTCCGTGATCGTACCTTTCGAATCGAGCAACAGGTCGAAGCTAAAATCTTCGCCTCGTCCTTCGGTCAGGATTCCGTCTCCCTGGATTCCGAGAGGATTGAAAAATATTTCGAACGCACGGCGCTTATCGTTGAAGGTGTCTAGATAAAATCCTACGTAATCGTCCTGAAAAATATTGTCGCGCTTTGCCACCGTCGAACGAATCTTGTCCTGCTCATCAAAAGCGCGGAAAGCTATGTAAAGAAATCTGGAATCGTAACCGAGCAAAACCTCAGTCGGCTTCGACGGCGCAGTGTTATCGCCTGGATCGATCTGATAGAAATCTTTGAGAACTGCTGCGTTCTTCCAAACGTCGTCGTTGAGTACACCATCGATTACCGGCGGCTTCTCAAACTTCGGAACGGTTACAGGATTCGCTTTCTCTGGCGGAAGGGTCACAGCGCCCTTTGCGGCCGGGCTTGCAGGTGCTGCAGGTGTGGTAGGCACGACGTTTGGCGTCTCAGTCGCAGCTACGGCTGGCACGGGGCTCGCCGCCACAAGTGCGGGCGACGGTGCCGGTGACGGGGCCGGCGGTGTGCCGTTTGTTGATTGCGCCGCCGCGGAAAAAGTAGTCAAAAACAAAATGGCGAGGAGCCAGGCCGCTGTTCTCATAGTAATCACTCGTAATATTTCCGTAGTATGCCGGGCAGAATTCGCACCCTGCTGTACCTTCTCAGAACCGGCAAGAATTAGGGGTTAAACGGGTTCGGGGAGAAACCCAAGATGCGGCGACGCGCTTCTATGCAACTTGTCCGTGTCAGGATGCTCCTGCGCGATTGGCCTTACGCCAGCGGCGACATCCAGGTTCACTACAGAAATTTCTTACTCTGCTTCTCATGCTATATACCGACATACAAACGCGCTTGAGATTTCTTTCATCAAGATCCCGTCTGACCTACTCCGATTGCCCGGGTATTACTCTGAGATAAGGTCTAAAAACTGATGGGTGTTAGTTAGACGACTTGAGTCGAGCAGGAATTCCCGGCGAACCCGAGAATCCCTGCTTACTCCGTTTAGCGTGATTGCAAAGCGACTCTTCCGTCGCCAGTACTCAACAGGAACACGTTGCCGCCGCGGCCAACTTTCCAACGACGCATTCGCTTGGAAGTGGCAACGTCTTCGGCAATGGTCAAACCACTGTTGTCGATATCCTCAGCGTCGGTTTCTATCGTGAAGTCCGAGTTTGCAGGGACTGAGAGGGAAATCGAACCGTCTCCGGTGCGCGCAGCCAGGGCCGTGAAGCGTCCATCGAGTGAGATCGAACCGTCTCCGGTGCGAGCATCAACAGTGCCATCAAAGTCCGAGACCTGAATGTGACCATCACCGGTATTGACCCTAAGCTGTCCTTTGCTGCCGGCGACTTCGATGGAGCCGTCGCCTGTGCGCAAGTCGAGTTCGCCCGAGACGCCGTTAAGATTCAAACTGCCGTCCCCAGAAGAGACATGCAGCGCCGAGTTGCGCGGGACGTAAACATCGAGCGAGACAACTCCATTGCTTTCGGGCGAGCGGGCGATAACGGAAATTCTCGAACCCTGCTGCTCGGCCTGGACAGATATCTGTTTTGCTTCCAGAGCATCGTCGGCGCGTTTGGTTGCCGTATACATCACTTCCGACTTGTCCCACCCTCGGATTGTGATCGAGCCGTCAAAGGTCGAGAGATTTACAGTTGGCACTCCATTCACAGTGAAAGTCTTGGTCTCTTTTTCAGTGAAGCGGTTCGAGTCTCCCCGGCCTTTGCCGGCACCTTCTCCACGACCGTAGTTTTCAGACCGAACCTCGCGCCGGATCTGTTCCCTAACTTGTCTTTGAGTGTCGCGTTGAGTCTCGCGCTGTACTTCGCGCTGAGCTGCTTCAATCTCGCGCTGAGCCTCGCGCAGCGCGCGCTCGACCTCTCTCTGAACTTCAGCCTGCGTTTCGCGACTCAGCCTGGCGACGCTTGCCTGTTCGGCACGTTCAGCGCGGCGAGCTTCTGCGGCTTCGCGACGCTCCTGGGCGCTTAGCCTGCCATCCTCATCTTCGTCCCCACCTTCGCTTTCGCCATATCCCTTGTTCTTGTCCTTCTGCTTATCCTTGTCCTTGTCCTTGTCTGACAGCAGCCCCGTCACCGGACTCAGAGTTTTACCGTCCTGTGCGTGACGAATCATGATGCGGCCATTTACATTGCCCAGCTTGATGGATGGCCCCCCTGTTCCCAGCTGCCCGTAGAGCTCGTGCCCAACGTATTCGCCGTGATGAACCTGCAGACCGAAGTCGTTGCTGATGGCCCCGTGAACGGTTCCGGCGCGGACTGTGGCGTTTGCGTCGGAGGGAATAACGATGGAGAGCGATCCGTTAACCGAGTTGAGTGAAATCGGACGCGCTGTATCCAGACTTACAAACGTCGCCTCCAGCCCACCGTTGACCGTCGATAATTTCGCGACACCCAGCAGCCCGCGGGCCACTACGCGACCATTTACCGACGATGCCTTTACGTCGCCTTCGGCGCCTTCGATCTCCAGGGAGCCGTTGACCAGGTCAATTGATTCCAGACGTGCCTTTCGCGGTACGATGATCGAGTAATCGACGATCGCCGGATTGTTCATGCGGCCACGATCATCATCGGTGAAGTGCTGGTCCCAATCCGGATATTCAGTTCGAATGCGAACGTATTCGGAGCCGGCGTCAACTTCAATCTTCGCTTCATCAAGGCGTTCCTGTTTGAACGCGCGCTTGACGGCATTTACCTGGACTTCATTGCGATCCCAGACTGCAATCTTTACCTGGCCATTAAGATTCTCGACACTGACACGGCCCGTTGCTGATAGGGGATAGGTCTGATGAAACTCCTGGCGAACTTCGTTAGGATCAGGCGCTTGATGCCCTTCACCCAGAGCCAAACTCGTCGACGCAACAACATCATTCAGCGGCACTCGCGAAGCACTTCCACTCGAAGCGCTAAGCAGCGCCGCGGTCATAACTCCTGCTGTAATCAAACTTTTTGTGAACATTGGTTTCTCTCTTCTACTCCATTTCATTTCTTAAGGCGCAACATTGCTGCCCGATAATCCTGCCCCTGTTCGCTCAATCCTTTTGTGCGTTGTCTGTATCTTCTTCTGAAACACCCCGTCTCGCTTTTTCCATTATGGGGAGCGCACTCTCGTCAGAGACGTTAACCGAAAAATCAGCATCCTGATCGTTGTTGTCCGCAGCCGCGAGTCGCAGCCCCATCACTCCGTTGAGCGTTTTAAACTCATTGACAGACGGCCAGTGGGCGTCAGCTTTTTTCCCTGGAAGCCGACGGATGATTGTTCTAAAGCGTCCGCTGCGCTCCAGTGCCTGGATATCAAGCTTTCCGTTTTTCGAGAGTTCGCTTAGAAATGCAATTCGTGTTGAAGCCTGGGCCAATTCATTCCAGTGCAGTTCCTTCTCGATAGCCTTCTCTTTTTCCTTCTTCGTCCCGCAGGTAGATCGTTTTTCGTTCTTACCAATTTCAGATCTCAGATAACTGACTTCACGAAATACTGCGACGCGTGGGTCGCGGTCTGCTTTAGGAGCAGGGCTGAGACTCTCAACCCACTCATGGTTGAGTCCTCTGAACTCGCTCGAGCCTCCCGCTTCAACGATCTCGTTGCGCGGATAATCACTGCTCATTTCGATCATCGGTCCGCGCGCTAGCTCAGGACCAGCGGCGAAAGATCTGGTTGCCGAATAAACTTTGGCGACGCCGTCAATTCCCTGCGAAGTAAGCTGGTGCACTTCGCCAGCCACTTCGTGTAAGCGATTTAGATCTTTCATAGCGCTCGAAAAAGCCGCGTATGCCAAAAGAAGAATAATCGCAACTTTGTATAGGTTGTTTCTTGAGTTGCTGATTGCTTTCATCTCGTTCATGGCTTTATCCCTTTCGCTCCCGGACCGGGAATGATGAACCTGAAGTTCGTATTGCCGTCATTCCCGGCCCGTCTGCGTTGCTCTATTACCAGAACACCGAATCGCGGATGTTTGTGGCAATAAATTCGAGTAAAAGTGGATTTATTTAAACTAAAACAGTAGGCAGGAGCAGTCGGCAGGTGCAGGAAAAGAAAAAGCGGTCAACCTGCATTGACCGCGAGACTAAATCACCTTGCGCTCACCACACAAACTACGCTCTACATGCGTCCTCCTGCCGTCTGCGACTGCCTCCGGCCTTCTGCCTTCTGCCTTTTCAGTTCTGTTCCAGGCGGAGGGTGCCTGAGAAAGAAGCCACAGAGATTGTTGCGTCGCCGCTTCCGTGAACTCCTGTGATTCGACGCATGCTAAACGCGATCTTGGGCGACGGTGTGACAACAATCACCGGCTTTACATGCACCTTTACCGCAGGTGCCGGTGCCGGCTTCGGAGTGCTTCCGGAGTGATCGGCCTTCGCCGGTGGCGCTGGAGTTACAGGAGCCTCAGGCGTTTCAGCGATCGCCACAGGTGTAGACGATTCAGCAGTTGCCGCGGCTGAAACCTGAGTCAGGGTTAGAGGAAAGTCAGTGATTATCTCGCCGTTTTCAGAAACCTTCGCCATCAACTTAAACGAGGCGTTTGCCGGAAGCGCGAGCGTTACATCACCGGAGAAAGAGTTGAACCAATATCGACCTGCTGCGGCGAGTGGCCCGGTAAGTGTCAAATTTCCACTGACCGTTTTGGTGTTGATGTCTTTGTGAGTGACATTCGTCAGATTGATGTCGCCACTAGTAGTCACAACCTCGAGTGAGTCGCCGGTTTCTACCGGGCGAAGATTCGCGGCATCAATTGAACCGCCAGCGGAACTAACACTCACGCGACCAGTCGAATCCTTGAGACAGATACTGCCGCCAATACTGCCAACTTCGATCGAACGCGAAATCTGTTGAACTTCGATATCGCCGTTCTGAGTTCCTGCATAGGCCGAAGCAACTTCCCCAATACTGATATCCCCATCGCGAGTTTGCACAAGAACGGTCGCGCCTTTCGGCACATTCAGATCAAGGTCGCTGTAGGCCTGACACTTCCCTTGCGGCTTTCCCGTCTCGGCTTTATTGAAAACTACGATCTCGAGTTTCTTGACCGAGCCGGCAGGCATCTCTTCGGGCTTTCGCAGCTCGATTTGTACGGGATCCGCTGAACGCGCCGTCACTTCATTACGATCCCAGCCGCGCACCGTAATATTCCCTGACGTCACGCAGAGTGACACTGTAACCGCGGGGTCTACAGCTATTGTCCGTTCAACCTTCTGGTCTCCGTCGTCATCCCGGCGGACCGAACGAGAACCATCTGCAAAAGCACTTGCGCCGAAGGCTAATACCACCAGACTGAAAATAATTGCTCTGAACTTCATCGAATGAAACCTTAATTAGCCTCGCGCTTAGTCCTGCTGCCTGTTGAAAGTACGCGCCTCAGCAACTGTATTCAGAAGGCTCACTTTGTTTTGATAAGCAGCAAACATGAATTCGGCTGCATCCGGATCGCTGGGATTCTTCTTCGCTGCATTACGCGTCGCGGCAAGCGCGCGATCAACGAGAGCGAGATTGCGTTCGTACTCTGCCTGGAGCGCCGGACGCATCGGTCGATTACTATTCGACTTAATGGTTGAATCCAGCTTGGCGATTGTCTGGAGATAGCTCCGTTCGCCGGGCAGCAGTTTGACTTCATCAGCCTTG
>Ga0157380_10001421_pt1 | contig 15673 bp, 8 predicted proteins | sample S35metaG_FD_119757 | JGI IMG/M metagenome (GOLD analysis project Ga0157380, IMG submission 119757) | Switchgrass rhizosphere microbial communities from Kellogg Biological Station, Michigan, USA - S3-5 metaG | ecosystem: Host-associated > Plants > Roots > Rhizosphere > Soil | place: USA: Michigan... | reverse complement strand
TGTAGATCGCGTCAGCTTCTCCTTCCAGATTGACAACCTTTTTTATTTCTCCGGCGTGGTGTGCTTTTAACATTTCTTGATAAATGTCGCCCATGTAATTATAGGTGCTGCCGACGTAATGTCGATTTCCGGCGGTGTAGAGCATCATAAAAGCTTCGTCTGTGCCCCAATACAATGCGTAATTTTCTTTTGCGAAGTGCAGGCAATGTTGATAATCGACGATGTCTGTAAAACTGTTTTTTAACCCCGCAAAATTTGGTATACGACGTGAAGCAACTTCCAGGAAACTGATCAAAGGGAAATTAACGCCTGTCATGAAAGGTATGTTGTAATAATAAAAAGGCGTATTGCTGGCCGCAGCTGCTACATATTCGCATTGCTCCACCAATTCTTCCAACGTTTTAGGTTTAAAATAAAATGTCGCTACCATCGCAATGCCGTCCGCACCATGATTTTCGGCATGCTCCGCCATACGTGCGGTTTCGTACAGATTACAACTTCCTACGTGTACGAAGATTTTGAAATCCGGACGATTCGACTCTTTGCGATAAGCCGTCCAGGCTTCAACAAGTTTCAGACGTTCTTCTAAACTGAGAGACATACATTCCCCAGTTGTGCCGTTGAGAAAAATGCCATTTGCACCGGTATTTACGCAATGTTGGAACAAATCCGGAATGCGGTTATAGTTGATGCTACCATCCTCATACATAGGGGTGAAGGTTGCATTCAGAATTTCGACGTTGTAAGAAGTCATATAAGAGTAATTGTGGCCAGGGTAAGAAAATTCTACTGCCTTTAGTGAGCGCAAGTTGAACAGCTTTTGCAGGGCAATCAATGGAAGGCTTTACTAAAAAGATGTATAAAATTACGGTCAAATTGAAAACGGTTCTTTAACTTGTACTACTTTCTGGTTGTCAAACTTTATCTTCACTTCTCATAGTTATGCGGGCTGAGGAACATTCTTCTCATCATCGGTATTGCGTAATCCCTCAAAGTGTTCAGCGGCGAATCTCAAGCCATCCACTTTGCCGAAATTTATTTCTCACTGAAATTGGATATGAAGACGAGACCATCTTTCATCCTTTTACAAAAAGTAAAGGGAGTGAGTATCTGCTGATATATGTTTCAAAAGGCAGGGGAAAATATCGTGTCAACAAAAAAGTGTACCATGTTGAGGAGAATGATTTTTTTGTTTTGCCGGTACGATATGCAACAGGGCTGGAGTCATTTGAAAAAAATCCGTGGAGTATTTACTGGGCTTACTTCTCGGGCAGCCAGGCAACTAAAGTAGTGGACCACCTTGTCGGGGGCAAGTACGCTCCGATGAAAGCTAAGCCACTGGTGGGCCGGATTGCACAGTTCAATGATATACTTCATCATCTTGATCTGATGGAAAATATTGAGAACCTGGTATACGCTAACAGCCGCTTTTACAGTTTCCTCTGCTCGTTCAAACTCATGGTCTTGTCTGGAAAAAAATACGGAAGCAAAGATGGCGTTATCCAAACCATCGAATACATGCGTGAAAACATCAGCAATGTAATTTCACTTGATGACCTTGCTGAAGTAGCTGGCTTATCGGTATCGCACTACTGCGCGATGTTCCGTCAAAAGACCATGCAGACACCGATGCAATTGTATATGTCAATGAAAATTCAACGCGCATGTCAACTGTTGCAAAACAGACATCAAACGATAAAGGCAATCTCCTATAGTCTTGGCTTTTTTGATCAATATCATTTCTCAAAGGTCTTTAAACAAATCATGGGAGTTTCGCCTAAAGAATTCAGAAGTCACGACGTCACCGACGAGGCATCGTGAATTAGAATTAAAAATTGAAATATTTGCAAGATTGGAAATTGAAACATTGTAAGGTTGCGAATTTTCCAATCTTCCAATTTTTGAATCTTTTAATCCTTAATCCTTTAATCCTGATGCGCATTTTGAGGTATCTTATTCGCTAAACACGTTGAACATTGAAAAAAGTCCTGCAATCTTCGACCCAAAAGCCAGGTAACTGTAAATAATACATTATGAAGTCTAACCTGATCATTGTTGCGCTAATCTTTCTAATTTTTTCTGTTATTTCCTTTCTGACCAATATTCTTGGGCCATTGGTACCTGATATCATTGACAGTTTTGATTTGAGTATTGGAATCGCCGGCTTTCTCCCGTTTTCCTTCTTCGTTGCATATGGTGTTATGTCCATTCCTTCCGGGATTTTGATTGAGCGATATTCAGAAAAGACGGTCCTGATTGCCGGCTTTGTCTTGGCCTTTGCGGCGGCCCTTGTATTTGCCATATTCCCAACTTTTCAAATTGCGCTGTTGTCACTTTTTTCTATTGGGATCGGCATGGCTATGCTGCAAGTCGTGATAAATCCTCTCCTTCGCCATACAGGTGGAGAAAAGCATTTCGCTTTCAATTCTGTGCTTGCAAATTTCTTTTTTGGTGCTGCTTCATTTTTGAGTCCTTTGCTTTATAGTTTCATGGTGCGTAAAATTCATAGCGGCGATTCCAATGCGGTCATCTTACTTTTCAACCAATTAGTTTCACCGGATTTGAAATGGGTATCACTTTATTGGGTGTTTGCCCTTACCTGCCTGCTGATGATCGTCGTTATAGCTTTTATTAAGTTTCCTCACGTTGAATTAACTGACGACGAAAGAATGGACACGGGTTCAACGTTCAGAGAGTTGCTTCGAAACCGGAACGTAATACTATATTTTTTGGGAATCTTCGCATATGTAGGTACTGAACAAGGCATTGCCAATTGGATGTCAAAATTCCTGCAATTGTATCATTCTATTGATCCTGCAACCGGCGGCGCTACCGCCATTTCCTACTTCTGGCTCCTTATTACATTGGGTTGCTTTCTAGGCCTACTCTTACTAAAGCTATTCGACAGTCGTTCCGTGTTGGTAACATTTGCGGCGGGTGGCATCCTAACATTGTCTCTGGCACTATTTGGCAGTAAGGAAATTGCCTTGATCGCGTTTCCAGCTACGGGCTTTTTTCTTTCCATCATGTGGTCTGTTGTTTTCTCTTTGGGAATGAACTCGGTGCCTCGCCACCATGGAACATTTTCTGGAATTTTATGTACCGGTATCGTTGGTGGTGCTGTCGTCCCATTGATTATCGGCGGCCTTGCAGAGCTGACCGGACTCAAACTGGCGATGATGATAATGTTCGTTACCCTTGGATATATTCTTTACATCGGGGTATGGGCAAAGCCCATCATCAGTAATTCCGTTGTCAGGAGTTGGAGTGAGCTTTTTAAGATAAAAGTACAACAGTAGTAGTTTGGCAATTGGTTAATTATATGCTGCGTATAGCTTAAGAGATGAATTCATTACCACTTATCGATATTTCGATTATCGCCTTGTACCTATTAGCAATGATTGGCGTCGGGGTCTATTTTTCGCGAAAAAATACCAGTACCGATCAATTTACAAAGGCTTCCGGACATATTCCGGGTTGGGCATTGGGGCTAAGCCTTTATGCTACCTTCCTCAGTAGCAATACTTTTTTGGGTGTTCCGGGAAAAGCTTTTGGAAGCGACTGGAACTCTTTTGTCTTCAGCCTTTCAATGCCATTAGCAGCATGGGTGGCTGCTAAATACTTCGTGCCTTTCTACAGGATGAGTGGTGAGATAAGCGCTTACACGCATTTGGAGCATCGATTCGGTCCGTGGGCGCGAACCTATGCGATGGTTTGTTTTGTTCTCACGCAGCTGGCCCGGATGGGTTCAATATTTTTTGGCATAGCCCTGACGTTGGAAGCATTGACTGGCATAGATATGAGGACTATAATGGTCGTCAGTGGAATCTGTATCATCATCTACACGATGCTGGGTGGAATGGAGGCCGTTATTTGGACCGAAGTTGCCCAGGGCGTAATAAAGACGATCGGTGCCCTTATTGTATTGGGGATTGTGATTGTAGAAATGGACAACGGATTCGCCGATATTTTAACCATCGGCAATGCTGATCAAAAATTCAGCCTGGGAAGTTATAGTCTGACAGATTTTGGCACTTCCACTTTCTGGGTGGTGTTTCTGTACGGCTTTTTTATCAATCTTAATAATTTCGGGATCGATCAAAACTATGTGCAGCGGTACCATACGGCAAAAAATGCCAAAGAAGCTTCGCGCAGCATTTGGCTTTGTGTCTATTGGTATCTTCCGGTCTCCATGTTATTTTTCCTGATAGGCACAGCATTGTACGCCTATTTCCAACAGCACCCTGAGCTTATTGAATCTGTGAAGCAACAAGTCGCGCTGGATAAAGGCGTGACGGTACAAGCACTCACGGCCGCCGATTATGGCGATAAAGTGCTTCCACATTTTATGGTGACGAAGGTTCCACATGGCTTGCTTGGGCTCATCATTGCGGCCATCCTATCCGCGGCCATGAGCACGATCAGCAGTGGCATGAACAGTAGCGCAACCGTGTTTCTGAAAGATATTTACCAACGCTATATAGACAAGGACATTACACCTAAAAAGGAATTACGGGTCCTTTACATATCGACCGCTACGATGGGTATGTTGGCGATCGTTACGGGCATCGTGATGATCGGCGTAAAAAGTATCTTAGACCTTTGGTGGCAGCTGGCGGGAATTTTTGCCGGTGGTATGCTGGGCTTATTTCTTCTGGGAATGATCGCGAGAAGTGCAGGAAATGCGGCCGCCAAACTTGCGACTCTGATTGGTATCCTGGTGATAATATGGATGACTTTCTCCAGTCTTTTGCCAGAGCAGTACGCTGGGTGGCGCAATCCCCTTCATTTGAATATGGTCATCGTGGTTGGGACACTTACGATCTTCCTCTGCGGCGTGCTGATTTCAAGGTTTAAGAAATCCCCCACTCATTAGATCTTACAAACATCGATTTATTCTGATTGTAGGTCATTCTGCTAAGATCGGATACAACGCGGTTCCGTCTTGAAGGTCATTGCTATTGAAGCATAACCGCCCTATTTTGCATTACAAAAATTAGCATCACATGACAGAAAGAGAGCTGCGCAAACTAGAAGGAACCATCCGAACAAAAATGGAAGAAATTAAAAAACAACGCGTCAGCCTGAAAGACTCTGGCATAGGCGGACTCATGAATTCCTTAAAGAAAGCAGATGAAGCGCTTTATGATAAGATCCTTCCGGAATATAAGAAGATGGTCACGGATTATAATATTTTCAAATAGTGTTGGTTCTGGCCGGACGGGTGCGAGTTCTTAGTCACCTAAATAAACGACATGGACGAATCTGGAAATAAAAGAAAGCATGGGCAAACCACTTATAAGATCGTGGGCAAGCTTGCGGTCGAGCTTGTTACCGTCATCGCCGGAATCTTAATTGCCCTGTTTGTCAATAATATTCAGGAAAAAAAAGCTGACAAAAAAAATCTTGATGAAACGCTCCATGCGCTTTCACTGGAATTCGATAAGAACAGGGACAACATTAAAAGTAAATCCTATCGACTTCAAAGATTCAGGGACACGCTGGAATTTTATGAAAAGGATGCTTCACTAAGCATTTATGACCTGACCGTCAAATCGCCAGGACTGACTATGGTAGACCTATACACCACGAACTGGCAGGTGACGTTGTCGACCAATAGCCTTCGGTTAATAAATTTTGAAACCATTACGTTGTTGTCAAAAATTGATGCCAAGCACAATGAACTCAAGGATCAGGGTGCGGTATTAACATCATTGCTTTACAATACGGCGATTTACAAAAACGACCTTGAAGGGTTTTACCATCGAAAAGTTCTTGCCGCATGGGTGGGTGGATACATGGGAAATGAACAAGAACTTATCGCGCTATATGACGAATTCAAAGCACGCATCGCTGAAGGAATGGAATAGTTTCCAAAAGAGCACGGTGCGCTGTGAAGTCCTTACTTTCCCATCACGTGGATCGTTTGAACTCTAAATACATCCAGATTTTTTTTGCCTGCGGTGCTCAAACTCTCAATAAAATCAAATGAATATTTATTCCCCTCTAGCGCAAGTACTGCAGCCACCAGTGCCGTGGCGTATATTGTTCCGGGAGGTGTAAGTTGATGAACTTTTTCAAGGGTGGTAATCACTTCTCCCGTTAACTGCTGTTCGGTGAGATCAGGCACTATATATTGGGGGCCAACGTGCAAACTCGTCCGGATGTGGGTCATCTTTTGAATTGTTCTGGTGGAGATCTTTTTAACCATTTCGCAAAATTCCATGGCACTTAAAATGGTTTTGAATCCTGCAATCATATGGCCGGCGCTTCGATCAAGGACCGTTAGGGGCAATCCAGCGGATTCTATTTCCTCCAAAAGCAGGGCAGTCCATTTTTCTTCAGCGTAAAAATCACAGGCAACGAAGTAAAGGACCGGGCGCGGAGAAATTGTTTCAGCAACAGTCCTCGTCTCGGGGACGAAATCTGGCGGCTGATTTAAGAACATGTCAGGATTGACGTTGGCATGGTTCTTTTTAAAGGGCCACAAGGCAAGCGTGTCGCGTGTTCCTCCCACCTTCCTCTTCTGGTCCCATTCCGACAAGACGCTCATGAGTATAGGCTCCCGGTGATTAGCCGCGCCGCGCAACACCGACAAACCAAAAATGACATTGCTCTGAAGCAGGAAAAGGTCCGCATGTTCCTCGTACGATCCTTCCGTTAGGTACGTGACCTGATATTTATTGACGAGCCGGACGAAACGCTCTTCCCAATCACCTCCGGCGAAACGTATGCTTGCATCTAAAAAATCCATCTGATTAAACGGTAGAAATAAGTTAAGTTCACCGCCTACTTCTTCCATTGCTTCGGCAAATAATATATCGCCACCACAAGCCAACGAGCAATATCCAATTTTTGCATTCGCGGTTTTGATCGCGGTGCGTATTGCCTGCTTCACCTCCACTTCAATGGAGTTCGGAAAACGCGGCTGAGGTCTGTTGGGGTGATCGATCATATGTCCGACAAACGCTACTACAACTGGGGGGCTAAATAATTTTAACACTTCGCCGGGGACCGGTATGTAGTGATTGAGCAGCCAAAGTTGATTGTATACAGAATTGATCTTTCCCCAATCTGCGGCTGCGAGCTTCCTGGCGTGCCGGTAAGATGCCTCAGCCTTCGCCTTTTCTTTCACCAGAAGATAGGCTTCTGCCTGTGTCACAGTTTCCCAGAAGTCATTTTCGGGATCCTTCAATAGCTGCAAGACTTGTTTAGCGATCTCCTTTCCCCGTTGACCTTGACCCGCAAGGGTAGACATGGTGGCCGCATTGATGCCCGTATAATAGTTTTTTGTTGCCTCGAAATTTTTCGCATAAATATCCCGCGCCAGGACTGCATATTTTGGACTTTGGTTCTTTTTAAAGAGCTCTTTGTAGATGCCTCCTAAAATTCCCATGGTCTCCGGGTCATCCGGGTGATTCTTTACAATTGATTCCAAATATTCCTGTGCTGCCTCCGGTACGCCAGACTTAGACAAAGATAGAGCGTACAATTGCTGGACACGATGGTTCGGATCTGCTGCCAAAAGTTCTTTCGCATAGGTTCGCGCCTGTGCGTAGTGCCCCATTCGTATAAGATCCTCAAGGTGGGCGATATTGCTCATAAATGTGATTTCAAGGTAGCCATTCATCTCTCAAGACTCTTGATCCGGCCAAAAGAGAGGGTATAAATTACTTTTTAATGATTGATTTGAGTGAAAATCCTGTAATATATTTATTTGAGATTTAAATGACGCCTTCTCTAATAACGATGTAGTCAACATACTTGCAGGGTAAAATTGAGGAGTTTGACACTCCTTTGGGACCGGATCGATCATAGGCCTCGTCTTGATCAACCATAGGTCTAAATATCCCTGGCGTCTGGCAGATGCTGCAAACCTCCACGCAACCATTTCATCTGTACTTTAGGTTGCAACCCGTTTTGAAAATGGAATTCATATTCTGAATTTACAAACAGGATTGCTGGTTCAAATCATTGTTCATGTCGTGACCTGATCTTTGCTCAATTAATGTTAGCCTATGCGTTAGACGGATCAGGAATGATCAAAAAAATTCAGAATTCCCGCTTTGGTAGAATCAGTTGATAAAAGTAAAGAGGATAGGCGTCAAGCAAGTTTTGCAACCCGCCCGAGGGGATCTGTATTCTTCCAAGGTTAAGCCTAACGCGACATTCATGTTGGAATTGGTGTTTCGAGTTCAATCCGTAATTGGCGCGGCCGTGTGCCCGTGTGTCTTTTCTTGATCCAGCATTAATTATCATAGAAAGTAAATGAGTGTCATCGATTGCGCATACTAATTGAAGAGTTTCTCTATACGAAGGTCCAGAATAGAATATTTTATTTACAGCTAAAAATAAATATTCCTTTTAAATCATTACATTACATGGAACATACATGCCGAACCGTGCTGATCTGACTTCGTTCTCATTGCTCCAACCTCTCACTATATGAAAAATACTATACCCTGCTATAATAATGAAAACCTTGTCTACTGGTTGGAGCTTCACATCTTTTGCATTATTGAACCTGAAACTCAGTGCTTCCCTCGGGATCACACTACTGTCTTTTCTATTGCCAGGAATTTCCCTGGCGCAACAAATCAAGTTTGAACAAGGACAGAACGGAGGTGTTGGACGTCCTCCCATAAATCCAATCAATTGGGAAACGGGAAATTCCCATGATGGAAACTCGCATTATACCGAAGGTCAATCGGTGCCCTACAGAGTTTCAATAAGCAACATTGCGCCCGGCCCTCACACACTTATTATAGAGTGGGACTACCGAAAAGACAACAAGACGGCCATTGACTATGCAACAGATTACCAACTTATTGCCGAAACTGTTAACCCATTACGAGGGTTAACCGGTAGTTATGGACAACCGGCATATGCTCCAATGCCTGCCCCTCAACAAAATAGATCGATCGCGGGACACAATGGTACACAATTACAGCCTCTTTTCAGCTTTAATCAATTACCTGATTCAAAGCGGAGAATGACATTTTATAACGCAATACCTGGACCTATAACGTACTTCCCTGAAGGATCACCCACAGCGTCGAGTTCAAGTACCAGATTAAAAATTGAATTCACAGTAACAGGGACTGCAACAAAGAATGTTGTGCTGGTATGGGGTGGTCATATTTCCAATCGCCTGGATTGGGGAGCGCCAAATGCTGCGTCCGATATCAGTGGGTCACCCTATCACACCCGAATAATTAGCCTTGATGGAAAGGCCGGCAATCAGGACCGTTCCTTGAAAACTGCGGCCATCTCGTTTGTACCGTCATGTGAAGTCTTGGGTAACAAAACATTTTGCACAGATATTATCTATCAATATACTGCTAAAACAAATGCGCCTACGCCACACTATGCATGGTCGGTAACCGGGGGCACTATTCTTTCCGGCCAAGGTACTGGCGCCATCAATGTTAGCTGGAGCGCCAATAGCCAGGGAGTAGTAGCGGTAACAATTTTCGATCAAAGCAGCGTAGTCCCCAGTGCGTCCACAAATTGTTCAATTCAATTGACAAGAGATGTAATCTGTCCGTACTATACGCCAAGCACAAGCGGAAAAGTAAATACTTTGATCGGTTCCGAGTTGACCTCTCTGCATGCCAACTTTATGGCAGGTAATGCCGGCAACAGTAATTTTATTTACACAATATCAGGTGATCAGGTGTTGATAGAGGTAATCGCCACGGCTGGCCAATATAATGCGTTGTTGACATTGTTGAAAAGTCCTGCCTATGGCTTGAACAATGAGATCGATAATGATAATAACCGAATCATTACTGGCTTTTTTCCTATTGCAAATTTGCCGTTACTGAATGGGCTACCAGCGGTTATTAAGTATGTCAGACCAGCTTACCCTCCGGTAACAAATGTCGGCACGACCACAACAAAAGGTGATATAGCGCAGCACTCAGATCTGGCACGCCTGGGCTATGACATTGGCGGAAAAAAAATCAAAGTCGGAGTTTTATCGGACAGCTATGATAAACAGCCTGGAAGCCCGGCGCTGGCCAATATTCTGAATAATGATCTCCCCTCGCGCGGGGTTAAAATGTTGGATGATTCCCCCTTCGGCGGTATTGATGAAGGTCGTGCGATGCTTCAGATCGTGCATGATATTGCGCCTGACGCCAAGCTGGCCTTTCGCACTGGTATTCGCAGCTCAGGAGACTTTGCAAAAGGAATTAAGGAGCTGCAACGAGACACATGTGATATTATTGTCGACGACCTGACTTACATTACAGAACCATTTTTTCAAGATGGACAGGTAGCCAATGCGGTGGATTATGTGACAGCACAAGGCGTTTCTTATTTTACCGCCGCGGGAAATTTTGGAAATAAATCGTACGAAGGCACTTTTGCGCCTGCACCAGCTCCGCCTGGAATCACAGGAGTGGCACATAGTTATAGTGGCGCGGATATATTTCAAAAAATAACATTAGGTCCTGGGACGTACACAATGGTTCTGCAATGGGACGATCCCATTTATTCCTTGGGACAGGTGCAAACTGGGGCAGTAAACGATCTGGACATTTATTTGACGACAGATGCCGGCGCGACGTTGTTTGGTTTTAACCGTAATAATTTAGGTATTGATCCAGTTGAAGTATTACCGTTTACGGTACTGGAAGAATCGACCACGAATATTATGATCATTCGCGCGGCAGGCATTACAAATGTGAAATTCAAATTGATTGTTTTTCGTGGAGACAAACTTGTCTTCAATGAATACAACCCCAACGGTTCCTCCACTATTGTGGGGCAGGCAAATGCCAAGGGTGCTATGACGGTTGGCGCGGTACTTTACAGCAACACGGCGGCATTTGGTTATAAACGTCCTGTGGATGCAGGCCCCTTTACCGTCGCTTCATTTTCTTCTATAGGTGGCAACAACATTCAAGGTGAGGATCGACATAAACCGGACTTCATTGCTCCCAATGGAGGCAATACTACGGTTCAGCTGGGCGGCCTTGACGTTGATTTAGATTTGCCGGAGGGAAAAGATAATTTTTATAACTTCTTTGGAACCTCTGCCTCGGCGCCACATGCGGCCGGAGTCGCAGCCCTTTTGCTGGAGGCGCGTTCGAAATTTTACAATGGAGCGAAATTCACGCCTGCAGAAATGCGTCAGGTACTTAAAGCTTCAGCGCTGAATATGCACGAGCCAGGCTCTGATATAAAATCGGGCGCGGGATTTATACAAGCAAATGCTGCGTTGCTTACCATAGCCGCACCCAAGCCAACGGTAACTACACTTTTGTATGATACTACGATTACTCCCGGTGAAGTGGAATTTATCGTAACTGTGGAGGGTCAAAACTTAACCCCAGCTTCGGAAATTCTCCTTCGTGGGCAGCCCCTTGAAACAACATTTATAAATTCTACACAACTTCTAGCGACCATTCCAGAATTTGACGGCAATCCTCCCGTCCAGGTTTTAACTTCGGCATTTTCACCGAGTGGCTTAGATGGCGGAACTTCCAACCCTTTATTCTTCAAGGGACTTACAAAACAAGTGGTCAAGGTTATCGCAGACGATCAGTCTAAAAAGTATGGAGAGATCCTTCCGGTATTCACAGCCACCGTTCTTGTGGATGAAGATACATTGACGACTACGTCGGAGCTCACCTTGGCCGATTTGGGTTTAACAGAACTTGAATTCACGACCCCCGCTCACAGTCTGGTCAATGCCGACAAATATGTTATCAATGTGAACGCAGAAGTTCCCGATTCATTTAAGGAGTTGTTCGCTTATACCTTTGTCCCGGGCATATTGACGGTTGAAAAGATGCCACTGCAGATCACGCCTAATGACGTTGACGTTTTATATGGCGAAAAGTTTGACGACAAGATCACGTTTTCCTACGCCTATGACGATTCAAAAGTGGAATCGAAGCAGACCTTTCTCAATACACTGAAGCTTGATCATAAAGCAATTTTAGCAGAAAACGCGATTGCCTTGGTAGATTCGCGAGCAATCGTAAATGCCGGCTCGCGCGCGATTGTTAATTCTGATCTTGAAAATCTCGCGTTTCTTTCCAGCTCGCGAGCAATCGTCAATAGTCGCCCAATTGTTAATAGTTCACGCGCCATTGTAAATTCGACCAACGTAGTTGATTTTGATAAACATTCAATTTTCAATTACCTCGAAAATCCCGACACCGCGGATCTGATAACGCCGATTTCAAATTCGAGGCCTTTGGTGAATTATTCAAGGGCAATCGTAAATTCAAGAGCGATCGTGAATTCAAGAGCGATTGTGAATTACTCAAGAGCGATTGTAAATTACTCAAAAGCTATTGTAAACTCCAGGGCGATCGTCAACTCAGGAGCCATCGTCAATAGCGAGACCGTTGGCGCGGATACCGCTACGAGTAACAGCGGGGTCGTAGTGATCATTGATTCCCTGGATATATTCAACGATGATCCTCCAATTGTTGAAGGCGGTATTGAGTATTATCAATTGCCCGAACTCTTCTCCATTAATATGGTAACGGGAATGACGGCAGGCACACATTTCATCGTACCTGGAGCTTTCCTCACTGATCTTTCGAATAATTTTGACGTCTCTTACAAACCAGGTAAACTGAAAATACGAAAGGATACTTTGACCATTGTTGCACCAAGTGCTGAAATTGTTTACGGGACAGCTCAGCCACCGTACAATGTCACCACCAACGGTTATAAGTACGACGATATTTTTAGCACCGTCGTGAAATCGATCACCTTTAATCTGAAGGATGCAAATGGAAATATTAAACCGGGCACTGGTGTCGTTCCTGCCGGTAGTTACCAGATCATTCCAAGCGTAGTATTACTCCAGACGCAATTACAACCCGGCGATCCTGTTAATTACGTGGTCAAAGTTTCTTATGGAACGTTGACGGTAAAAAAAGCTGCACTTATCGTAAAGCCGGTTGATAAAGTCATCATTGCAGGTGCAGTTCCCGATTACACATCTACTTTTACCGGCCTTCAAAATGGAGACGTTCCAACTGCCTTGGTCTACACAACTTCGCCGAACTATACAGGATCGCCAGGAGTTTACACGATCAACGCTCAGGATATTCAATTCGCTGTGCCTGGCAACTATCTGGTAACTTATTTGACGGGGATGCTTTATGTCAATCCAAATCCGACCTTAGCAAGGGCGATACGCCCTATATTGAGGTGTGTGGAGGAAGTAAAAAATAATCCTAATTACACTTTACGGGCTCGATTCGAATACCAGAATGACAACACAACGCCTGTTTTCATTCCCATCGGAACACTAAACACTATTGTTACTACGGGATCATATTCAGGGACACAACCTGAATTATTTCAGCCCGGCGGCGGAAGTTTTGATATCTTATTTAACGGTGCCAAGATGACCTGGACTATTGTCAGCGATGATAAAGGCAAAAAGACGTCAATGGCCTCTGAGGCAAGTTCTACTTCGGCACGGTGTAAAAAGGGAAATAGTTCAGGGCGTGAGGCATTTGAGGCTGAAGTTGTAGTAGAAGAAATTACCGTAGAATCTCTATCGGGTTACCCGAATCCCGTGGTGGATGACTTGTCTATTGTTTTAGGGGAATCGGAGCAAGGGCCCTCATCCTCTGATATCGTCGTTATGGATCAAGTAGGCCGGACTTATGCTGTTCAAAGTTCGTGGTCGCAGGACGAGCATCTCCTGACGATAGATTTCAGTTCGCTTGAAACAGGAATGTATATCATTAAAATAAATTTTAGCGAAGGCGTCAAAACGCTGAAGGTTTATAAGCAATAAACGGGCATTCATGAAATGAGAAAAAGATTGAAGAACTTCTTCAGTCTTTTTTTATGCCATCAAAAATAGTATCAGAATTATTAAAATGATTTGTATCTTGAAAACCATCCGAAAAACGAATGAGGCGGTTTACAAATTTCATTTCCTTTTGTTTAGTTTTTTCGTTCATTGCTGCCTATCCACAGACTTCAGAAATAGATAGTCTAAAAAAATATATTTCTATTCGTGGCGACGACTCATTAAAAGTCAATGCCATGATTTCGCTTAGTGGAAAATATTTAAGCTCGGATCTTCAGGAAGCGATACGATGGGGTTACAAGGCCCTGGGCCTTGCTGACGAAATTGACTTTCAAAAAGGTCGCGCATACGCCTACAAAGCCATCGGCATAGGAAACTATTACCAGGCAAATTATCCGGAGGCCGTAATTCAATTTCAAAATTCATTAGCGGTATTTGATTCTCTTTCATTCAAGGTTGGCATCGCCAATATTCTAAGTAACCTGGGTGCCACTTATTTTAATGCAGGAGAGGACACTAAGGCTATTGATTTTTATCTGCGTTCGTTACGGATCTCAGAAGAGGTGAACGATAGGCTCCGGATCGCTACAGTACTCAATAATATTGGCGGTGTATACAATAACAAGCCAGCAACTGTTGATAAGGGTCTTGAATATTTTCTAAGGGCTTTGCCGATATTCGAAGAGGTTCACGACGACGCCGGGATGGGTACCGCCTCAATGAATGTTGGCGAAATTTACCTAAAAAAGAAACTGTACGATTCCGCGATTCACTACTTCGAAGCCTCACTTGCTGTCTTCGATGAAAGCGTTGATGCAACCTTTCCACTGACATTTCTAGGAGAAATTTATGGAGAGCGACAGGATTATGCCCGTGCATATTCTTACCACAACAGAGCGATCAAAATTGCAGAAAGTGTCGATGCTAAATTAGAACTCATACAAAGCATCATTGGCCTTGCCAAAACACAAAAAAATTATGGTGAGGCGCATCAATCGATTGCAAGTTTTCAGCGTGCGCAAAAACTTGCAGAGGAAGCAACGGCGCGAAAGGAATTGAAAGAAATTTATGAAGGCCTGTCAGATTTATATGCTGGCAACGGGGAATTTAAAAAAGCCTATGGATATGACACCCTCCTCTTCGCAATAAAAGACTCCCTTTTTAGCAATGATAACGTCACCAAGATTCAGCTGCTTCAGTTTAACTTCGATCTCGAAAAAAAGGAAGATGAAATTGACTTACTGACAAAAGATCAAGCGCTCAAGTCTGTGACCATTCAACGACAGCGAATCGTAAATTATGCCGCCGGAATTACAGGGTTCCTTTTGGTTATCGTATTGATTGGATTTTACAATCGCCATCGGTATACGCAGAAAACAAATAAAATCATTAAAGACGAACGAGACCGATCGAAAGAATTATTACTAAACATTTTGCCGGCAGAAACGGCCCATGAACTGGAAAGGAATGGCCATGCCCAAACTCGGTTTTATGAGAGCGTAACGGTTTTATTTGCGGACTTTAAAGGATTTTCCTACATATCGCGCACGCTTAAACCCCAGGAATTGGTTGCTGAGTTGAACGACTACTTTATAGCCTTCGATGAGATTGTGGAAAAATTCAATCTCGAAAAAATCAAAACTATTGGCGATGCGTATATGTGTGCCGGAGGTATCCCCACTATCAACGAGACGCATCCATTCAATGCAGTGGCGGCGGGGCTTGCTATGCAGGAGTTTATGATTAAACGAAATGCAGAGCGAAAAACAAACGGCCTGGACCAATGGGACCTGCGAATCGGTATCCATATAGGCCCCATTGTTGCAGGTGTAGTGGGAAAAAAGAAATATGCCTATGATATCTGGGGCGATACCG
>Ga0157380_10001417_pt1 | contig 15684 bp, 14 predicted proteins | sample S35metaG_FD_119757 | JGI IMG/M metagenome (GOLD analysis project Ga0157380, IMG submission 119757) | Switchgrass rhizosphere microbial communities from Kellogg Biological Station, Michigan, USA - S3-5 metaG | ecosystem: Host-associated > Plants > Roots > Rhizosphere > Soil | place: USA... | reverse complement strand
TCCTCAGCTTCGGCAATCGGGATGCTTTCGCCAAGCTCATTACGCTGCCCGACAAAAAAGCCCAACTCCATCTCGTAATCGAGATTTTTGCACGGGATAAAAACCGGTGGCTTGTCCGCATCGCTGCGATTCTGGCCGTGCGGCCGCTTGATGTCCGTCCCGCTGATCACAATGCTCGAGGCCCGCCCGTGATATCCGATCGGGACATACTTGTAATTCGGCAGCAGCGGATTGTCCGGGCGAAACATCGACCCGACATTCGTTGCGTGGAAGATGGAACAGTAGAAGTCGGTGTAGTCGCGAATATAACGAAATGGTTGCACAAACTCGCATTCTGACGCGGGTACAAAGGAGGTCCGAACCTCGTCCTTGGATGCCGAATCAGCATCTTCCCTAAGCGCTTTTACTAAAATGCTTCTTAATTCGGCGTGATGTTCGGATCCACCCTTCGCTACATCCTCAGCATAGATTAGCGGGATTTCCGCCGCCCTAAAAAGCTTCCCTAAGAGCTGACCGCTGGTGAAAACTTCAAATTCGATTATTTGATCGCCAATTCTCACACCTAGTTCATTGTGATTCTCCCCGAACCTATTTCGGTAGGTACAAAACGGCAAATTCTGTATCGGAAAGTCGGTATTCGGGTCGTTCGCGGATTCGACCCAGCTTTTGAGGTTAGGATCGTGGGTTTCGTTGATCTCGTAGGGCATAGCGTATCGCCGCCGTCCCGGCGGCTGGTTCGGCAGTCCCGCTGCAGATGTGAGGGCGAGACGCCCTCACGACAGCCGGCAGGATGCCGGCGTTACAATAGTCCAAGGGAACGCAGGTCTTCGACCGGTTCATCGAACGAGCATGAACCGAAGGCGACCATTCCCTTCCGACGCACGCGATCGAGGTGGGACGTGGGCAGAAAATGCTCGCCTCGCCAAAACACGCCTTTGTCGTTGAACGTAAAGACCTCTTCGAATTCCTCTTCCATGATCTCTTCGAGAACACCGACGCGGAAGCTCTCGCGGGCGAAGCCGGTCATCAGAAGCACGTTAAGAAAGCCGTGCATCGCACCCTGCGGCGAGTTCTCTGAGTAGGTTAGGGGTTTGAAGCACCGGATCGGATGATGCAGCCCGGCCGTTGCTTTGAATGGGACGTTCGCGGCCATGCAAGTGCGGACAAAACGTATGATTTCGCGTGAAGTTGGAAAATCGTCGTTCGAGACACCGCCAGTTCTTAGCTTTGCTCGTTGTTCGAGCACTGCCAGCGCGGTAACGAGATCAACGAACGCATCTCCGGTCGCGATCTCAAAATACGCAGTGATCCCCTCGGGCATTGCCTTAACGGTATTCTCGATCTTGGAAACGGTGTTCGCCTTAACTTCGAGCACGTCGCAAACTATAGATGGACCATTATCTTCGTTGAAGGCCGTGATCTGACGCACGGTCTCATTTATGTTCTCGCCGGCGACCACGGAAAGGCGCCACGGGTCCCCGTCCCGTGAAACGAAATCCCTGGCAATCTCCAGGAACTCATCAAGACGCGCCGCCGGCACAACAAATCGCCCGAGCATCCACCCGAAATTGCTGTTCCGATACGTCGCAAAATTGAGCACGGCTTCACTCATCGACGCTTGCGACGGAGGGAAAAGCCCCGCATAGTCAATTATTTGCGAGAGCAGTACGCGAATTGGTTCGATTGGCTGAGCCGAGCCGTCGTGGTCCATCATGAACATGAAGCCGGTTAACGGCTACCTCCAAAAGGATAATTGGTAGTAATGTAATTTCAAAGCTTGGACGCACTTGTATTCGGGAAACACTTCGGTTATCTTTTCTTAATTTTTTTCGACAATAGTATTTGAATGCGTGTTTTAGGCATCGACCCGGGAAGCGAAACGCTAGGTTGGGGTGTGGTTGAAGGAACTGGGTCGAAATACGCCGCGGTCGATTTCGGGGCGATAAAAGCGAGGCCCAAGCTCGATTTCTCAAAACGCCTGCTTACTATGTACAACGGCGTCGCGGATGTGATCGAACGGTTCGAACCGGACGTGCTTTCGCTTGAGGATACGTTTTATGCGAAGAATGCGTCGGTCGCTATAAAACTGGGCCAGGTACGCGGCGTCATCCTCGTGCTTGCCGAGCAACGCGGGCTTGAAATAGCCGAATACGCACCGCGGCTGATCAAGCAAACTGTCGTGGGCTACGGAAACGCCGAAAAGCAGCAAGTTGGAATGATGATCAAGGTTTTGCTCAAGCTAAAGGCCGTCCCGGAGCCACATGACGCCGCCGATGCACTGGCAACCGCGATCTGTCATCTTCATCACTCTCGTTTGAAATGAACATTCGTCTAACCATCCTTGGATTTCTAATAATCAGCCTTCTGGCGTCGGCTCCGGAGATCAAAGCTCAGCGGAAAAAACCTGTTGCCGCGCGCACGGCTGCCGCGACAAGATCAAAGGAGATCGGCCAGACGGCGGTTGTATTAGATGAAACGCTCTCCGTCCTGCGGCCCACGCCAAGCCTATTTGCAGAGCCGATTCAGAGAATGCGACGTGGCCGCGAGGTGAAGATCCTTGCCGTAACTGAGGCCGATGGCGTGAAATTTTTCAAGGTAGCGGCGCCGCCGCGAAACTTCGGTTGGGTCCAGGCTGATTCCGTGTTCGGACGGTTTCGGCCCGCAGACGAAGAACGGCTTGCTAGGCTCGTGCAGGCATCGAGCGGCTTCGAGCAGATCGAACTTGCGGCGTTTTACTTCACACTCTATCCAAACTCTCAGTTTCGCCCGTCGATCCTCTTGCTTTTCGGCGACCTCTGCCAGGAAATTGCGGTCCGGCTTTCCCGCGAGGCCACCAATCGGCTCGACCGCCGCGAGATGGCTGCCTCGGCAGCACCCCTTCACAGCTACTATTTGAATTATGTTGGACTGGACCGATACCGAAAACTCGGAATCGCTTTCAGATTTAATACGGCAACTAAGACGTACTATTACGACGGTGGAAGTTGGAGGGAGCTGGTGAATAAATTCGGGGCAACGCCTGAGGCAGCCGAAGGTCGAAAGAGGCTGGACTCTATACGCACGCAAACTGATTCCGCGTCCCAGCAGTGATCAGATCGCTACGGCGATCTGTGAAGCGATCTTCACATTGTATTCGAGCAGAGCAATATTCGCAGCGAGCGTGCGGCCTTCGCTCCGTTCGGCCATTTGCGCAAGCAAAAACGGCGTTATTTCCTTTCCCTTTACCTTCATTTGTACCGCGGCCTTGAGAGCTTCGGTCAGAATCGTTTCCAATTCATCCCGCTCGATCTCGAATTTTTCGGGCACCGGCACCGTTACCAGGATGGCGTTCTTCGTCTCAAGCTCGTCCCGGGCGATGATCGCCTGAGCCGCCTCAAGTTCTGTCTCGATCCGGTCGTCGACGGGTAAACCGCTGCAACGCGAATAGAACGCCGGTACCTCGTCGCATTGCCAGCCGAGAACCGTTATTCCGTTCGTTTCAAGCCATTCGCGCGTGGCGGGCAGGTCCAGGACGATCTTTGCTCCGGAACAGACAACCGTGATCGGCGTCTGTGCAAGCTCCGGGAGGTCGGCAGAAACATCGGTCCGGTCGCCGCGATGCACACCGCCGATACCGCCTGTCGCAAACAGCTTGATCCCGGCACGGTGAGCTATGAAAGCTGTGGTCGAAACGGTAGTAGCCCCATTTAACTTTCTCGACAGGGCAACAGGAAGGTCGCGTCTCGATAGCTTACGGATATCCTTCTCGGTAACCAACTTCTCAAACTGATCTTCGTTGAGCCCGACGCAGATCTCGCCGTCGAAGACACCGATAGTTGCCGGAACTGCTCCGCAGTCTCGGATGATTCGTTCCAGTTTATACGCGGTCTCGATATTTTCAGGGTACGGAAGGCCATGGGCGATAACGGTCGACTCGAGCGCCACGATCGGCGATTCAAAGTGAAGCGCGCCGGTCACTTCTTCGTTGTATTTGAATTTCATTCGAATTGCCGTCAGTTTAGCTGACGGTTTTGGCAAGACAAAAAGAAAGGCTTTAGCCAAAGATATTTTAGGCTAAAGCCACCGAATATTCATCCTTTTTCCGTCAGCTAAAGCTGGCGGCAATAAAACCTATTTCACCATCTGACCGATGCGGTCCAGCCGCGGGTGAGTTATGCAGCCCAACATACTACCGTTTGAAGCGGCTCGATCGCAGGACCAGTATACGAACATCGCACGGCCGATCACCAGTTCGCGGGGGACAAAGCCCCAGTAACGGCTGTCCTCACTGTTGTCACGACTGTCGCCCATTACGAAAAAGCTGTTATCAGGAACGATCGACGGCTTACCCGCGACGCCGAATTCATAACCGCGCGTAGGTAGGTGCCGGCCTGCCTGAACGGCCTTCATAGTGTCTTCGGAATAGTAGACGGTCCACTGGTCCTCCGGATCCCGCGGCTCGAATTCCGTGACCGTCAACGCTGAAACGTTGTCGTCCGCATCGCCTATCACCCGATACTCATGCAACGGCTGGTCATTTATATAGACCTGGTTATCCCGAAATTCGACCTTTTCACCCGGCAGACCGATCACGCGCTTTACGTAATTGAGTTGATAGGGCTGGAGCGGCGGATTTCGCATGCTGTCCATCCGTGGGTTTACCTTGTTTCCGGGATATTTGAAGACAATGATGTCGCCGCGCTTGATCTCCCGCATCGGCAAAAACGGCAGAGGATTCCCGCCCGGATTGAAAATGAACTTATTGACCAGGAGGTAGTCGCCGATGAGGATCGTGTTCTGCATCGATCCCGTGGGTACGGTGACCGCCTGAATTATGAACGTCATTCCGAAAAGCGCGATCACGAGGGTGACCGTGAACGATTCGAAATATTCCCGAAAGACGGACTTAGGGGGGCCGGTGGGCTTCTTGGCCTCCTGCTCCTTCGTCTCTTCCTGTACCTTTTTTTCCTCTTTTTCCTCAGCTGCCATAAAACTTTAATTGTCGTCGGTGCCGTTCAGCATTTCAAGCGCTCGGCTTGCGGCCATCATCTCTGCGGCTTTGATCGAGCGGCCGCTTCCGGATGAACGACCCGACGCCCAGATCGCGTCGACGAAGAATGTACGCGCATGGGGCTGCCCTTCGCTTCGCACAACCTGATACGTAGGCGCCGCCATTTTGTTCGCCTGCAACGTTTCCTGAAGAAGTGTTTTGTAATCAAGCGCGCTCTGTGGCGTAACGTTTCGAATCTCGTCCTCTAGCGTATGCGTGACGAAATCGCGTGCGGCTGTGTATCCGGCATCCAAAAAGATCGCAGCAACCACAGCTTCGAAGACGTCCGCGAGAATCGCCGGGTTTTGTCTGCCACCGATCTTTTCCTCGCCCGAGCTGAGCCGCACATGATCGCCTAGTTTCAGCCTTTCACCGGCTGCTCCCAGCGTCTCGGTCCGAACGAGACTGTGCTTCATCAAGCTCAGTCCCCCCTCATTGGTATCGGGGTTTCGCCGAAAAAGCTCTTCCGCAACGACAAGCCCGACAACGGAATCTCCCACAAACTCCAGCGTCTCATTTTCCGCCTCGCGCGTATTCGTATCTTCTTTTCCGGCATTTTCATGGGCCCATGAACGGTGTGTTAGCGCCCGAATAAGAAGCTCCGGCGAGCGAAAGCTATGACCAAGGGCTTTTTCAACCGGTGAAAGGTCCATTGAGGTAAAACGTAATTTTAAGAATAATAAGGGGAAAAAGAAAGCCGGACTTGCTCTTAGGCAGTCCGGCTGTTCTTAGATCGATCGATAGATCAGTTACGGCTTGGTCGTTACCGCAGTTTTGCCATTGGTTGCGGGCTTCGTCGCAGCTGGAGTACTTGACGTCGTGTTTGTTGTACTCGTCTCAGGTTTAGGATCGGAGACCGGCTTCACCTCAGACATCGGGTTCGGGAACGGCTTAGCAACCGCAGCCGCGATGTACTCGTTAATTCCCGTTTCCTTTTCGAATCGGGACTTGTAGAGGTCCACGATAACCTTGTAGACAGTGTCCTTATATGTCTTTTCAGCCGGAGTGCCGCTCGGTGCAAGCTTGTAGGCACGCGCGAAGGCGTCCAGCGCACGCTCCGCATAACCGTTAAACATTGCGATCTTCGCTTCGATCTCCGCATCCATCTTGATCTTTTCTTCATCCGTCGGGAGTGCTTTTTGCTTCTCGATCATCGGCGGGATCTCTTTGCTGAGCTTCGTGGATTCCTCAAGATAGTAATCTCCGATAGCGCCGTAGACTCGCGGCTCGTTCTTATACTTTGGCGACGACTGTGAAAGCTCATAGTACATCGGAAGGGCGGCCTTCTTATCCTTCTTAACAGAATTTGTAATATAGGCGTTTCCGAACGCGAGCTCGTCGAGCGCTTCCTGTTTTGTAAATTCCAGCTTCAATGCACCGTACGTTCCTTCGCCCGCCGCGTTCTTCTTACCCTCGGTTGGCTGAGCCCCCGCCTTGAGCTTTGAGATGATCGTATTCGAAAGCTTTACCGACTCGTCGGCATACTTATTGTTGTTTTTGTAGCTTGCGAGAATTCCGCTCATAGCCATAGGGACCATGATGTTCAGGTTGTCCGGCTGCTTAGCCAATATCTCACGGCCAGCGGCATAGACTTCATCCGGATTATCCGAAGTGATGCCTGCATCAAACCGGGCAAAGATCTTTTTCATCTCCTCGCCTTCGGAGAATTTCTTATAGCGCTCTTCCCACTTCGGCATCTGAGCTTTGAGCCAATCAGCGAATTCCTTCGGAGCTTCGCATGCGCCGTACTTTTCCAGGAACTGCTTCCCGTTGTCTATCGCGATTTTCAGAGTCGCGTTTTTTGCGTAGTTTTCCCGGATCTTCTTATCCAGCGCCTCTATCTCTTCGGGGTTGTCGCAGCCCGCCTGCGCCAACGCCGAGTTCGAACCCGCGGCCACGAAAACGGCAGCGAGCATTGCCAATCCGATCGATCTAAATATCGTTTTCATGTTAAATACTTCCTCCAACCTGAGCTTGTTCAAATACAATTTCGCGAATTCCGCATTGGTTCGCGTCTTTTCAGATGAAATACCGAAAAAAATCGTTGCAAAAATATGAGATGAACCCAAAATCTGGAATCGTATTTGATACGGCCTATCCCAGTTTTACGAAAGGTAAATAATCACGCAAGTGTCGGCATGGTGTCAAGTAATTACCCAATAATAAACGGTAAAAGGGGCCGTTCGCATCGCGTTCGGCCCCTTCTATCCAGTTAAGTACTTTATTCAGATTACTTTTCGTTCTTGACGATGCGTGGTCGCTGAGTTGCAGGCTGTTGAACCGGCAGGCCATCTTTTCGATACGGGATCACGACCGGCGAGAGAACGGGCATCGATTGGGCAGTCTTGACCACCGTCTTCTTCGGATCGGGTTGTACGACCTGTTGTTTGACAGCAGGGGCCGCAGCGATAGCTTTCCGGTCCTCATCGTCCGAGGCGGCTATCTCGCCGCTATCGTCTTCCTCGTCATCATCGCCTTTCGCCGCCGATCGGGCGTCGATCAAACCCGCGCCGGCCTGATTCTTCAAGGCCATATATCTTCCCTGGTCCCGTGTAATTCGCGGGGCTAACTCACGATAAACCCGTCCAGCCACAGCGGCAGCCCATTTGCCGCGTTCGCGCTCTCCCCGTGTGATCACGACCACCGAGTATTTGGGTTGTTCGACAGGAGCGACCGACGCGAAGAGTCCGACCCACGAGCCTTTTGCAATGCATGAACCAGTCTTTCCGGCGATCCCTAGCGAGGAATCGACGCCTTTTCGGGCCGTCCCATACTCCGCTGCGCCCATCATTCCTGGGAGTACTCCCTGGTATTTTTGTTGCGGGACATGGATCTTTCCGTTGAACTGAGGGCGATATCCGGTGCGTTCGACCTGCGGTTTAGGAATATGCGGGACGACCTTTTGGCCGCCGTTCGACAATGCCGAGACCATCACAGCAAGCTGAAGCGGAGTCACTTCAAAATCGTCCCCGTGCGAGTAAATACGCGGGTTGCTGTTGCCGTAAGCCAAGCGTCCGGGCGTTTCTCCGGCAGCATTGATCCCGGTCTTTTGTCCGAGCCCAAGATCACGTGCATACTCGATCATCTTGAGATTACCGACTTTCGAACCGACACGCTGGAAATAAGGATTTTTCGAGAACGCGATCGCGGTATTGAGACTGAGCGACGAGGCATCGCCTGCGATCGTACCGTCGGAATTTATTACATTTTCGTTGATCCCGGCAACACCCGTCACGAGCTTTATCGTCGAGCACGGCTTAAAGCTGTTACGGATCGCCCAGTCCTGATTCACCATCGTCAGGACCTTGCCGGTTTGCGATTCCATTACAACTACAGTTCCAGCGCGATTTCCGAGAGCCTCAACCGCTGCCCTGCGCACGCGAAGATCCTCACCCTCGGTTATATCGTTCGCGATATTGTTCTCGGTTTCAGTACGGAGACCACGTTCGAATGCGAGCTTTCGGGCTCGGGCCTCCCGCGCAAGCTGCTCCCGGCGGCGTTGTTCGGCCAAAGCCGCCTGGCGTCGGCGTTCAGCTTCGACGCGGCGTTCAGCTTCGGCCCGACGAGCGGCCTCGCGTGACGATTTCTTGTCCTTCCCTCGGCTATTTCTTTCCTGCGCGTCCAGCTTCGCCTGTTCACGAGCCGAAAGCTTCTTCGCCTTTGGGTCATTCTTGGCCGTGCGCGAATTCCTCGCGTTACGCGTGTCCCTCGCAACGGCCTTTTTGTCCTTAGCATTAGCCTTCGATCGGGACGCCGTGCGGTTGTCTTTCCTGGCATCCTTTGTCTTTGCTGCCTGCTTCTTAACATCGGCCTTGCGGGTCGGCGCAGGTTTCTTGGCGGCTGAGGACTTTCTAGATTGTGCTGAAACGCTTCCGGTGGTCAGGGCCAGTGCGAAAACGAGCGTGAGGGTAAACCAAGCAAGACGCTTTGCGGGATACATAAACTTCATGTTCTACCTCAGCAGATCGAAGGATTTTAAAGATTATTTTTGGAAGAGGTCTTTCGCGTTCCGCCGGGTTGAACATTGCTTTCGCGGAACTTTGCGATTTAACTAAGAGTGAATATAACATTCAAGTCAAATCTCATGCAAGTAGTTTTGATAAGTGCCATAAAATATTCTAATTAATGGAGTTCTTCAATACATTTCGCGGCCGGCTATCGCTGATCCTGGCGCTGCTATTGATCGCGACGCTTGCACTTCAGTTTTACCTTAACCTCAAAACACAAAACGAGAACGAGGAGCGACATCAGGTAGAAAGGCAGACTCTTTCGGATGCTTTTGCATTAGGTTTTAGCGCATTCTCTTCGAAGGAACAGTACTTGTCCGATCTTATTTCGCAGCCCGGGCGGTTGGACGACGAGGCTCGTGCGCGCATTAGGGACATAATCATAATTGACGATGAGTGGCAGATCGCGGACAGCCTGAACCCAGATCTTGCGCCTACTATTCACGAGGACGGCACGGCTTCATATAAAAAGTTGAGCGACGCAACCGACCTGCCGCCCCTGATGGAAGCTTCGCGCCTCGGTCCCGATGTTGAAAAATTTCCTAATCGAAGAACGGCTGTCAACGACAACAGCGATGATGAGGCCCATGCCATACCGATCGATACCACTAGCAATGGCCGCTGGTACGTTATGGTGCTTCTCAAAAATGATCGGAAGGAGGCTGCGTGGCGGGCCGCTCAGCCGCTTGTTTATACGCTCGGGATCGTACTTGTATCGACTCTGATCACCCTTCTCTTTGCGTGGCGGTTCACACGTCCGATCGCGAATCTTTCAAATGCCGCCCGCTCCGTCGCCATGGGCGATCTATCGATACGAGTTCCCTATTCAGGTAGAACCGACGAAATGGGCCAGCTCGCCCAGAATTTCAACGAGATGACCGCGGAGCTCGAAAAGACCAGGCTACTGGAAGAAAAGCTTCGAGAGGCGGAGAAAAGCGCGGTTGTCGGGCGGCTTGGCTCTGCGATCGCTCACGAGATCCGCAATCCTCTCAATTACATCAATCTTACGCTCGACCATCTAAACACGAAATTTGATCCCGATGACGAGAGGTCTCCCGAATACCACAAGCTGATCGGCCAGATCAAGACGGAGGTCGCGCGCATCAATCAGCAGATCTCGGACTTTTTGAATTACTCGCGTCCGGCGAAGGCGAATCTCCAGCCAGTAGAGGCGCGGGAGGTGATCGAGGACTCGCTTAGACTCGTCGAAGCACAGGCGGCAGAAAGCAATATTAAGATCGGTGTTGTCGAGCGTGAGGACGTTCCGAAGATAATGGGCGACTCTGACTTTTTACGGTCCGTTTTCAACAACCTGTTCATAAACGCTCTCCAGGCGATCGGCAGCGAGGGCGGCAAAATGAATGTAAAGATCTCGCCCGATAACGGTTTCGTTCGGTTCGATGTGACGGATACGGGCATGGGCATCCCTCAGGAAAACCTTCCAAAGGTATTTGAGCCGTATTTTTCCACTAAAGAAACGGGAACGGGACTCGGCCTTGCGATCGTGCAAAAGATCGTCGATATCCATCATGGAAGTATCGATGTCGAATCGATCGAGGGCGAAGGTACAAAATTTACCGTCCGTCTTCCGCGTGCCTGATACCTTCTTGCCGAAAGGGGGGTAACATGCAATTCGACCTCAAGAAAATCGGAGAACGGCTTTACGAAAAAGTCGCTGACGACGACATCCTAGGCAACGCTGCTCAAGTAGCCTTCTATTTTTCCTTCGCCATCTTTCCGCTGTTGTTGTTTCTGACCACCCTGTTCGGCTTTATCCTTAGTAATAAGGAAGACCTTCAAAACGAGTTGTACCTTATGCTGAGCCAGGTGATGCCGCCGTCGGCATACGAACTCGTCAAAAGAACACTTGATGAGGTCACGGAGAAAGCAACCACCGGAAAACTGACCTTCGGCATCCTGCTGACTTTATGGGCTGCCTCAGCGGGAATCGACAACACGAGGGGCACGCTGAATGAGGTCTATAACCTTAAAGAAACTCGCTCATGGATTCGCGCAAAGCTAACATCGCTACTGCTCACGATCGGGCTTGGCGTTTTGATCCTCGTTACGATGAGTCTCATAGTTTACGGCTCGCAATTTCTAGATTCCATCCTACCTATCGACTCAACCTATGTATTGCAAGCCGTGCAATGGATCGCAGTGTTAGCGCTTCTCCTTTTCGCCTTTGCGTTGATCTATAATTTTGCGCCGAATCACGATCCATTTCGGTGGAAGTGGATAACGCCCGGAGCGGTTATCGGCGTCGTTTTGTGGCTATTGTTCTCTGGAGGATTCCGTCTGTACTTAAGGTATTTTGACTCGTATGCGGCAACCTACGGTTCGCTCGGGGCGATGATAATACTAATGCTATGGCTCTATCTCACAGCATTGGTGATACTGATCGGCGGCGCGATTAACGCGATCTTTGATGAGAGATCCGGCATCAAAAAAGAAGCTGAAGATCCTAGACAAACAAAGGACGAAAAGGCGAAACGCGGGAAAAGCTCAAAAACGTGATAGGCTCCATAATTATCAAATTCTATGGCAAGGAAAGCGATACTCGTCGTCGATGACGAGAAGAATCAGAGAGAGATCTTAGAGACGATCCTTTCGGGCGAAGGATACGACGTGACGACCGCGAGCTCCGGTGAGGCGGCCATGAAGTTTGTCGAATCGCGGCGGTTCGATCTCGTTTTGACGGATCTTAAGATGACGGGAATGTCGGGGCTCGATCTTCTAAAGGAGCTTACGAATTACGACAAGTCGATCATCGTTATTTTGCTCACCGCACACGGGTCGGTCGACTCCGCGGTAGACGCGCTGCGATTGGGGGCATTCGACTATCTCCAGAAACCGTATGATAAGGACAAATTACTCGAAACGGTTTCGCGCTCATTAAATAAGCTGACTGCACTCGATACCGAGATCGTTTCCGTTTCGCCGGAAATGGATAAGGTCAAGAAACTCATTCTCAAGATCGCGAAGTCGAATTCCACAGTTCTTATCCGCGGCGAAAGCGGAACCGGCAAGGAGCTGATCGCTCGCTCAATGCACAAGAACAGTTTGCGGACGAACGAGACGTTTCAGGCTGTGAACTGCGCCGCAATAAACGAAAACCTGCTCGAATCCGAACTTTTCGGGCATGAGAAGGGTTCGTTCACGGGCGCGGTCGGCGAGAAAAAGGGTTTATTCGAGATCGCAAACAACGGCACTTTGTTTTTGGATGAGATCGGCGAGCTCGATATCGCCCTGCAAGCAAAGCTCTTGCGTGCGCTGCAGGAAAGAGAGATCAGGCGAGTCGGCGGCGTCAGGGAAATTCCCGTCGATGTGCGTGTGCTTGGTGCGACAAACCGAGATCTACTAAAGATGACCGAAGAAAAGCGGTTTCGGGAGGATCTTTATTATCGGCTGAACGTTTTGTCGATCGAGATCCCCCCGCTTCGCGAACGCCGTTCGGATATTCCGGAATTGATCGACTATTTTGTAAAGAAGCACACGCGCGGTACGGAGCGGAAGATCAATATCGATGCGGCGGCGAAAAAGATCCTTCACGATTACCACTATCCGGGCAATGTCCGCCAGCTCGAATCCGCGATCGAGCGTGCAATTCTACTCAGCGAGAACGATACGATCACGACCGAAGACCTACCGCCCGAAATGACCCAAGCATCGGGTTCAGTCTCCGTGGACGGCGATTCGCAATTCAAGCTTCCGCCAGAAGGCGTCAATTTTGAGGACGTAGAACGCAGCCTGATAATGCAGGCGATGGATCGGACGGATAACAACATCACCAAGTCTGCAAAGCTACTCGGGCTAACCTTTCGCACTTTGCAATACCGCCTGGAAAAATTTGGGATAAAGAAGGACGATAATAGTGACGAGGGACAGGATAGTGACGGGTGACGAGTGACGAGTGAAGTAATAGAGGGCCTAAAGATTAGAGAACCGAAATAGGCTATGTGCAGAACTGACAAGTGATGGATGACCAACCAAAGGCTACAAGCTATAGGGACTTGATCGTTTGGCAAAAGAGCATCGTCCTGGTGAAGCAGATCTATAAACTCACCAGCATTTTCCCGAGCGAAGAAAAGTTCGGACTGATCTCCCAACTAAGAAGGGCGGCGGCGTTGCTGAGGGACAAGCACGCCGAACAACCGGTGATTTCATACATTTCGTTTCAAATGCTGAAGGCTCGGTCGCAGAGGTCGAAACGCAACTGATCTTGGCCGTTGAATTGAGCTTTTGTTCACCGGCGCAGGCGGATACCTGTGTCTCACTTCTTGTCGAGATTCGAAAAATGCTAAACGCCCTACGTCGGAGCTTGCAGGGCAAGATCGCGCGATGACGGAACAAGCGCGGCTCGTGTGCGTTTATAACAAGGGCAGCTAGGGCGAACCAGCCGATCGCCACTCGTCACTTGTCCCTCGTCACTCGTCACTGTGATATGGAATGGTTTTCAACACTTAGTCTCGCGTTGGGAAGTGCCTGGACATCAGGCATTAATCTTTACGCAACTGTTTCGGTTCTGGGGCTGCTGCAAAAAGTTGGCGGCGTGAAGCTTCCTGGTGGCCTGGACGTTCTGGATAACTGGTGGATCATCGGCTTCGCGGGCGGCTTGTACGTTGTTGAGTTCTTCGCGGACAAGATTCCCTATGTTGATAGCGTTTGGGACGTGGTACATACGTTTATCCGCGTACCTGCCGGGGCCGTCGTGGCCTATGCTGCGGTCGCTGATATGGATCCGAGCATTACGATCCCGGCGACTTTGATCGGCGGAGGATTTGCCTTCGCGTCCCACGGAACTAAGGCCGCGGCACGCATCGGCGCAAATCTCTCACCTGAGCCGGTTTCCAACTGGCTATTGTCATTGTTCGAAGATTTCGTGGCGTTTGTTGGCACGCTGCTGGCGGTGTTCGCACCCGTTGCGATCGCCGTCGTACTTATTGTCTTTGTCGTCTTCTTCTTTTGGTTCTTTAATAAGATCTACCGTGCGATCGTCCGGCTCTTCCGCGCTGCGGCCGGATTCTTCCGGGGCGACAGTTTTGAAGAGGTGGCCCGCAAGGCCGGCTAGTTATGGAACGAATCTTTCAGGCACTTGCAGCGCTTCTTGCGGTGGCGGCCGGGTATTTTCTCTGGGCCGATAATCGCGACGCCCTCTTCGCTTCTGCCGTTCTTGGCGCGGTCGCATTTTTCTTATCGATCAGGTTTCAGGTCAAAGAGCGTAACCGAATCCGCGAGGCTGAGAAGAAGACCCTGGGAGAAGCCGCGGCAATCGAACACGACGAGTCATATTCGAAAAGCCCGGATCTAACCGAGTAGCATCCACAAACCATCACCTATGGCAAAGATCGTTCTGGCCACCATTGGTTCGCTCGGGGATCTGCATCCGATGATCGCCCTCGGCATGGAATTGAAAGCACGCCGGCACGAAGTGATCATCGCGGCAATGGAATATTACCGTGAGAAAATCGAGATGATCGGGCTCGGTTTTGCACCCATGGCGCCGCACATCGAGCCGGGCGACGAACAGCTCGCCAAGGACCTGATGGACACGAACAAAGGCTCTGAGACCGTTATCCGCAGACTGGTCTTGCCGAATCTTAGGCCAATGTATGACGACCTTCTTAGTGCCGTCGCCGATGGTGACCTTCTTGTCACCGGCGAGATCGTATACGCAGCCCCTTCAGTTGTCGAAAAGACAGGCATCAAATGGGCATCGACAAGCGTCTCGCCGATCGTCCTGTTTTCAGCGTACGACCCGCCGGTTCCTCCGCCGGCCGTCTGGTTTGAGAATTTCCGTTTTCTCGGCCCATCTTTTCACCGTGCATTGTTCAAGGTGATCAGCCTTCCGATGCGAACCTGGCTCGAACCGTATCGTACTTTTCGCCGCGACTTAGGCCTTGACGAAGATCGCAACCCGATCATGCGCGACAAGTTCTCGAGCGATCTCCATCTAGTGATGTTTTCGCGCGTCCTCGGCGCACCGCAGCCCGACTGGCCGGCGGCCTCCGTCCAGACGGGCTTCTGTTTTTACGACGGCCAAAATGACGACGGCCAAATGCCAAAAGATCTGGAAGATTTTCTCGCCTCGGGCGATCCCCCAATAGTGTTTACGCTTGGTTCTGCGGCCGTTATGGATGCACGCGATTTCTTTGACGAAAGTGCTATGGCCGCCGCCAAACTCGGCCGGCGGGCCGTTTTATTGTACGGCCGCGAAAACCCGCCTCCGAAGGGGTTGAGTGATTCGATCGTGGGCTACGAATATGCACCTTACTCGCGTGTATTTCCGCGTGCGGCGTGCGTCGTACACCAAGGAGGGGTTGGAACGACCGGTCAAGTGCTTCGCGCGGGTGTTCCGCATTTGATAATGCCTTACGGGCACGACCAGCCCGATAATGCGGCCCGATGCAGGCGTGCGGGAGTTGGCGAGATGATCTCCCGCGATTCGTATAACGCAGAGTCGGCCAGTGAAATACTCAGGAAGATCCTGTCAAACCGTGAATATTCAGCGAATGCACGATGCTTGGCAGAGACGGTCAGTTCCGAAGGCGGCAGTGCGACCGCGTGCGACGCAATCGAACACGTTTTGCGCACCTCGCAAGAACAAGTAAACTAACACTTTATAGCTGTGAGCGATCTAAAACCCTT
>Ga0157380_10001416_pt1 | contig 15688 bp, 13 predicted proteins | sample S35metaG_FD_119757 | JGI IMG/M metagenome (GOLD analysis project Ga0157380, IMG submission 119757) | Switchgrass rhizosphere microbial communities from Kellogg Biological Station, Michigan, USA - S3-5 metaG | ecosystem: Host-associated > Plants > Roots > Rhizosphere > Soil | place: USA... | reverse complement strand
CGGTCGACCTGGTCGCATCGCTGTTCGGCAAGAGCACCCTCATGAGGCGCAGCGACGATGCTTAATCCCGAAGTGCGCGCGAATACGGCGACGCAGGACCTGATCGCGATCGAGGCGGGCCTCGGCGCGCACAACTACAAGCCCCTCGACGTCGTCCTCGTCCGCGGCCAGGGCGTGTGGGTCTGGGACAACAACGGCAAGCGCTACCTCGACTGCCTCTCCGCCTACTCGGCGCTGAACCAGGGGCACTGCCACCCGAAGATCCTCGCGGCGATGGTCGAGCAGGCAAAGAAGCTGACACTCACCTCGCGCGCATTCCGCAACGACCAGCTCGCCCTCCTCTACGAGGACCTGGCCCAGCTCACGCGCTCGCACAAGATCCTGCCGATGAACAGCGGCGCCGAGGCGGTCGAGTCCGCGCTCAAGGCGGTGCGCAAGTGGGGCTACGAGGTCAAAGGCGTGCCGGCGGACCGGGCCGAGATCATCGTCTGCGCGAACAATTTCCACGGCCGCACGCTCGCGATCGTGGGATTCAGCACCGACCCCGACGCGCGCGGCGGCTTCGGCCCGTTCGCGCCGGGATTCCGCGTCGTGCCTTTCGGCGACTACGACGCGTTCGCCGCCATGGTCAACGACAACACCGTGGCCTTCCTGGTCGAGCCCATCCAGGGCGAGGCCGGCGTCATTCTCCCGCCGCCAGGCTATTTCAGGAAAGTGCGCGAGTTGTGCACGGCGCGCAAGGTCACGCTGATCCTCGACGAAATCCAGACCGGCCTCGGCCGCACGGGCAAGCTCCTTGCCGAGGAGCACGAGGACATCGAGGCCGACGTGACGCTGATCGGCAAGGCGCTGTCCGGCGGCTACTACCCCGTCTCCGCCGTGCTGTCGAACTCGGAAGTGCTCGGCGTGCTGAAGCCCGGCCAGCACGGCAGCACCTTCGGCGGCAATCCCCTCGCTTGCGCGATCGCGCGCGCGGCGCTCAAGGTGCTGGTCGAGGAAGGCATGATCGAAAACGCCGCGCGGCAGGGCGAGCGCTTCATCGCGCAGCTGCGCACGATCCGGAGCACCGCCGTGCGGGAGGTGCGCGGCCGGGGCTTGATGCTCGCCGTCGAGCTGCACCCCGAGGCGGGCGGCGCCCGGCGTTACTGCGAGCAGCTGCGCGAGGCGGGCTTGCTGGCAAAGGACACGCACGAGCACACGATCCGCATCGCGCCTCCGCTCGTCATCCAGCCCGCGGAGATCGACTGGGCCTCGGAAGTCTTCGCGCGGGCGCTGAACGGTTGACCCTGGCGGGCGCCCTCCTCGCGTCGCTCGCGTTGCTCGCCATGGGCCCGGCGGTGGACGCGGTTTCCGCGTCGTCCGCCGACTACGGCGCGCGCGTGCTCGATCTTGTCAACGCCGCGCGTGCCGAGCCGCGCCGCTGCGGTTGGAAGCGATTCCCCGCGGCGCCGCCGCTCGCCCGGTCCACGATGCTCGAGAGCATGGCGCGCGAGCATGCCGAGGACATGGCGTTGCGCCGCCGCATGGAGCACGCGGGCGGCGACGGGAGTACGCCCGCCGAACGCGCAACGCGGATCGGCTATCGGTGGCTGCGGATCGCTGAGAACGTCGCAGCGGGACAGGCGACGCCGGAGGACGCGGTCGCTTCCTGGCTGGAGAGCGCCGGGCACTGCGCGAACCTGATGGACCCGGCCTATACGGAAACGGGCGTCGGCGTCGCCGCCGCGACGGCCGGCGAGGACGGGCCCGTCCGGACCTACTGGGCGCAGGTCTTTGGGACGCCGGCGCCCTAGCGGCGCGTGCGCGGCTTCGCCGCCTTCGCGCCGTACTTCGCCAGCAGCATGTCGACCGCCTCGCGCAGGTACGCCGCGAGCGGCACGCGGGTCTTGTCGCTCAGCGCACGCAACGCGTCGTGCTGCGCTCGGTCGAAATAAACGCCGGTGAACACGCGCTTGTCGCGGTCTTTCTTCTGGGGCACCCGGGGATGCTACTGGGCAGTCGGGAACGGCGCCAGCGCATGATGGGCCTGCGCGTTCGCGTAGTACAGGTCGTATTCCCCGCCACGGAACACGGGCTGCATCGAGTCGAGCAGGTGTTCCGGCACCCGCTCGCGGTGCCGTTTCCGCACGGCCACCCAGGCCGGCCCGTTGGCGAGCCGCGCATTCAGGTCCTCGGCTGTCGCGGCCTCCTCGGCCCGGCCGTCGCTGTAAAAGGCACCGGACAACGGACGATTGCGGAAGAAGATGAGTGCCTCGCCCTCGCCGTGCCGCGCTTCGTACGCGCGCACCACCGGCCGCGCATTCCGCTGCGTGTCCCATCCGCCCGCATGGAACCCCACGACGATGACGACGCCGAGGATCGCCGTCAGCGCAACGCCGCCCGCGAGCAGCCGGCGTTCGAGGCGGCCGGGCGGCAGGCGACCGAGCCAGACCGCGGCCGCCAGCGCGGCGGCCGGTATGCCCGGCAGCACGTAGGTCCAGAGGATGTTGCCGCTCAGCGTGAAGAGGACGCAGGGCGCGAGCGCCCAGCCCACGAGGTAGATGAGCAGCGACCGGTCCTCCGGCGGCGGCGGCCGGAGCTCGTGCCGCCAGCGCCAGGCGGCCACCGGCACGAGCACGGTCCAGGGCAGCAGGGCCAGAAGGGCAAAAACCCAGATCGTGCCGCGCGGGAACGCGTGGGAGTGGCCGTAGAGGTCCCCGGTCCAGCCCGACACCATGTAGCGGTCCCAGTGCTCGCCGACGATGAAGTAGTCGAGGAAGCCGGGTGTCCGCGCTTCCGCGACGAGGTACCACGGCAGCGCCAGGGCGACGATCGCGGCGATCGCGGTCTTCCAGTGCAGTGCGGCGAACACGCGCCGCAGGTTGCCGGTCGCGATTGCCCAGGCTGCGATCGGCAGCCCCGCCAGCACGAGCGCGAGCGGTCCCTTCGCAAGCAGCCCGATCGTGAGGCCGAGGACCAGCACGCATTCCTCGCGCCAGCGTCCGGCACCCGTTTCCTGCAGCGCGAGCCAGAACCCGCGCATCGCCAACGTCAGGCCGAGCGCGAGCGCGATGTCGGTCATCACCGCGCCGGTCGTCGCCAGGAAGAGCGCCGAGCCCGCGGTCAGCGCGACGGCGCAGGCGGCTTCGCGCCGCGAGCGGCGCCTGGCCCAATCCCACAGTACGGCGAGCACGAGAACTCCAAGGATCCAGTGCGGCAGCCGCGCGCTGAACTCGCCGACGCCGAACAGCCTGAAGCTGCCCGCGGTCATCCAGAACGAGAACGGCGGCTTGCCCCAGAACGGGACGCCGTCGCCGATCCAGGGCGTGATCCAGTCGCCGAGCTCGGCCATGCGACGCCCGATCTCCGCGTAGCGCGACTCGCTCGGGTCGACGAGCGGGTACATGCCGAGCGTCGCGAGCCGGGCCAGGAGGGCGACGGCCGTGACGACGATCAGCAGGCGCAGCTCAGGCGATTTGCGATCGGGCGGCGGCGTGTTCGACACGCGGTCGGCTCCAGGGCAGCTGCACGGCCTGCGAAGGGGCGTGCAACTCGTCGACGAGGTACAGGGGCCGGCCCTTGGACTCGACGAACAGCCGCGCCAGGTATTCCCCGAGCACGCTGATCGCCATGAGCTGCAGGCCGCCGAGGAAGGAGATCACTACGATCAGCGTCGGGAAGCCCCGCGCGGGATCGCCGAAAACCAGCGTCTTGGCGAGCATGAAGGCCGCGAAGGCAAAGGCGGAGAAGGCAGTCGCGAACCCGACGTAGGTCGCGACCTTGAGCGGGGCGACCGAGAAGCCCGTGATGCCCTCGAGCGCGAGGTTCCACAGCTTCCAGTAGCGCCACTTGCTGCTTCCCGCGGCCCGCGGCTCGCGGTCGTAGTCGATCGTCGCCTGGTTGAATCCGATCCAGGCGAACAGGCCCTTCATCATGCGGTTGCGCTCCGGCAGCGCATTGAGCGCGTCCACCGCGCGGCGGCTCAGGAGCCGGTAATCGCCCGTATCCACCGGCATCGGCACTTCGCTCAGGCGGTTCATCACGCGGTAGAAGGCGTGGGCCGTCGCGCGCTTGAGCCAGGATTCGCCGGCGCGTGCCCGGCGGCGCATGTTCACGACGTCGGCGCCGTCGCGCCAGGCGGCGAGCATCGCGGGGATCAGCTCCGGCGGGTCCTGGAGGTCGCCGTCGATCACGATCGTCGCGTCCCCGCGCGTCTCGCGAAGCCCCGCGCTGACGGCCGCCTCCTTGCCGAAATTGCGGCTGAGCCGGATGAAGCCGACCCGCCCATCGTTGGCGGCCGCCTGCTCGAGGATCTCCCGAGTGTGGTCCGTGCTGCCGTCGTCCACGAACAGGATTTCGCAGCCACCCGGAACCGCTTCGACCGCCAGCATCAGGCGACGGTACAGCTCGGGCAGCACGGCTTCCTCGTTGCGAACCGGCACGACGACGCTGAGCGTGGGGCGCGCGATCATGCGAACGTCCAGCGTCTGTTGAGCACATAGCCGCAGACGAAGACGAGCGCGGTCGCCACCACCTGCGGCAGCAGGTAGTGCAGGCCCAGCCACTCGGTCCCTGCGAAGACGATCGCTGCGCTCGCGACGACGCCAAGTGCCGCGACCGCGAGGAAGCGCGGCAGCGCCTTGGTGTGCGCGGCCGTCGAGGCAAACGTGAAGCGTCGATTGCCCGCGTAGGCCACAAGCGCGCCGGCCAGGGCACCCGTCGCCGCCGCCATGCCGGGCTGGACCCCGGCCAGCTCGACCAGCGTCACGAGCACGAGGTAGTGGACGGCGGTCGCAAGCACCCCGACCAGGGCGTAGAAAGGCATGCGCGGTTCCCGAGACCCATATGCCCCTTGGACGGCACCGGGGCGGAAACCAATCGTGCCCCGCCGGGCAGTGGCGGACGGCCGCGCGGCAGACTCTAATAGCCGGATGCTCACCGCGCGTTGCCGCCGCGCACTCGGCGTCTGGGTCCTCCTCGCGGTGGCGGCCACGGCGGCCGCCGAGAGCCCTCCCCCTGCCGGCCCGTGGACCGGCCGCGGCGTCGCGGATGCGCTCGGCGTGCTGCGCGAACCGGGCCTCGATTTCCTGTTCAGCTCGGAGCTGGTGCCCGACGGCCTGCGCGTGCTCGAGGAGCCGGGCGGGGGCAGCCGGCTGCTGACGGCGCTCGAGATCCTCGCGCAGCACGGGCTCGCGCTGCAGGCCGTGCGCCCGGGCATCTATGCCGTCGTGCGCGACTCACGGGCACGGCAGGCCGCAGCCCCCGCCGCCGGCGGCGAAACCGCCGCCGAGGGACCGCAGCCCGCCACGCCGCTGTCGGAGGTCGTGGTCTCCACCAGCCGCTATTCGCTGGACGGCTCGCGTTCGATCGGCGCCGTCCGGGTCGAGGGCAGCGAACTCGCCGTGCAGCCGGTGCTCGGCGAGGATGCCATCCGTGCGATGGGACGCCTGCCCGGCATCGCGCAGAACGGCTTTTCGGCGCAGTCGAACATCCGTGGCGGCGAAGCGGGCGAAGTGCTCACGCTGCTGGACGGCTTCCCGATCCGCATGTCGTTCCACCACCCCGCCTACAACAACGCGTTCGGCGTGCTCGACCCGGGCCTGATCGCCGATGCCGAGGCCTACACCGGCGGGTTCCCGGTGCGCTACGGCAACCGTATGGCCGGCGTGTTCGACTTCACGAGCGTCGACCCGCGGGGCGAGTTCACACGCGCGCTCGGCATCTCGGTGTTCAATGCGACCGCCCGCTTCGGCGATGCCGTAGGTCCCGGCGGCATCGACTGGCTCGCGACCGGGCGCGTCAGCACGCTGGGACCATTCCTCGACGCGTTCGCGGAGGAGGACGCCGAGCCGGTCAATTCCGACCTCCATGCGCGTGTCGGCTACGGCGAGCCGGAGCGGCTGCGCCTGACCGCGAACCTGCTCTGGACCTACGACAAGCTCGACATCGGCCGTGATGCGCTCGGCGAGGAGGCGGAGATGAACAGCCGGCTCCGCTACGTCTGGCTGCGCGCCGACCACGCGTGGAGCGAGCGGCTGGAGGGCAGCGCCTGGCTCGGCTACAGCGAGGTGAACAGCAACCGCTCGGGCACCATGGACAAGACCGGCATCGCAGCCGGCGCGGTACGCGACCGGCGCTCGTCCCGCTACCTGGACCTGCGCGCGCGGATGTCGTGGCAGGCGGCGGACCGCCATTGGCTGGAAGGAGGCTTCGAACTCACCAAAGAGGACGCCACCTATCACTACGAGGCCGCGGCGACGTACAGCCCGGCCGTGGCGGAACTCTTCTCGCGCGAACCCGCCCTCGCACGTTCGGCGGACCTCACACCAGGCCGCGAGCGCCTGGCGATGTTCGCGAGCCACCGCTGGCAGCTCGCGGACTCGCTCGTGTCCGAGCTCGGGCTGCGAGCGCAGCAGACTTCGACCGAGGGCGCGACGTCTGAGGAATGGATCTACGACCCGCGGCTCAGCCTGCGCTGGCAGTGGCTCCCGTCGACCGCGCTGCGCGCGCACTGGGGCCGCTTCCACCAGACGGACGAGGTGCACGAGCTGAGAATCGAGGACGGCCTCACCGAGTTCCCGGAAGCGCAGCGCTCGGACCAATTCATCGTCGGCGTGGACCACGAGCTGCCGGGTGGGCTCGGGCTGCGCCTGGAGTGGTTCCGCAAGGCGCAGGGCGACCCGCGGCCCCGGTTCGAGAACCTGCTCGACCCGATGGCGGTCCTGCCGGAGATCGCCCCGGACCGCGTCGCGGTGGCGCCGCATTCCGCCGTCATACGCGGCGCCGAGCTGTCGGCGCGCCACGCCGGCGACGCGCTCACCTGGTGGGGCGCCGTGGCCTGGTCGAAGGCGCACGACGGCTTCGACGGCGAGCGCATCCCGCGCAGCTGGGACCAGGAGTGGGCCGTCACGGCCGGGATAGACTGGGTGCGCGGCAACTGGCGCTTCGGCGCGGTCGCGAACTCGCACCAGGGCTGGCCGACCACGCGCGTGGACGAGTCCGGCCTCGGCGAGCGCAACGCCGTGCGCTTCTCCACCCGCGGCGCGCTCGACCTGCGGGCCGAGTATCGCAGGCCCCTCGACGTCGGCAGCCTTTCCGTCAGCTTCGAGGTGACCAACGCGGTCAACATCGGCAACACCTGCTGCCGCGAGCTGATCGCCATCGACGACGGGGCCGGAAACACGTCGTTCACGACCGAAAAGAGCGACTGGCTGCCCATCGTGCCGTCGGTCGGCGTGCTCTGGGAATTCTGAGCCGGAGGCGATTGATCGTGCCCGAGACAGGCGTCCAACCGGGGATGACAGGCGACCAGCAGCTCATCCAGGGCATGCTCGCGGGCGACGAGCGGGCCTTCGAGGCCTTCTTCAACGCCTATTTTGCGCGGGTGTACCGGTTCGCCCTGCCGCGCCTCAATGGCGACGTCGAGGCGGCGCGGGACGTGGTCCAGGCCACGCTCGGCAAGGCCATGCGCGGGCTGGCCGGCTTTCGCGGGGAGTCCGGGCTCTTCACCTGGATCTGCCGCATCTGCCGCAACGAGGTGGTCGAGTACCTGCGCGCCCGCAAGCGCGGCGGGCACGTGGTCCTGATGGACGACCACGAGAGCCTGCGCGCCGCGGTGGAGTCGATCGAAGCACCCGAGGAGTTCGACCTCGTGAAGTCCTATGGGCGGGATGAAGCGGCCCGGCTGGTACGTGCCGTGCTGGACCGGCTGCCCGCGAACTACGGCGACGCCCTCGAGTGGAAGTACCTCGAGGGCCATTCGGTCGAGGCGATCGGCCGGCGCCTCGGCATCGGCACGGTCGCCGCCCAGTCGCTGCTGGCGCGCGCACGCATAGCATTCCGGGAAGGACTCGAATCGGTATTCGGCGCAGAGGCCGCGGACATCGCAACGGGCCTTGGTGCCTAGGAACGGACCATGCACGACCAGGATCTTGAACGACTCTTGAAATCCGCCGGCCCGCGCGAGCGCCCGCCCGCCGAAGTCGAGCACGCCGTGCGCACGCAGCTGCATGCCGAATGGACGGCCATGCTGATCGCGAACCGCGGGCGCCGCCACCGGCGCGGTGGGTATGCGCTCGCGGCCGGCCTGCTCGCCGCGGCGTTCGGGCTGTGGATCGCGGCCTCCGGCACCGGCGCGCCGCCGGCCGCGATCGGCACGCTCGCGGTCGCCACAGGCGAGGTGCGCGAGCGCGCCGGGTGGCTTTCCGGCTGGCGGGCGATGGACGGCGGCGACGTCGTGCTCGCCGGCCGCACCCTGGAAACCGGCGCAGGCGGGCGCGCGGCCATCGCGCTGCCGGGCGGCGTGTCCGTGCGCATCGATTCCGGGTCGCGGGTCGCGCTTGCCGGCCCCGACGCGCTACGCCTCGAGCGCGGCACGCTCTACGTGGATTCCGGGCCGGGGCAGGCGCGCCTCGCGAGCCTGCGCATCGAGACGCCGGCAGGATCGGTGCGCCACGTCGGCACGCAGTACGAACTGCGCCTGCTCGATACCGGCGTGCAGCTGCGGGTGCGCGAGGGCCGTGTCGAATTCCGCTCGCCCGACGGTGCCGTGGAACAGGGCCGGAGCGGCGAGCAGCTCGTGATCTTCGGGGACGGCCGCGTCGAGCGCGCAGCGATGCCTCCGAACGGGCCGTCCTGGGACTGGGTGGCCGAGGCTGCGCCTGCGATCGAGCTCGAGGGCATGACCCTCAGCCGCTTCCTCGCCTGGGCCGGGCGCGAGCTGGGCCGCGAAGTTTCCTATGAACCGGCGCTGACCGAGGCGGACCTCGCGTCCGTGGTCGTGCACGGCTCGACGTCGGGACTGACACCCGGCGAGGCGCTGCACGCGGTGCTGGCGACGACCAGCTTCCGCGCCGAAATCGCCGGCGACCGCATCGCCATCGCCCGTCGCGATCCGACCTAGGCCGCCGCGACCCGCCAGAGGTCGGTGCCGGAAAGCCGGATCCGCATGCAGCGGCCGTTCACCACGTGCCCGAAGCGGATCCATTCCGTGTTGTGCGGGTCGTCGCGCAGCCGGAACAGCTTGCCGTCGGCCTCGAGCGGCGTCGCGCCGTCGAGCCAGAGCCTGCCTTTGCGGATCACGATCCGGTAGCTGCCGACCCAGGGGCTCTCGTTGCGGTAGTGCCCGACGTACGCGTCCCACTCTTCGGGATGGCTGAACGTGTCCGGACCCGCGTAATTCGCGTTGCGGTACCAGTCGGGACCCCAGGCGGCCTCGACGACTTCGCTTTCCGCCACCGCCGGGTCCTTGCGGCCGAACTGCAGCACGAACCGTTCGAAGGCGCGGTGCCGCACGAGGAAGCGGTCCGCCTCCCCCTGTCGCTCGAGCGCGATGCGCTCGCCGTCACGCAGGATGAAGAGCCGGCTGCCCTCGGCCACGACCTCGAGCGTGCCCTTCTCGCCGCGATACGTGCCGGCGTAATCCGCGGCGTTCGCGACGGCCGCCGGCGGGTCCGGTTCCGGCAAGGCCGGCAGGGCTGCGGCTTTCCTCTGCGCGCGCATGAGCTGGAGGGCGTAGCGCACGATCGGGTTCGGCCGATAGCCCTGCTGGGCGTTGATCGACGCGAACGCGCCGACGCCGTCGTCGATGTCGACCATCAGTGCCGACATGAACGACACCATGCCGCCTGTGTGGCGCAGCAGGCGGTTGCCGTCGAGCGTATCGACGGCGATGCCGTAGCCGTAGTGCGCGCCGGGCCCGAAGGCGGCGGCTTCGATCTGCGGGCTGGAGAAGCGGGTGAAGCCGTCATCGGACAGGAGCCTCGCCGCGCCGAGCTGGCCGTGGTTCGCGATCATGCGCAGGTACTGGCCCATGTCGGCGGCGGTTGCGGCGATGCTGCCCGCGCCGCCGGTCGCAAACACGAACGGCGCCTCGGCCAGGCGCCCGTCCCGCGGATAAGGCCGGTCGGCGAGGAACGGCGAGTAGTTCCTCGCCAGCCGCTCGCGGATGTCCGCCGTGATCACCGGCTCGCTCGAGCCCATGCCGACGGGCCGCAGGATGCGCTCGCGCAGGAGCTCGGGAAGTTCGCGGCCGTCCAGCGTCCACGCGAGGATCCCGAGCATGTCGTACATCGCGTTGTTGTAGTGGAAGTGCTCGCCAGGCGCGTACGCGGCGAGGTGCGCGAGCTCCGGGTCCCACTGGAAGATGTCGCCCGCGCCCGGCAAGCCGGTCGTGTGGGTCAGCAGGTGGTGCACCGTGATCGGCGCGAACCTCGAGTCGATGCGCATCCAGGGCAGGTAATCGACGATCGGCCGCTGCAGCTCGAGCTTGCCCTCGTCGCGCAGCTGCAGGAGCGCGAGCGCGACGAACGACTTGGAGATCGAGCCGATCTGGAACAGCTCGTCTTCCCGCACGCGCCGGCGCGCCTCGAGGTCGCTATAGCCGTAGGTCACGACGCGCCGCACGGCCTCGCGGTCCGCGAGCACGAGCGTCATGCCCGGCGCGTTCATCTCGCGCAGGAATTGCTCCGCGAACGCATCGAGCGCCGGGAAGACGGCCGCATACGGGCCCGCCTCCGCCGCTGCCGCCTCGCGGGCGCGGAAGGCGCCGAGCCCGACCGCCGTCGCGCCGAGTACGCCCGCCTGGATCAGGTTCCTGCGCGTGATCTGCATGGTGTCCATCCCCCTTTTGGTCGCGAAAGCCTACCTGAAGGCCGCGCGGCCCGGAAATCGCACGGCTGGTCGCAAGTCCCGTTCCCGGATCGGCGCGACCGCCTACGATCGCCGTCGCATGAGCACTGCCCTGCTACTCGCGACCCTGCTCGCCGAAGCACCCGCGGCCGTTGCGCCGCCGCCCCGGGAGATTGCCCCCGGCGTCGAACTCTTGCCGGGCGCCATGCTGCCGGAGCGCGGCCCCGACGGGAACACGGTCGTCTTCGACGCGCCCGAGGGGCTCGTCGTCGTCGACACCGGCCGGCATGCCTGGCACAGCGACGCGATCCTCGCCTTCGCGAAGTCGCGCGGACGGCCGGTCGCCGCGATCGTCAACACCCACTGGCACCTGGACCACTCGAGCGGCAACGGACGCCTGCGCGCGGCATATCCGGATGCGCCGGTCTATGCGACCTCAGCCGTGGACCGTGCGCTCGGCGAGGGCGGCTTCCTCGCGCGGAACCTCGAAGCGGCGAAGCCGATGCTGGACGACCCGCAGCGGGGCGACGTGGAGAAGGAAGAGATCCGGATCTTCGTCGCGACGATGGCCGGGCGCGATGCCCTGCGCCCACAGGTCGTGGTGAGCGAGCCGGGTAAAACCCCCCTTGCGGGAAAGGAATTCGACGTCCGGCTGACGCACGGGGCGGTGACCGACGCCGACCTCTGGCTCTACGACGCCGCGAGCGGCGTCGCCGTGCTGGGCGACCTCGTGACCTTCCCGGCGCCGTTCTTCGAGACCGCCTGTCCGGCCGACTGGCGCCGCGCGCTCGACGAGGTGCGTTCCGTCCCGTTCCGCAAAGCGATTCCCGGCCATGGCGAGCCGATGAATCCCGCGCAGTTCGACGCCTGGCGGCTCGCGTTCGGGGCGTTCATGGATTGCGTCGAGGGAACCGCCGAGGCCGGCCAGTGCGCCACCGCCTGGGCCGACGGGATCGCGAGCTTCACCGCCGGCGACGACCGGGCAGGCCGCGCGGCGCGCGGTTACGCCGAGTACTACGCGGGCTTCCTGCGCGCGAACGGCGGCAAGAGCGCCGACTGCCTGGCGCGCTGAGCGATCGCTACCGGTAGTTCATGACGCGTTCGACGTCGAGATAGGCGTCGGTGACGCGATCGAACGAGTACGAGCCCTCTCCATAGCGCTCATCGCGCCGCTCGACCCGATCCCTCAGCTCGTGATACCGGCCGGCGACGCGGTCGAAGCTGGGCTGGAGGGCGTCCCGGGAACTGGTGCGATCCACGGCGCGATTGAAGTCCCGCGTGGCCTCGGCGAGTTCCGCCGCGTCCTGGTTGATCGGGGCGGGACCTCGGCCATAGGCTACCTCGCGGTAATAGCGGTGAGCCGACTGGTCCAGGCGGTCGGCCGCAGTCCCGAGGTTGCCGGTCGTGCTGCAGCCGGCGAGCAGCGTCGCTGCAACGAGAAACGGGATGGCACGGTTCATGTCGCACTCCTCACGGTCCTTCCTGCCATGAGTAAGCGGCCGCGGCGGCGGCTTGTCCCGTGCCGGCCGTCGTGGGTCCGCGACGTCGGCAGGTTCCGACTACACCAGCCGGACTTCGACACCGCGCGCACGGATGGCGGCGATCGCGTCCGGCGCGGCGCCGCGGTCGGTGATCAGGAGATGGACCTGCTCGACCGGGGCGATCACGGAGAGGTTGCGGCGCAGCAGCTTCGAGGAATCCGTGACTGCGACGATCTGCCGCGCGATGCGGATCATCATCGCGTTCATGCGCGCCTCGAGTACGTAGGGCGTCATCAAGCCGATCTCCGGATCGAGGCTGTCGACGCCGAGGAACAGGCGGTCGGCCTGCAGCTCGCGGAGCGCGTGCTCGGCCTGCGGGCCCGACAGCGACCAGGATTTCCGGCGCAGCACGCCGCCGGGAATGATGAGGTTGACGTGGTGCGCGTTCGCGAGCAGCACGGCGATGTTGAGCGCGTTGGTGATGACGTTCAGCGAGCGCAGCTTCAGCCCGCGCACCTGGCGCGCGATCTCCGCGGTCGTCGTGCCGGAGTCGAGGATGATCGTCTCGCCCTCCTGCACCAGCGCCGCGGCGGCCGCGGCGATGCGCACCTTCTCCGCGTGATGCAGCGTCTGCTTGACGGTGATCGGCAGCTCCTCGCCGTCGCCCGGCGGCAGCGCGCCGCCGTGGATGCGGACCAGCGCGCCGACGTCGGCAAGCGCCGCGAGGTCCGAGCGGATCGTGACCTCGGAAACGCGGAAGCGGCGCGCGAGCTCCGCCACGCTGCCCTGCGATTGCGACTCGACCAGCGCGCGGATGTGGCGCCGCCGCTCTTCCTTGGCGAGCCCGCGCCCGTCACGCCGACTGTCGTTCGCGGTATTCATGACTTTCGTTTTTCAAGCATAAACGAAAATCAAAAGCCCAGTGGGCGTGACTTTCGGTGATTCGAAAGCAATCGTAAGTTTCCTTTTCTTTCGCTTGTCCATCCCTTAGGATCCTGTCGCACGCCAGCTTTTTTTGGGGGAAATGGCCATGCACGTCGTCTCACGCATCGTCGGCTGCCTGTTGACCCTGGGCGCGCTTGCGCCGTCACTCGCAATCGCCCAGGCCACGGGCGACCCCGCCGCGCCCGAGCTCAGCGAGGTCGTCGTCACCGGCACGCGCGCCGCGCTGGTTGAATCGCTCGACCGAAAGCGCGGCGCCGGCATCGTCCAGGATTCCATCGTCGCGAAGGACCTCGGCCGCTTCCCGGACGACAACGTCGCAGATTCCCTCTCGCACATCACCGGCATCACCATCCAGCGCACGCGCGGCGGCGAGGGGCAGTTCGTGAACGTGCGTGGCCTCGGGCCCGAGTTCAGCATCGTGACGCTGAACGGCCGCATCATGGCGACCGACGGCGACGGGCGCGAGTTCGCATTCGACGTCCTGCCCTCCGAGGTGATCTCCGGTGCCGACGTCTTCAAGTCGTCGGAGGCATCGAACCTCGAAGGCAGCATCGGCGGCGCCATCGACCTGCGCTCCGCGCGGCCGCTCGACGGCATCGGCGACCGGCTCTCGCTCACGGCCGAGGCGGACTACAACGACCTGTCCGAGGACAGCGGCTACAAGGTGAGCGGCGTCTTCAACCGCGCCTTCATGGACGGGCAGATGGGCCTGCTCGTCACCGCGGTCTACCAGGACACCGAGGTGCGTTCCGACGCGGTGCACGAGTTCTACATCAACCCGGACTCGCCCGGCGAGTTCGACGCGGACGGCGACGGCCAGATCTCGGAAGCGGAAAGCGGGCTGCTCGGCCTCTGCTGCACCAGCCTCGGCGCGCGCATCCAGCAGAAGGAGCGCAGCGGCATCACGGCGACCTGGCAGTGGGACGTCAACGACAGCTTCCGCATGACCGTCGACGGGCTGTTCACCCGCCTCGACGCGCCGACCGTCGGCTACCACCAGTCCTTCTACGTCGAGGATTCGATCCTTGACGAGGACACCGGCCTGCACCGCTGGAGCGACGTCAGCATCACGGACCACTGGGTGGACGGCATGACGGTCGCCGAGCTCGTGCCGGAGATCTCGACGATCACCGAGTACCGGGTCGTCGACACGACGCAATTCGGCTGGAACGGCAGCTGGGACGCGTCCGACCGCCTGCATTTCAATTTCGACGCCTACACGTCGGTGGCCGAGCGCGATTCGGGCGGCAAGGACACCTGGGTCGTCTCTGGCATCGGCGGAAGCCACGTCGGGCGCGTCGACATGAACCCGAACGCGCTGCCGGACATCACCGTCACGCTCGACGACGGGCGCGACCTCGCGACGGCGCTCGAGAATGGCGAGCTCGGCGACGCTGATTTCGGGCTCCACTACATCGGCCTGTCGGGCACCGACGTGAAGGACCAGGTCGACGGGCTCAACGTCGACGGCGAGCTGCAGTTCAACCCCGACGGATTCAGGTCGCTGCAATTCGGGGCCGCGGCCACCATGCGCTCGAAGCAGCGCGACACCGTCGAGAACGACACGAACGGGGGATCCTGCATCTACTGCAACCTGTACGACGTGACGTTCGCCAGCCTCGGCGCGCAGGTCGTGCACAGCCTGTCGCTGCCGAACTTCATGCGCAACGGCGGCGGGCGCTACCCGCAGCGGTTCGTCCGCTTCGACATCCCGGCCTACCTCGCCGCCCTCGCCGCGCTCGACGGCCAGCCGATCCTCGACGAGAACGGCGACCCGACCGGCGACGTGTACGACTCCTCGCTGGTCGCACCGGAGTTCAACCCGGTCCAGTCCTACGACGTCGACGAGGACACGGTCGCGGCCTACGTCAGCGCCAACTTCGGGACGGACCGCTGGTTCGCAAACGCGGGCCTGCGCTGGATCGACACCGAGACCACCGCGCGCACGGCGATCGACGCCATCGTGCGGGTGGACGACCCGACGCCGGACGTCCCGACGTCGAGCCCGGACGTCACCTACAGCCCGGCCGAGCCGTTCTCCGAGAAGGGCAGCTACAGCAAGCTGCTGCCGTCCGTGAACGCCGGCTTCTGGCTGCGGGAAAACCTGCTGTTGCGCGCCGCGGTGGCGCAGGTGATCTCGCGACCCTCGCTGAACCAGCTCGCGCCGACCCGCACCGACGGCACGCTCGACCGCACCTTCGAGGTGTTCTACGACGGCAACGCGGACCTCGAGCCCGTGGAGGCCGACCAGGCCGACCTGTCGGTCGAGTGGTACTTCGACGAGAAGTCGGTGCTGAGCGCCGCGGCGTTCTGGAAGGACCTCGACGGCTTCATCACCTACGAGCTGCAGGAGAACGTCGACATCGGCGTGATCGGGAACATCGGCAACGCCGGCGATGCGCCGCTCCTGTACGACGTGTTCCGCCCGATCAACGGCGACACGGCCGAGGTGTACGGCTTCGAGCTCGGCGTCCAGCATTTCTTCGAAAACGGATTCGGGCTGCGCGCGAACTACACCTACGCCGACACGCAGCACGAGCAGGGGGTTGTGCTCTCGGGCGGAAGCGGCGTGCCGCCCGACCAGCGTACGTCGCACCACAAGCTGAATGCCGGCGTGCAGCTCCGCACGCGCTTCGGCCTCGACGCGGAGCTCG
>Ga0157380_10001414_pt1 | contig 15698 bp, 10 predicted proteins | sample S35metaG_FD_119757 | JGI IMG/M metagenome (GOLD analysis project Ga0157380, IMG submission 119757) | Switchgrass rhizosphere microbial communities from Kellogg Biological Station, Michigan, USA - S3-5 metaG | ecosystem: Host-associated > Plants > Roots > Rhizosphere > Soil | place: USA... | reverse complement strand
GGTTCGCAGTGGGCAACATGATGGCAGGTGCGATGACCGATGCGATGCGCCAGTCGAAGGGCGAAGGCACCGCGAGTCGAGTCGCGTGTCCGAAATGCGGCGGGGGGAATGAACCGGGCGCGAAGTTCTGTCACGAGTGCGGAGCGAAGATGGATGTTTCGACCGCGAAGGTTCCGTGCGTCAAGTGTGGCACTCCACTTCCAGCAGGCACGAAGTTCTGCAACGAATGCGGAACGAAGCAAGAGAAGCAATCATGTCCCAATTGTCAGGCTGAATTAAACCCTGGCGCGAAGTTCTGTAACGAGTGTGGCCATCAGATGTGAGATGTGGAGTGCGGTGACTTGTCACCGCTTTCGTACTCGGCCTCTTCGCATTTCCGAAAGCGGCGACAAGTCGCCGCACTCCAAAGCCCGTGCTATCCTTTCCTCAATCCCCGGTTGAGAGAAAACCCTGATGTTTCGAGCGTTGACACGTCCGCGCCGAGTTGTCATTACAGGGTTGGGGTGTGTCACACCGCTGGGAATCGGACGCCAGGCGTTCTGGGAAGGACTGCTCGCCGGTAGAAGCGGCGTCCGCAAAATTCAAGCGTTCGACGCTTCTTCTTCACCCGTTCAAATCGCCGCTGAAGTTCCCGACTTTGATTGGGAAGCGGAAATCAATCCCAAAGACCGAAAGCATGTGCCCCGCACGGTGCCGCTCGCACTGGCAGCTGCGCGTGAAGCAATATATGACGCCAAAATTCATCCCAACGATCTGTCACTCGAGGAGCGGAGAACTATTGGTGTCGTACTAGGCACTGGTGGTGGCGGGCTCGCATTCACCGAACAGCAGTATCAATACTGGTACATTGGACCAACTACCAAAGCCTCCGTCTACACAATTCCTGCTTCGACACATGGTGGATTATCGAGCGAACTTTCGATGGCCTTTGGCTTACGAGGCCTATCACACATCGTTTCGACTGGCTGCACGAGCTCAACAGATGCCATTGCTTATGCAGCACAACACATCGCGCTGGGCCGTCAGGACGTGATGGTGTCGGGTGGAGTGGATGCGCCCATCGCGCCGGGTATCCTCGCCGGGTTCAATCTCATGACGGTTCTCACGAACGACTGGAACGACGAACCGGAGCGCGCGTCGCGTCCGTTTTCGAAAAACCGATCCGGAATGGTGCTCGGTGAAGGCGCGTGGATTTACGTGCTTGAGGAACTGACGCGCGCTCGCGCGCGTAAGGCGCCAATCTACGCCGAGATTACTGGCTACGGAGCCACGTGTGATGCTTATCATCGTGTTCGTCTGGCCGAGGACGGCAATGAACCTGCGCGAGCGATGAAGCTTGCGCTGCTCGATGCCGGCCGCGAGCCAAAAGATATCGACTACGTAAACCTTCATGGAACTTCGACGCAATTGAATGATCGCATTGAGACGAGCGCGCTGAAGCTCGCGTTTGATGGACACGCGCGACGAATACCGATGTCGGCAACGAAGTCTCAAGTCGGTCATCCCCAGGGTGCGAGCGGTGCTGCGGGAATCGCAGCGGCGCTTTGCGCGATGCACACAAACAAGATCCCTCCAACAATTAACCTCGATGAGCCTGACCCTGCCTGTGACCTTGACTACATCCCAAACGAAGCGCGTGAAGCGAACGTGCGCGTCGCGCTGTGTAACTGTATCGGGTTCGGTTCAAAGAACAGCTCCCTCGTCATCGAAAAATTTTTAGAATAGATCGATAGCGAATGGAGCATGATGCTCAATAAGTTTCGACGACGGAATTACGAACTGGAGAATCTTGATCGCGGCAGCTACACCGCTGAGGAGTACGAAGAGTGCATTTCGGAGTTGCAACTCGTAAACGAGTGGCTCGGTGATGCGCGTGCCTTGAAACGAACATTGTTGAAAGATGTTCGAAAGAATCAGCTGCAATACTTTTCCGTACTCGATGTCGGAGCAGGCTCGGGAGAGCTGTTACGCGTCGCCGCTGCGTGGGCGCGCGAGACGAAGCGCGATTTTCGTGGCGTCGGCCTGGAACTGAATGAACGTTCGGCTGAAGCAATCAATGAGCAGTCAACTGCGTTTGACGAAATTACCTCCGTCCGAAGCGACGCTCGATGCTTGCCTTTTGCGAATGGCGCATTCGACTACGTAATCTGTTCACTCTTCACTCATCACTTCGTTGAAGTGGAAATCATTAACATCCTACACGAGATGAGCCGAGTCGCTCGTCGACGAATCTTCGTAATCGATCTTCATCGCCACGCAATCGCCTATTACTTCTACACGACCATCGGTAAGTTGTTTCTCCACAATCGGCTACTTCGCGAAGATGGCGCGCTGTCCATACTGCGAAGTTTCAAACCGCGTGAGTTATACGAACTGGCGGTACAGGCCGAGTTGCTAAAGCCGCGAGTGACACGACACTTTCCTTACAGACTTGTACTGAGCGCAGTAGCAGAGCCGCGTTCGAGCAGGCGGCAATTGCCAGATATGGAAGAGAGAGCCGCATGAACCTGCTGGAAGATTACGATGTGATCATTGCGGGTGGTGGCCCAGCGGGAAGTAGTGCAGCAATTCACCTGGCCCAAAGCGGAATCCGGGTGTTGTTAGTGGAGCAAAAGGAATTTCCGCGCGCGAAACTTTGTGGGGAGTTCATTTCGCCAGAATGTTTTGACCACTTCAAAAAGCTGGGAGTTGCTGACGAAATGCTTGCGTGCAATCCCGCCACGCTCACTGAAACTGTTTTCTACTCACGCCGAGGACATCGTGTTTCAGTGCCCAGCGGTTGGTTCGCTACGCGCTCAGCCCTCGGCCTCAGTCGCGCAGAAATGGACAACAACTTACTTCGCCGAGCCGCGACGGTGGGTGCTGATGTTTTGCAGAATGCAACCGTCACAGACGTCATCGACTGCGATGAGCGGATTTGTGGTGTGCAAATAAGAACCAACAGCGACGAGCGTGCTTACCACGCAAAGTTGACAATCGATGCCACCGGAAGATCACGAATACTCTCCCGGAGAGTTCACGAACACGTCGGAGAAAAGCCGTCTCGGGATCGTGCCAAACTTGTCGCTTTCAAGGCCCATTTCACTAACACCAGCGTTGGTCGCGGTGCCTGCGAAATCTATTCGTATAGGCGCGGTTATGGCGGACTCAGTACGATTGAAAACGGTATCAGCAATCTTTGTTTCATCGTGGCGGCAAGAGACGTCCGCCGTCTTCATTCGGATCCGGAATTAGTTTTACAAAACACGCTGATGACGAATCGTCGAGCGGCACAGGTGCTGAATTCTGCGACGCGAAGTTCAGAGTGGTTAAGCGTTTCGCTCGACACCTTTGGTCTACAGGATCCAACTCCGAAGCCGGGTCTGATTGCGATCGGCGACTCCGCGTCGTTTATCGATCCATTCACTGGCAGCGGAATGCTGATGGCGTTAGAGAGTGGGGAACTCGCCGCAAAGTTGATCGTCAATCGATTGCAACAGTCTGTGAACTCAGCTGCTCTGATTCATCTCGCAAACGACTACGCCTTCGAATATCGACGAACCTTTGGTCCACGTCTGCGAACGTGCCGTTGGTTGCGCCGCACTGCTTACAACCCTTTGCTCGCAAATCTCATTATTCTGATGTGTGGCGTAAGTGAACGATTCCGTAACCGCGTGGCCCGCGCAACTCGTTCAGGATCTAGTGAACATCATCCGCTCGTTGAAGTGAAGTGATTCAACAGTTCCATGAACTCAAGCGCAACGTTATGCTGCTTCGGTTAGTGCAAAGCTCTTGCTCGTCCAGGAGGTTCAGTGCAGAAACCTGATTTCTCGGGCGAATGGACCTTGAACGTTGGAGCGTCTGTACTCAGCCCCGTCGTCGCTCCTGTTGTTCAAAGCGGATTTGTCCAGATCGAGCATCGCGAGCCGATGATTGCCGTTCATCTCAGCATCACCATGGATGGCAAGCCGTTCGATGTGCGATTCGAGCGAGCCTCCAATTGGGACGGGGAGGTGCTGGTCTTCACCGACACAGTGGATACTCCCAACGGCGAGCTTACGATCTCCTTTCGTTATCAAGTGGAGGAATCGGGACAGCGACTTCGCGCGACGGAACGGCTGCGAGGTGCCGGTCGAGAGCAAGACAACGTGTGGGTGTTCGATCGCTCAGATGACACCCTGTCAATGGTGTGATGTTTGTAGCCACGAAGCTTTGGAACCACTGCCGCTCCTACAAGTCATCACTATCGGCGAGTAGTGTTGTTTAGCATGAAACCTACAAATCGGTTACTAACCGGCTTCACGGGATTTGCCGCCCTGCTGTGTTTTATTTTATGCGCACCAGTTTTCTGCGCTGATGCTCGCTTTAGTTCCGGCAACAGCCCGATCGCGATTCCCTTTGAACTCGACGATAACCTCATCTATGTTCGTGTCAGCGTAAACGGCTCTCGACCGCTCTCATTTATCCTGGATACGGGGGCGCACTCAATCATCCATACAAAACACGCGCGCTCAATCGGGCTAAAACTGAAGTTGATCGGGCAGGCGCGCGGAATCGGTGCTAACCAGCCAGATCTTTATCTGTTAATGGAGAAGGTGTCTTTCAGCTTACCGGGTGTTGTGCTTTCCCCTCGGAAGCTTCTTGCTGTGGCGCTCGACGCAGTGGAATCTTGCGTCAATGAGTTCAACATAGATGAAGACGGTCGTAATATCCCTTCTCCCCCGACCCAGCAAAGCTCAGCTAAACGAGACGTGGATGGCATACTTGGTAAAGAGTTCTTTGATCAATTTGTTGTCGAAATAGATTATGCGCGCCGGCTTCTCAATGTGTATGACCGATCAAGTTACAAGTACGCAGGTAGCGGCAAAGACATCCCGCTCGAAGTAGGCGAGCAACACATTTTCGCACGAGCTCAGATCAAGGCGGTGGGACGTGCGCCGCTGGCGGGGCGTTTTCTGCTCGATACAGGAAGCGCGCAGGCCGTGAGCCTGATGAAGCCATTTATGAATGAACACAATCTCTTACCCTCGACCGAAGGGATGACGTCACTTCCAGCGTGCGGACTTGGCGGTCATGAAAAGGAGAAATCCTGGATCGGCACATTAGAAGCGTTGCAGCTTGGTGAGTTTAAGGTTGCCGCTCCGGTGACGGAGTTTCGTTTGGCCGACCCGAACACTGATGCCGATGGGTTCATTGGCGGGGCACTGTTTCGCCGTTTCAAAGTGATCTTCGACTACTCGCGACGGCGGATGATTTTAGAGCCGAGGAGTGATCTGAGTAAATGATAGCCTCGGGCTTAAGCCGTAATCTAACAGCCGCGAAGTCTGCGCCGAATCCATGGGAATCAATGATCAAATGCCCGGTGTCAGGGAACTGCATGTACGGTTGTCGAATGACACATAACAACCTAGAGGTCAATGACAACAAGAGAAGACATTCTTGCTGAAAACAAACGGCTGAAGGCTCAATATGGAAAGCTTTTCGATGACGTCGCCGAGGTTCTTTTTCGACATGATCCGATTGGGATCAACTTCGAGGATAATACCGATGAGTACGAGCCAGAAGCCCGAACAATTCTTCCACGATTAAGAACGTGCGCCAACACTGAGGAAGTCATTGCCGTCGTGTTTGAAGAATTCCAAAAGTGGTTTGGTCCAGACATCGCAGGAGGTCAGGAAAAATACCGCCCGCTGTCTAAAGAAATATGGCTTCTGTGGAACCACAACCAGAATGCGTTTGACAGTAAGGAGGCCTAATGTCGAGTTACGCACCGGCTGGCTGGCCCGCCGTGATTCCGAGAATCGCAGTCGATGATCCGAAGTCTCTTGTGGAGTTCCTCCGCGATGTGTTCGGGGCGCAAGGAGAATACAATTCAGAGCGCCCCTCAGAGCTTCGGATAGATAACTCCCTCATCATGATAGGTTCCACAATCGAGCGAGAGGCGATGCCTGCATTTCTCTACGTCTACGTACAAAACGCTGATGCTGCCTACCGACGTGCGGTTGAACTGGGTGCGGAGTCGCTCGAGGAACCTCAAGACACTCCGTACGGAGATCGGCGCGCCATGATCCGTGATCAGTGGGGAAACAAGTGGCAGATCGCCACACATCGCGGCCGGTTCACTCGGTAGACTCCGCCAAAACCTTCTGCTTGCCACGTTCACGCTTTTTGGAGTACAAAGACTGAGCAAGTGTAAAGGTCTCTCAATCGGTTCCGTCTAAAACCAAACTATGGATTCGGTGTCACGGATCCCACGCGACCATAGCAGCTTGTTTAGGAGAGTGATCTCCAATCTCGCCAAAGCTCAAACGTTAGCGAACAATCTTGAACTGCGCGAAGGTCAAATGCATTCGTAACTCACCTAAGGAGAATTGACGATGTTTGTATCCTTGAAAACTTCGCTTGCCAGGTTCTGTCAAGCCGGTGCTTTGCTCGTTATTGGCCTGATGTGTGCAAGTGTTGCCCTCGGCCAGGCGCAATCGAACGCCGCCGATTTACATGGTTTTGTGAAAGACGGCACGGGCGCAGTCGTTCCGAATGCGACTGTCACTGCGCGCAATCCTGCCACGAATATCGCGCGCAGCACGACGAGTGACGACGGAGGAAACTATCGAATCGTTAACCTGCCACCGGGTGATTACGAAATTACGGTTGAAGCGCCGAATTTCAAGAAGGCAGTGCTGACAAAAGTGACTTTGACGGTCGGTCAAACCGCCGACCTCGACGTGACTCTTGAAGCAGGGCAAATCACCGAAAGCGTCACCATTTCAGACGCCACGTCCGAAATTGTAGAGACCTCCAAAACGGCGGTTGCCACAACCATCGATCAGCAGAGAATCAACAACCTGCCGATCAATGAACGCAACTATCTGTCGTTTGCATTAACCACATCGACCGTGGGCCGGGACAATGGTCGACCGATTGGACCAGCGCCCACGACTGGATTGAACTTCGGTGGTCAACGCGGCCGTTCAAATCTTGTTCAAGTCGATGGTGCAGACAACACCGACAACTCGGTTAACGCTTCGCGGTCGACTGTCAGTCAGGAAGCGGTTCAGGAATTTCAGGTTGTTACCAACTCCTTTGCGGCTGAGTTCGGTCGTTCTTCTGGCGGCGTGGTAAACGTGGTAACGAAATCGGGTACGAATGATGTCCACGGCAATATTTTCGGTTTCCTGCGTCACCGCAGTTTTCAGGCACGCAATCCATTTGCTCCGATCGAGGATCCTCCATTCACGCGCACGCAGTATGGGTTCACTATCGGCGGTCCTTTTGATCGAGATCGAACATTTTTCTTCTACGCGTTTGAGCAACGGCGTCGAAATGAATCCGGCTTTTTCACAAGCGATGTGGCACGAGGGCTCAATGGCTCAGCGACCATTCCTGTGATTCCCGGGTTGAATCCGATTGCGCGAACGTTCAATAACATCACACCACAGCAGGCGACCTTTATTAACAACCTTGTCGCAAGCGGGAATCCCACTAACATTTGCGGTGCGCGCGCTTACGCATTCTTCGCCTCAAGCGGCGGCACGACAGCGCTAACTGGATCGAACCCACTGATCTCACCGAACGACGGGAGTCTGTGTCCTGCGATCAGTCCAATTACCCCTGGCGCTATTGGCCCGCGCTTTATCTTGTCAGGCGCGCCAGTCCCGAATGGAACTACCAATGCGGCTGGTCAGCCGATTGCTTTCCGCGCGCTGAACAACTTACAAAAAATCTTTCCAATCACGGATCGAACAACCTTCAATTCGTTCCGGCTGGATCACCTCATAACGAATCGACATCAATTTAGTTTCCGCTTTGGATACAACCCGAGCACCATCACCGGCATTCAGGTGGAGTCGCAGAATCAGTCGTTGGGCCAGAACGATTTTTCAAGGACCGGTATTCAAACGCTACGCGACTTCTCAGCGGTGTCGACGTTAACGTCGACGTTGTCGAACAACGTTATCAATGAGGGCCGATTCAATTTCGGCGAACGACGCGCGACGTTTAAGTCACAAAACGGCGACGCGGTTGCTTTCAATATTTCCGGCACCGCATTCATAGGTCGCGAACTGTTTTCACCGGTCGTCCGGACCGAGACGCGCTACGAGTTCACTGATCACGTGAATATGGTAGCGGGCAATCACACGCTCAAGTTCGGCGGTGACATAGCGTTCATAAAAATTCCCGAAGCGATCTTCGAATTGAACTTCGCCGGACTCTTCAACTTCGGTGGTTTGGCGGCCTCAACCTTGAATTCCGCGTTTGCAGGGTTACCAAACTTTACGGCCGTTCAGCAGTACGGCCTCGGTTTTCCAACGAACTTTGTCCAGGGCTTTGGTAACCCTGTCAGCAGCATCAGCAACAAGCCTTTGGCGTTCTTTGCTCAGGACTCGTGGAAGATTCGGCCGAACATCACATTGAACTATGGTGTCCGCTACGACTACGAGATCACCGAACAAGTACCGACTCTCGGATTCCGAGATCCACTTTCCGGGATCCTTCTCTCGCCGAGTGATGTTCTCGCTGCGCAGGATGCAATGGGAGTACAACAGGGATTCCCCCGCGACAAGAACAACTGGGCACCGCGATTTGCGATCGCCTGGGATCCACATAACGACGGCAAGACGGTGATTCGTGGCGCCTTCGGAATTTTCTACGATCACCCACTGCTGGCGATTGCGTTCAACTCGGACATCGCCGATGCGGTCCAACAACAGCAAGGGATTCTGGTTCCAGGCTCACCTTCCCAAACTGCACTGCTCAATGCGGTGCAAGTATTTCAGGGAACAGTTTGCGTACCGGGTGGACCAGCAACGCCGATTTGTCCTGCGGGCGTTGTAACTCCAGGTGTCGCGGCAGGTTCGATCTACCAGTTTGGCCGTCAACGATTCGACGACCAGACGTTCCCTGGATTTGGACCGGTACTTCCTTTCACGCTACACGTTCAGAAAGACTTTGAATACGCATACGCGAACCAGGGCAACTTCACTGTTGAGCGGCAGATTACGAAGGACATGTCGCTATCAGGTAGCTACATCTACGTGGGAGCGCGTCACCTGCCACACCCGCTGGATGTGAATGCGCCGCGCACTGACCTGCAGATCGCGAACTTCCGCCGTTATGCTAATCGCGATCCTGCGAACACCACGGAAGTCGCAATGGCTTCATGTGCTGGAGGGACCTGCTTTCCAACCAGCGCGCCCGGAACGGTGTTTCAAAACCCGCTCCTGACCACCCCAGACCCCCTCGTAGTGATTGTTCCTGGAATGATCGTTTTCTCGCCGACTCGAGGCAGGATTATTGCACCGGCGATCGCAAACTTCTTCCGACCGAATGCGCCGAACTATTTCCTGGCGCAGGCGGCAAGTGGTGGGGCAGTTACTCCGGCAGTGCTGAATTCACAACTTCCGGGTACCTTAAGAACCCCTGGTACGATTTCGCCATTCGGGTCGATTAACGCGCAGACCTCCGACGGCAACTCTACGTACCACGCCTTGAACGCTGATCTGAAGAAACGCTTTTCGAATCACTTCCAGTTTCTCGCCTCCTACACTTGGTCGCATTCAATCGATGACTCTTCTGACCTGCAAACACTACTGCTGCCGCAGGACAATCGTCGCTTCAATGAAGAACGCGCTGATGCGCTTTTCGATCAACGGCATCGATTTGTTTTCAGCGGTGTGATTACTTCACCCGCTGCCTGGCGCTCAGGCGACGGATTCCACCGCTTCCTGTCAGACTTCACGGTGGCTCCGATATTTGAATGGTCATCTGGTCGACCGCTCAACATTCTGAGCAATCAGGATACAAACAACGACCAATCGAACCAGACAGATCGGCCTACTGTGTTAGCAGACGGAACCTTGTGCGTGGCCGGAGAATTTGGCTGCGTAGCGGGAATCACGAACGGTGATTTCACGCGCGGAAACTTGCCACGCAACTTTGGCTTGATCCACAACTACATGTCGTTTGACATGCGTGTGGCTAAGTTGGTTCGTCTCAGCGACCGTGTGCGGCTGGAGCTTATTGCAGAAGGTTTCAATCTTTTCAATCGCTTCAATGAAGCGGCGGCCTCGCCGTTTATCGAAGACGTTCGTGCATTCAACCAACGAGCCGGCAACGGACGGTACTACAGTCGGCCGACAGCCTCGTTTGATCCACGGCAGTTTCAGTTTGGATTGAAGTTAAACTTCTAAGACAAGAGACCACTGACTTTATGTCGGTGGTCCTTCAATTTCAGCCTAACCAGAAACGGGACTCTAGCCTGAGACCACCAACTTTATGTCGGTGGTCTCTTATTTTTAACTTGGAGTGATCTTGAATGAATTAAAGAATCTGCTGGTCTGGACGGAGTCGTCCTTCCCCTTTGTTGTGCCGATCACTATCTGGTAGGGGCGGCGGCCAACCAGGTACACGCGCGATTTGAAAACCCGCTCCGTAGTTTCCGCAACGAACTCGATTGCCTGATACCCATCAATCGTTGTCGGGCTACTCGTAAGAAGCGTCGCATTAATCCCCTTAACAAAGTTATCGCGATTGGCTTCCAGCTCAGCTTGCCGGTTGAAGTTGAACGATGGATCGTAATCAACCCAACCGATCAGATAAACGCTTATAGTGTCTCTTACAATAAACAAGTGAGTTGTGTACGGGCCGTGCTCGCTTTGCGTCGTCTCAGCTTTGTCAGTCGGCGCTTCCGGCATTAGCACAGAAAACCGGCCGGCAGCTGATGAAAACTTGATCCAACCGCTAACGTCTCGCACGCTCGAGTCGCGCAATGTCGTCGGGGGCGTGCTGGTCCTGGGTGGAACGGGAGTGGGAGCGGGAGTACTGCTGCGCGGTCTGCCGTGTTCCTGGGCACTAAGGGAATAGCTCAACGCCAGCGCAATTGCGGATATGGTTAAGAACTTTTTCATGCTTAAAACCCCTTCAATTCAAGAACGAGAGAACCTCTAACGCTTATACAGATTGCGCTATTCGCCAGTCAATGAACTTTTTGCGTTCCTGGTTTTTCGCGCCCAGGCTGCCCCGAGGGCTTGACTAATCCGCGGAACGAAACATAATCGGGCCAGAACCATTACTATTGGGTGCCCGGGTTTCCGCCACATTCGGGCACACCATCAGATGTCCTCGCTGTTCCACCGGTGTCGAAGTTCCGACACCATCTCGTTCTTTCGTTCATTTGACCCTTCGCGTGACGAATCGTTTCGTCGCGCCTTTGCCTCCGAGGTGTTCATATGTTCCGGATGCCTTCCGATTCCAGCCTCAAGCGAGTCCGCATCATTGGCTTCAGCCTGCTCCTGGTACTCGTGCCTTTCGTTGTCTACTACTACTTCTGGGTTTCGAATCAAACGAAATACTTCACCGGGCGCGACCTTCGCGTTTTGGCCGCGCTGACCAGGCACGTCGAAGAGAGCGTGAAAAGTCAGGGAGACGTCTTTACTAATGCCGTAAAGAAATTCCTGGCGAACCTCGAGCTCAACCCAGCGGAAGAAGACACCGAAGAGAATGCTGTGGATAAACCCACCACTGCCTACAAACGACTCCAAACCGACCGTGAAAGTGTGAAGCTAGAATTCCAACGGCAGTCACTGAATTTGGTAAGAGGGGATGGCACTAATCTCACCGTTACTAACTTGGATCTGGTATCTAAACCCGCGGACGAATCGTTGCTGGCAAGTCCGAAGATCGAGGTCAAGCAAGAAGATAATCAGCGATTCCTATATTTCAGTTACACGACGGTGTATCCGGCTCTCGATTCAAACTTTGGTAAGGCAGCCATCGAAGGAAAGGGGCAAGAACCGCTCTATCTCAACTTCAAAGTCAAAACAAACCTGGCGGATCTGATCGGACAGTTCGTTGACAAACGTCAAATCGAAGACAACGAGGATTCGTATGGCGGCGACGGGTTTGATGCAATCGTTCTTGCAGAGGTCGATGATGCTGTTAACGTCATCTTTCAGGAAAGTTCGGCAAAGCTGCGGCTCGCCTCACTTAATAATCTTACAGGAGCCTCAGATGGCTCCAAGATCGACTTAAAGCTGTTGGGCCAATCGACGAATATGGCCGACGTAAAGGTTGGCGCCGGAGACTACAAGCTCTTCTTTCAACCGGTTCAGTTGCCATTAGAGAGGCTCGGTAGTAACGACAAGAAGCAAATCAGTTGGATGGTGTGTGGCTTCGTGGAAAGCGGTCGCTTTCGTCGAGAGAGTTGGGCAGTGTCGTACACCGTCCTGATCATCTTTTTCTTTCTTGCTGCGCTGGTAGCACTGAGTTGGCCTTTCCTGAAGCTGTTGCTAATTGGTCCAAAGGATCGTTTGCGACCAATCGACACGTACCTGCTGGTTGTGTCTGCTGTAATGATCACGGCGCTGCTAACTCTCTTTGGCATTTTCAGCGCCAGTTATACAAGAGCTGAGAAGTTGCTGGATACCGCGCTCGAGTCCTTCGCAGGTGACCTTCAGAAGAACTTCGAGAAAGAGCTCGGCAATGCGCTTACAGAAATTGACGAACTGAACTGTTCTCCGAAACTAATTGATTCGACGAAATACTTGTTAGTGACCAAAAGGTTTGGAGGCTTTCAAGCGCCAAGAAATTGCCCTAAAACACAGGCCGCTCCGACGGTGCCTTCGCGGGAAACGCAAGGGTCATTAGCGCAGCAGCAAGCGCCATTAGCTCGGCAACAAGCGCCGTTAGCGCAGCAGCAAGCGCCGTTAGCGCAGCAAGCGCCATTAGCTCAGCAGTTCCTAGAGCGGCTTAGTGCATCTGAGACCCTTGCATCGATAGACCGTCGGCTAATCCTGACGGACGAACAACTCAGCTACTACCCTTACTTCATCTCCGCATTTTGGGTGAACACGTCCGGCAAACAACAAATCAAGTGGACCACCCGGCAAAACCTAACCAATAACGTCTCAGTAGTTGATCGCGAATACTTCTTCAAGCCGCGCATGGAACAGCACTACACCTATGGCGAACACAAGTTTTATTTGCAGCCGATAGTCTCAAAAACGACAGGCCAGAATGAGGTAACAATCTCAAAGGCCATTACGCCATTCAACAATCCACAGGTTTGGATCTCGGCTATCAACACGAGAATGCTTTCGTTGGCGCAGCCGGTCATACCATCTGGATTCGGATTTGCAGTGATCGACGGTTCAGGGAAGGTGCTCTTTCACTCAGATGAAAAGCGTCACCTCGGTGAGAACTTCTTTGAAGAATCAGATAACAACCAGGAGTTGCGCGCTGCCGTTCTCGGACGCTCCAACCAATTACTGAGTGTCTCGTATCTCGGCAAAGGCCACAGTATGTACGTGCGGCCCATGGGCGTGAGCCAATTTGGCTGGACCGTAATCGCGTTCCGCAACAAAGACTTTCTGCGCACAACCTTCAGCGAGATCATGTCGCTGTGCCTGGTTTTGTTTTTTGCCCATTTAATTTTCACACTGATCGTGTTGCTGGTTGTCTATCTGATCAATCGGACGAGTCGTGATCCAGTGGCATGGTTATGGCCAGCCCCGGATAAGACGCGAATCTACACTTCGCTGACGGTGCTCAACATTTTTCTGATCTTTCTATCTTTGGCTGCCGTGCGTTGGCTACCTGGTTTGTGGAAGATTGGCGTTCCCGTAGCGACTTCTCTGTCCGCGATTCTCCTGTTTGTTTGGTTGATCAAGCGCGAGAAGGAATCGCACCTTTCGACGAAGCTTATCGAGCGCCTAACGAAACGCAATTTTCTTAATCATCGGGCGGTCTACACGCTTAACGCAACGTTGCTCTTCGCTCTTATCAGCATCATTCCCGCTTACGCGTGTTTTAAGCTGGCTTACGTTGAGGAGATGAAACTATTCATCAAGGAGGGACAACTTGATCTGGCGCGGGACTTGGCCCAACGCGAAGAGCGACTACGCAGTCAGTACTCGATAACAACTAATGTCGCCTCTAGACAGGATGCGATGAAAAAATTCCTCGCGAACCGATTGGACGACACTGGCTATGATGTTTACAACAGCTTCTTTTTTCAGACGAAACTTGAGGACGCTGCTGCCAATCATAGCGAAGAGCGCGACAATAAATTAATCAGGTTCTTCAAGAACTTCGTGCCGCTATTCAATCAAAGCAGCATACAAAGGCATGCTCTGCTGTGGCCGGCTGCCGACCAATCGTGGAAATGGGAGGAGCGGTCATCAGGCGAGCTGATCTTGCATGTGAACCAGTCGCTTAGTTCTTCCCAGGCCACACCTTCACTCCACATCGTTTCAACACTCCCACGCATGAACGGTTCAGTGTGGTGGTTTATCTGGCCGGTTCTGCTGACAATCGTGGCGCTGCTGGTTACGTACATGTGCCGGCAGATATTTCTGTTTAAACGAAATGAGAGAGCCTCCGACGAATTGAATGGGTTTACTGCCGACTCAGTCTCGCAAAACCTTTTTCTTGTACTGAACCCTCCATTTGTCGGCCGTCGCGAACTTCTAAGGCGATTGGGTTTAGATAAAGGGACTTTTGAAAGAATTGATGTGCAGCAAAGCGCCGAAGTTGAAAAGTGGTTCAAGCATAGAAACCCACCGGCGTCGCCTGGGACCACACAACCCCCTACTCAAGCTCTGCCGATAATCCTCGATAACTTCGATTATGGATGTGAGAACGCCGCCTACAATCAGCAGAGACTGAGGCTTCTTGAGAAGTTGTTCGAGCTCAAACGCGTGGCTATTGCGGTGTCGAATCTTGAGCCGGATAGATTCATGAGTGGGAAGAGCGACGGAAACACTGAGAACGGAACTTCTCCGGTCATGACTGAACGATGGACCGGCGCGGTAAGCCGGTTTCTCAGAGTTTCGCTCGAGGACTTTGGCGAGCCTGGGGCTTTTAAGATGACCGTAACAAATCGGAAGAAGCAAGTGTTGTCAGACGACAAACTCACGCCTGAAGCAAAACAGCAAATCGAGGCTGTGTTTGTGCGGATAGAGCGAGAGTGCTCACCCAGGGCGTGTTTGCAGAGCATTGGCGAAGGCATTGCGAATCAGCGCAACATCGGCACGCAAACGCCGGAAGGCATTACCAGGCAAGTGTTCGTGCAGGCGATGCCTTACTACAAATCAATCTGGCGTGTCTGTTCCGACGATGAAAAACTGACGTTGTCACATTTGGCCCACGATGGCCTGCTCAGCTCAAACGATCCTGATCTCGAGCGGCTCATGAAGAAAGGTCTGATAGTTCGTGAGCCGGCGGTTCGATTGATGAATGAAAGTTTCAAGTGTTTCGTGCTGAGCGTTGAGGATGGTGAGGCACTGGCCCATTGCGAAGCGAAGGCGAGAAAGAGCAGTAATTGGGAGGCGTTGAAGGTGCCGCTGTCGATTGGTGTCGCCAGCGTGATTGTCTTTTTGCTGCTGACCCAACGCGAGATCTACAATTCGACATTGCCGATCATCACAGCTATAACCGCGGGAGTGCCCACATTTTTCAAGCTTATCAGCGTCTTCCACGGGGATTCAGCGGGGAAATCGGGGGGCTGACCAGAACAATCCCCGGGGGAAGGCGGCAACGCTATCAGGCATCATGAGCATCCGAAAGGGTGTTTTCGAGGAGTTTGTCCGGACTTTCAAACCTAACCTTCTCCCGCATACAATCGCTAGCCATGACTGGATCTGTTTTTACTCGACTCATTAGCCTGACAGGCGTTGTCCTGTTGATGTCTGTGACCGTGACCGCTCAATCGACGCGACCGC
>Ga0157380_10001413_pt1 | contig 15698 bp, 3 predicted proteins | sample S35metaG_FD_119757 | JGI IMG/M metagenome (GOLD analysis project Ga0157380, IMG submission 119757) | Switchgrass rhizosphere microbial communities from Kellogg Biological Station, Michigan, USA - S3-5 metaG | ecosystem: Host-associated > Plants > Roots > Rhizosphere > Soil | place: USA: Michigan... | reverse complement strand
TGATGCCAATGGATTGTCTTCACCAAGGAATGCCTGGTTGTTAGCAGGAAGTATTACTCCTGTATCAGCCACACACAATACCTCAGTCACACAATCTTCAGCAAACTCTGGTCCTTCCTGGTCATGAACCTTGATCACCTGGGTATAATGCCACAAGCCGGCTCCGGTTTGTGAATCATACTGGCACCAGTCGATTACTGCCCACTCGCGAAGGATCTTGAAGCAAGCACCATCCACGAAGTCGAATCTTGTGTCTTCATAGGTTACGCCAATCAAACTGCAAGCATCATCAAATACTGTTGGCTCACCTGTATTGCCTATATCTTCTGGACATGTCGTCAACAATACATCACATGGCCAGATCACTCCGTCTTGTGGGTTCGGGTTGTTACATGTCTGATCAGTAATAAAGAATGGATCGTAGTCAACCACCCAGATACGTTGTGTACAAGTACCAGGGGCATTTCCTTCATTACCATCAACAGCACTGAAACGACGCTCGATCAGTTTAACCGCTCCGTCAGGTGCATTACCTGGCAGGTCATCTCCGCTGCAATCATCGACGATACGCACACGTACTGATAAGTTTACTTCACAGTTATCATCTGCCCAGCCATCAATACCCCATGTGTGAGGTTGATTGTAATCTTCGTTTCCTGGATCGTTGATGATGATATCCTGGCGAACGCTTTCATCATCACCATATGCAAATGCATCAAACATATTTCCAAATACAGCACTCAATGGATCTTCATCAAGGTTTCCGTTTCCGTTTCCTGAATGATCAAGCGGGCTATCACTAAAGGTGCCTTCTTGTACATTAAACCAGAAGTCACAGCTCACGATGATATCCGGAGGACAAATAACCAATGGGCTGATCTTATCTTGTATTTCAGCTTCAACCATGCAATAGTTTACATTACCGGCAGCATCCGTTACTTCAAGTTCTACCATCACTGGTCCAGCTCCCACGTCGCAACATGCGAATGGTACGCATGGACGGTGTACCGTGCCACGGTCTCTGCTGTTCACCGGTGGTATTCCACCTGGAACATCATCTATACATGCTCCTTCTGTCGTCCAGTCAAAGTCAATGCAGCTATCCATTCTTCTTGCACGGAAGGTTACAGGTCCGCAATTGTCATAACTACCATCATCGAAAACAGAAGCAGGTACAAGCGTAATTCCACTTGGTCCATCATTCGTAAGAGCGACAATAGTATGTAGATCACAGTTTGCAACTGGAACTACATCATCAACAACAGTAATATTGAAACTGCAGGTGCTGCTATTTCCACACTCGTCTCTTACTGTCCAGGTCACTGTATGTGTTCCTAGTTCAAGTCCGTTGATCACGAAGTTGTTACCGAATGACACAACAGTACCACTTGTGGAAGCCAGGCTATAGCTTGCTATTTCACTACATACATCTATTGCTACTGGTTTTGGAACGCTGACATTTGCATAGCAATACCAGAAATCTGTTCCAACTTCGAAGTCAGCAGGACAAGTCAACTCAGGAGCAACATTGTCCGAAAGCTTGATTACTTGAACAACGTTTATGACCTCTGCAGTGCACCAGTTTAATGCTGTCCAGGTGCGGGCAATTTTTTGGCCACCTCCGCACTCATTCAGCGCTTTATCCCAATAGCCCACAAAAATATTGCACACATCATTCTCATCTGTAATCGGATTTCCATCAATTGACGGCCAGCCGGTATTATTTGGATGAGTGCTTTCACCGCAAACACCAACATAGGCAGCAGGAAAATCAATCGAATCAAGCGTGAGTGGATTGATGGTAATGTGCTGAACACAAGTAGAAGTGTTTCCACTTTCATCCGTAGCTGTCCAGGTTCTTTCCACTAATAATTGTTCACAGGCATCTCCAGTTTGACTATCAACATAAGTAAGGTCAACTTCGCCGCAACCATCTGAAGGATCAACTGCTGGAAGATTAACAGTAATAGCTATACCAACATTCTGGATGGTACCACCATCAAGTACTGGGAAGTCATCAAATACTCTAATTGTCCAGATACCAGAAGCATCTTCACCGTCAAAGTTGAACAAGTTTGGAGCAATGCTGAACCCTGCATTGTAAATAGGGAAGATACGTGGCAGATCAAGTCCGTTACAGTCAACTGGATTCACACCCTCGTCATCAAACCAAGTATCGATTGGGAAGTTACCACCGCAACCACCTACTTCAAATACATCAACCTGTGTTCCACTTGGAGAGAAAACGATAACGTTTACGTCACCTGTGAATGTGTGGTCTGTACATGTAAAACGAATATCTACATCTTGAACTGGAGTACCTACAGGTAAGTAGCTAAAGTCAAATTCATAGTCATAAGTAAGGTTCTGACCTGGAGGAAGATCCAAAGGATCATCAACATCCAGGTAAACAATCTCCTGAGGACCAACAACAGATGGAGCAGGCTCAGTAGGCAATTGAGAACCGCACGTAATCTCTACGTCGCGGCATTCAATGGTAGGTGGAATTTTATCTTCCACACAAATGGTTCCCCAGCAACTTTGATCATTGCATTCATTTACAACTGTGACTGTAAAACACTGGCCAAGATGTTCTGAAGTGAGTGTTGCATCAGGAATTACATTACCGTTTTCATCGGTGATGATGACAAAGTAATTGTCATTGCCTTCCGCTTCTCCTTCGAGGATCATCCCACTCAATACTACAGCTTCACATTCAGGGCCGAGTGAAATCTGAACCTGGTCATTGCAGGAAACGGTTTCTGTGCCCTGTACATATACTGCCATGTAATCATAAGCATGACAATTATCTCCACATGCACCTTCGTCCACCTGTATGATGAATGGACCACCAGGTGTGTCCTGCCAGTCAATGGTGATACTTGATCCGTTATCTGCGATGATGACACCACCGCCATTTTGGATGACCCAGTTATAGGTGCTGTTTGGATTAAAATTCTCAACCGTATAGGTTTCTATTTCACCTGGACATACATAAGCATCTCCAAGAATATTAACCCCGGCAAGTGTATAGCAAATAGTAATCGTAAACGTAACAGGGGCACTTGTACAGGTGACTCCACCGCTGGTGATGGAAGCTACCACTGTAAAGGTTGCAGTCAATGGCCCCGGAGTATTGTTAACTCCTATAAAGGAAGGTACAGGTCCGGTGCCTGATACAGGTCCTAAACCGATTTCATCACCGGTCCGGCTCCATGTATATACAGCTCCTATTGCATTGCTCGTAAAGATTGTTGGAGGAACTAATGCTCCATCACAGAACGTCCTGTTTGGAACTGGATTTATAACTGGTGTTGGGTTTATAAGAATTACAAAGGTGATTGGCGCACTTGTGCAAGTGACTCCACCACTGGTCACTGAAGCTGTTACGGTGAACGTGGAAAAGATTGGTGAGTTACCGGCATTCGTCGCGATAAAGGTTGGCACGTTACCTGTGCCTGCTGTAGGAACAAGGCCTATTGCTTCAGGTGTTCTGGTCCAATTAAATGTAACTCCAGGTACAGCACTTGTAAAGATCACAGATGGAACTGTAGATCCTGCACAATAGGATTGATTGGCAACCGCATTGATGGTTGGCAATGGGTTGATCGTGATCGTAAATGTGATTGGTGTACCTGTACAGGTTACTCCATTATTAGTAAAGCTAGCGGTCACAGTAAACGTCGAAGTCAGAGGAGTACCTCCCGCATTTGTTGCTGTAAATGAAGGCACATTACCAGTACCCGAAGTTCCTGGAAGTCCAATTGCTTCACCAGTGCGGCTCCAAGAATAAGTGGCTCCTGGAATATTGCCTGTAAAGACGACAGATGGAACAGTAGATCCTGCGCAATATGTTTGATTTGTTACAGCATTGACTTGCGGTGTTGGATTGATCGTGATTGTAAATTGAATTGGTGTTCCAGTACACGTTACACCATTATTAGTAAAGCTTGCTACGACACTGAATGTTGATGTCAGTGGCGTGGTTCCGGCATTAGTTGCAGTAAATGAAGGCACATTACCACTACCTGAAGTTCCTGGAAGTCCTATGGCTTCACCAGTGCGGCTCCATGAATAAGTGGCTCCTGGAACATTACCAGTTAAGACAATCGCTGGAACAATGGATCCTGCGCAATGCGTTTGGTTGGTAACCGCATTAACCAGTGGTAAAGGATTAACTGTAATCGTGAACTGAATTGGTGTGCCCATACATGTTACACCATCATTGACATAGCTTGCAACAACACTGAATGTTGATGTCAATGGAGCTGTACCTGCATTAGTAGCTGTAAACGATGGTACATTACCAGTACCCGAAGTTCCTGGAAGTCCTATGGCTTCACCCGTGCGGCTCCACGAGAAAGTTGCCCCTGGAATTACACTTGTAAATACCACTGCCGGTACAGTTGATCCAACGCAATATGTTTGGCTGGTTACTGGGTCAACTTGTGGATTTGGATTAACCGTGATCGTAAATTCAATTGTATCACCGGAGCATCCAACATCATTATTTGAGTAAGTGGCTACAACCATGAAAGTCGCAGTCAATGGCGCTGTGCCGGTATTGGATGCAATAAATCCAGGTACATCTCCTGCTCCCACAGTAGGACCAAGTCCAATTGGTTCAGCAGTTCTGGTCCACGTGAAAGTAGCACCAGGTGTATTACTTGTAAATACAACCGGAGGTACAGAAGCACCTGCACAATAGGTTTGACTTGTTACTGTATCAACTTGTGGGATTTCATTTACAGTCACCACTTCATCCGCAAACGGGCGGCAAGTTGGATCGGTTGGGAGGAATGATAATATAGCATACACATAATATGTACCAGGTGCAGGGAAAGTGACTGTAGCCTCCGCTGTGGTTCCACTTCCACCAAGTGCTGCATTAGGAACTGTAGCAATAATCGTCCCGCCTATATATGGATCTGCTGGAATCGTTGTGAAATGCACAAAGTTGATGCCGTAGGTGACCCCCATTCCATTCAAGCCAGAAGCAAGTAAAAGAACTGAGTCGCCATCACACACAGTTGTTGGTGTTGCGCTGAGCGCAGTAATCGTTGGGCAACTGAAACATCCAGGAGCAGGTCCATCCAGAGAGAAAATACCTGTATTCGTACAACCATTAAAATCTGTAACGGTCATGAAATAACTTCCAGCACAAATGCCCATCTGGTTTTGTGAAGTTGGATTCACTCCACATCCATTCGGAGATGTCCATTCAAACATATATGGTTCTGTACCACCAGTCATGGTGATGGTAATGGCCCCATCAGCCGTATTACAATTCGATGGATTAGTAATAGAAAATGTATAAAGTACTGCAGGGCTTAATGAGATGATGGCTGAACCATTCATCGTGGCCTGGCAGTTATTATCATTAATAGCCAATACCTGGTATGTACCTGGAGTTGATTGGAGGCCAAATGCTAACGGACTACCAGTCCCTACCATTGATGTTACAAAGTTACCATCACGGAATAAGTTGTATTCAACTCCCGCTTCAGATCCATCTAATCCTACTGGTAATCCCAATCCTCCTGGGCAAATAGCGCCACCGCCTGTTACATTAAACAGCACAGGAAGTGCATCGACATTAATCGTTGTAGTAGCTGTAGCTGTACAACCACTTGCGCTCGTCACAGTGACTGTATACAACGTAGTTATTGCAGGTGTAACTATTATGGAAGGGGTGCTTTCACCTGTACTCCATGCATATGTTGCACCTCCAGTTCCGGTGAGTGTAGCAGATGCTCCAGCGCATATAAATCCATCATCAATGGAAGTACCTGAAGTTTCAGTGACTATAATACCTGCAGTTGGTGCAATACTGACGGTGATTGTCACCTCAGCAGTTGCTGAACATAATTCTGCATTCGTGACCGTTACAGTATAGAGCGTAGTCATTAGCGGTGCTACAACTATAGCTGGTGTTGTTTCCCCTGTGCTCCAGAGATAAGTGACTCCACCACTTGCTGTAAGTGTGGCAGATTCTCCTGGGCAAATGATACCATCATTAGGAGTTATTCCTGATGTTTCAGTAACTGAAATGGCTGCAACCGGCAATGGAGAAACTGTAATGGTTGTATTTAAGATTTCAATACAAGCACCATTTGTAACTGTTACAGAATATGGTGTGGTCGAGACTGGGGATACAATGATAGACGCTGTGGTCTCTCCTGTACTCCAGAGATAAGTTCCACCACCATTAGCTGTAAGTGTTGCAGACCCCCCTGGGCAAATGATACCATCATTTGGAGTTGCTCCTGATGTTTCTGTAACGACGATCTCTAATATTAGACCCACAAATTCATCAGCTCCGATATCGGGAGTTGCTACATCTCTTGTCTGACAATCTATATCTGATGTAATGGCGATAGGCATAGCTCCACCGTCAAGGCAATTATTAAATGCGCTTAAGAGGTGTACATCCGTACTTGAAAGAAAAGTAGGTAACGCATTAAAGGAATTGAGATCTTTTCCTGTCTCCGTCCTCCAGTTGGCTAATGTGATCCTTACTGGTCCGGTTGCTAATCCGCCTGTGACACCTACCTGGTAACTTCCTGGACCAGCACCTGCACAATAGAGATCGTTGAAATCTGAAGTGAGTCCAACATAATTTCCTGGTGTGGAAGAATAGCCTAATCCAATCGCTGCGAATCTGAGTGTTGCTCCCGCATTCCCTGCCTGGGTATTGCTTAATATGTTATTCTTGATATTTAGATTTGAAGGAGGTGTGCTATTGGTTACAGCCAATGCCATTGAAACGCTACTGGCACCAGTTGCACCGGTGATGGTTCCTTGCATGGAGACCGTATTATAAAATACATTGGTCGTAGAACCCACGCCCCCACCTAAGATAATACCTCCACCAAAATCACCTCCTGTTCCGTTAGCGGAAACGCCAGAGATCATGTTATTGGCAATAAGGGAGGTTCCTGAAGCTGCAGAAGCCAATGCAATACCACCGGCTGCGAATGTACTGGTGTTAACTACTGAACCAATTAAATTATTGGTAATGGTTGCATTGGTACATTCATTACCGGCGAAGCTGGTCGCATTTATTCCATTGTGTGGGAACCCAACATAGATGGCGCAGATGTCAAGACTTCCTGGAAGTGTAATTCCTGAAATGGTATTTCCGGATATCACTATACCGTCTTCAAAGGTAGCTAACACCCCACCCGTAGAAAGGTTAAGTGGTGCAGCCGTATTCATTTGGTTCAGATTGATGATGTTGCCTGTGTTTTTATTAAAGGCACTGTTTCCTTGTGTGATGATACCATACTGTGCATTCCTGATTCTATTATTAATAAAGGAGTTGCTATTGTTATTGGTACCAAGACTTGCATTAGAAATCGTAGCACTTCCACTTCCAATACCGCAAAGTGTTTGAGTTGGCCCATTTCCTGAAAGTATGCAATTCATGATTGTGTTATTCGATGCTCCATTCGGTCCACCTGTTACCGTTTGAAGCCAAATAACCGCACTAGTTGTACTGGTACTTGTATTGGTTAGTGTAAGATGTGGTAAAGCTGCAGATGGCGGACAGACTGTATTTGGAATACTTCCGTTACTACCATCGATAGTCACCCAATCTGCTCCGTTCAGTACAATGAGAGCGGTTGTAGCCGAACCTGAGATATTGACGATGTTGGCTGGAGCTGGTTTGATAGTTAGCGTATTGGTAGAGCTCGCTGAAATATTAGAATTGATAGTGATTGGAAATGTTTCTGTTGGATAGGAAACATCAATAAGACTGAAAAGAATCGGTCCTCCGATGCAACGTGTATTGTAGTCAGCAATAGCAGCTGTAAGCGTGGTATAGTTTCCACCTACGCCGACTGTATATGTTCCGTTCAATACGTTCAATACTGTAATTGAATTTGGTGCTACTGGATGTGTCGTGACTGTAGTTACGTCTGTAGCAACAGCACCTCCTGCATTTGAACCGATAAGGCCAAGGTTATCTTGAGCGATGACATAATACTCAACAACATCACCTGCCACTATTCCTCCCATGTCTGCAACTACAATTGTAAAGTTCCAGGTACTATTTGTTGGAGTACCACCGGCGAGAACACCTAGACGTGAAAAATAGGCTCCAGCATTTTTTCTGAAGTAAATGCGAGGGATGAATGCACCTACTGTTGGAATACCGGTACCGTCTGTAATATTCACTCCATTGAGAACAAGATCCGTTGTACCACAACCGCTTATTATCGGGATAAAGGAAATACCAGGTCCGGAAACATCTGTTAAAACAAAATTACCTGCATCAGCTCCAATATCAGAAGGTGTCAAAGATGCTCTTAATTGACCATCGAAATCCTCTGTTACACTAATGACTGGTTGTGCACCTCCTTCAATTGGTGTAGGAGTACCTGCTTGAATATGAAGATCCACAGTTGTGGAAGTTCCAGTAGGCTGTACATATATTGGATCGCCACTCACACTTTGAAAATCATTGCCTGTAGCGGTTCGCCAATTGGCAAGCGTCAATTGATCAACAGCATTGAATAATCCTGTGAAACCACCTGTACCGGTTGCAATGAGGTCGTTATAGTTACTAGCTAGGCCAACAGGATTAGGAGCTGTCCCACCAAGTGCAATTGCATAATGTTTACCAGTACCAGCTCCATTCGATCTGGCGTTGTAAAAAATATTGCTTATGTAATTCCGCGCACCGGATGTCACGACGCTGGTCAAGCCAAACGTATTGCTTGTACCTGAGCTGACACCTGAACCACCTATATAAATACTATTAAAATAAAAATTGTTTACCCCGCCAGCTTCTTGAATACCATTCATTCCATAACCGTTTGTAATGCTGGCTCCGGTTTCATCAATACCCATACGGATCATGTTGTTCCGGTAACTACTTGCGCCACCCGCGATCAAAATACCCACAGTACTTCCAGTCACTGCCGAACTGGCCATATTGAGACTATGAATAAAGTTGCGGGATATAATGTTGGTTGTTACTAATGGCAAGGAAATAACCATCCCTGAAATACTGGATCCGGTTGTAGGATTGCTCTGCAAAAGACTACGGATCGTATTCTGTTGGATAATATTGACACCAGTGGTTGAAAGGTTTGGAGTTACCTGTATTCCATTAAGCGAAAAATTAGCAATGTTGCCGGAACCTAATGTCAGATTTTGAACCGTATTGTTGGTAGCGGTAAAGGTGCCTATTCCTAAATTACCTTGTAAGAGCATACCCCACATGGTATTCAATAAACCTGGATTGGTTGATGTCAAACTTGAAACCGTGTTGTTATTGAACACCTGGTTAAAAGCATTTGAAAAAGAAACAATCCCAATAATGGCACCTGAGACGTTTCCGTCAGCTGTGATATTATTAGCTACAGTTGTACTTCCTATGGTATTGCCTGTCACAATAAAATTGTGATTTGTTACAGTACCCTGAACAGAGAGGCATCTGATGCTACCTGGAGTTGCTGGCGCACCTGAGACCGTAAGGCCTATACCTCCAATAGCATTGTTAGAAATGACAGAAGTATTGGTTGGAGAAGTTCCTCCTAAAATAATACCACAGAATGTAAACGCTGATCCACTTGCAGTAATGACGATACTATTATTGATTGCGAGACTACCAATAGTGTTGTTATTAACATTAAAGGTTCCTTGTCCAAGTAAGAGTCCACCGTTAAAACCAGTAGCATTGCTAGTGGTAAGGTTAATATTTTGAATTGTATTCCCACTCACCACTGTCGTACCTGGACCAACTGTGGTATTAATACCCCTGAAGTTACCTGCTCCAGTAAGCGTCATGGCGGATCCACCGCATTGTGGTGCAGAACCTCCAATGAAGTTGTTGGTGATATTAAAATAGTTGGATGTAGTCAATGGAAGATTGATCGCGCTAAATTGGGCGGCTGCAAGTACCCGCGCTGTTGTTTGATAAAAACTGTTGCCGGTAATGGTCCATTCCGTACTTCCTGTAGTTAGAATCATACCAACAGATACTCCTGAAGAAAGAAAGAAGTTGTAAATATTATTATTGGCAATCGTGTTGTTACTATTGAAGTGATTTTGAGAAGTAGACGTACCTGAACTAAAAATACAATTGGTCGGTGTAGTTGCTCCATCATGGATGTCACAAAACTCAATCAGGTCGTTATCATTTCCTCCTGTTCCATTAGTTGTACTGAATAATACAACTCCACTTGTGGTGGATGTATTTACCCCTTGCACATCGCAATAACGTACAATATCGTTTGAACTTTCGTTGATAAAACGAATGGCTTGTCCGGTAGTGCTGTTGTTAGAGATCACCAGTCCTTTTGTTGTTCCTACACCACCTGGGCGACCATCTACTCGCCACCACATGCCATTGTTGAAATCTATTGTAGGACCTGCATTTGTGCCCGGTATCGTCAATAGTGGTGCCCCAGCTGCAGGCCTGATGGTAACCGTGTTGACACTGGTCGGAGGATTACAAGATCCTGCACCACCTAGTGTTATGGGATAGGTTTCTCCTGCGCCGGTATAGGTCGTTTGCAACTCCAGGATAACAGGAGCACTAACACCTTGTGAATTCACAGCATTTGTTGCAGCGGTTAAAGTGAGGTAAGTCCCCGTAGGTCCTACAGGAATTGTGCCGGATAAAGGACCTGCCGCTGGAGCGGAAGAAATGAGGGAGATATTATCAATAGCAGCCGGTGGCTGATTAAATACGGAGGCATCATTTCGCCAGGTGAAAAAGATACGAATGGTAATGGGTGCAAAACAGTTGCCCAATGAAGCAGTGGATAAAGTGCCTGATGTGGTTTGAAGTGTAGTTTGCAAATTATGAGCCGCTATGACTGTTGTGCCCGGAATTAATGGATTAGCCAATGGCCATGTACCGGTAATTCCATTTGCAGCAACTGGAACGATCGAAGTCGGTCCAAAAGATAACTGCCAGAAATCAAAAGTGCTTTCACCGTTGGCATACCACTGATAACTATATGCAAGATTTGTTTCACCAGCAGGAATCGTTACATCACGATAGAAATGTACCATGGATCCAATAGTGCCATAGTTATGCGTTGCACCTGCTACATCATCACTGACATATGCACTATTGGTTGGAAACAACGAAGGCACGGTTCCAATAAACCATTGATTCGTTACACCAACTCCATTGACGAGGGTCCATCCATTTGAGGGAAAAGTGGTTCCCAGTTGAAATCCTCCTCCTGCGGCAGGATCAATCAAGGTCGTTTGGGCAGATACCTGTCCGGATAAAACACTAAGTAATATTATTACCAGCGCTAGAGAATTGGAGAGGATAGATTGGAAATATTTTTTCATACTGTTGGTTAACTTCGAATCGGGTGAGAGGGAAATCTGATTAGCTAAAAATTGAATTGACGAATAGATTAAGATGGCTGATAAGTAAACATCATCGAGGTACACTTACAGGCGCAGGAGATGCACTTAGCATTTCCACTACACCTGGCAAATACGTTCCCAACATATGATCAGGTAGTTTTGCCAGTTCCTGATTTTTTGGTGCCTCATTCAGAACTTGCTGATAACCTTTTGCAATCGCATCTTCTGTTGGAATATTGCTATCAATATGCTGCTGGATATAAGTGAGCATAAGATTGTAAGCCTTATAAATAGCTTGTTCATCTTGTTGCAGACCAGGTGTGCTTAGTAAAACATCTACCCTTTCTTTTTCTGCAGTTAGTGTCTGGGCTATTTCAGGATTAGATTTCCATGTGACAGCACTCATATTTATACTCGCAGGACCATTGTCAGTCTGCGCACCAACTATTGAGGGGCAGAAGAGACTTATGATGGCCATTACAAATACTGACCATTCAGGTAACCGGAATCCGGTTGTCATTTCATTCATTTGGAAGGGATGTTTCATATCCTAAAAGTTTACTGGAAAGTAGAATTAAAGACAAGGCAATAGATCCAGGGGATTAACCGCAATGGTTAACCTTTGGAGTAGTCTTCGAATATGAGTCCTTAAATAAGGTGGAGATCAGGTGTTAATTCAGGCAGTATTGTAGTACAATCACGCACCATTGAAATAACACCTCGCTGTATTGGGGATCACAGCAACAGGAAGTGGTGGGGCTTCCTTTAGTTCATTCATCGGGTTGAGACTATAATTGACAAAACTGGAATCAAAAATCGTTTCCGGCTTATTCGGCCCAAAACTAACCAAATAACCGGATTACAATAGAAAAAAATATATAAAAAAAATTATCTAACGTATTATAAGAAAGAGAGTTATAAAGGATTATCGGGGAATTGCAGGTCAAGGACCCTGTTTTTAGTTGCGGAAAAAGATAAATAAGGCTCCCAGGGCAGTTAAAACCATGATTATCAGCCTGAACTGGTTTTGCTTGATAATCTTGACCAGGCTGATACCTGCCCAGAGTCCGAGCAACAATGCCGGTAATAGGACCAGGTCAATTTTTAAGGAATGGAGGTTGATGGTCTCCCAGGACCAGATATGAAAAGGAAGCTTAAACATGTTGGTGATGAAGAAAAGCCAGGCTGTTGTTCCGATAAACATTTGCTTGGGCATCCGTATAGCCAGGAAATAAAGCTCCGAAAAGGGTCCAGCCAGGTTTCCTACCATAGTGGCAAATCCTGAAATACCGCCCATAATGCCGGCAAACAACCGATTGTCCGGTACCTGGTATTTTTTTACCCTGTCAAGAGTCCACATCAGGATTACACTGATGAAGATCAGGATGGCCATGCCTCTTTTGAAGGCATCTTCGGGCAGTTCCTTTCCGTACCAAACGCCAACCAAAACGCCAATCAGCATCCAGGGCATCAATTTCCATAGGTAGGACCATTGGGCATGGCGATGGTAATATAGTACCGCGAAAATATCACCCACGATGAGCAATGGCATGACGATCCCGGTTGAAACCTTGCTTCCATATACCAATGCAAACATGGTGGTGATGATGGCACCAAACCCCTTGAGCCCTCCTTTTGCAGCGCCCAGTAAAAACGATCCGGTCATCGCCACGACCCAACCATGGAATGAGATGTCCGTACCTTCAAATATTTCCATCATGCCACGCCCAAGGTCGTTAATTCTAGGGAGTTGTCTTTTCATTCTTGATCCGCTATACTATCTATATAGGCTTGGACGTTTAGTGTGCAGCAATTACTTTTACCCTTCTGCTGATTTTCCTTCCTGTCCTGTTGCCCTTAAACTTACATTCCTGATCACACGGAAATGGATGTCCCATGTATAAAGAAAGAATCCTGAAGGTTTTAAAAGTAATCGTGATCACGCTGCTGGTCATGGCTATTTCTATCCTTGTGATCTTAAATTGGAAAAGTGACCTGATCATCGACAAGGTGATGGCTTCTGTGCAGCAGGAATTAATTGATTCATTGCGTTATGAAGAGGCCACACTGGATTTGTTCAGCAACTTTCCATCCACCTCCATCCAAATTCACAATTTATACCTGGGCTCAGAAAAACATCCGTTGATTCGCGGAGGAGATATTGATATCATTATTGGATTGATTCCGCTGTTGAAAGGGAACATCCTCGTCAATCAACTAAAGGTTACGGGTGCCACTATCCATATCGAAAATAAAAACGGACGATGGTCCTATGATATCCTGAAAGAAAAAGAAAATGTAGCGTCAGAAGAATCAAAGGATAGCAGCTTTAACACTCAAATCAAGGAGCTTCAGCTTGAAAAGACAACACTTCTCTATGATGATGGAGAAGGATTGCGTTTTGCACTCGATATTAGTGATGGCAAACTGGATGGAGGTTTCGAAAACGAAATACTAGATCTTGGTATCGACTTAATAAGTGTGATTACTTCCTTGACGATGGATGATTATCAACTTAAAGAATCATTCACTTCCACTTTTACTGGTGATTATAAATTTGATTTGGCTTCAGGGTTGCAGGAATGGAAGGATTGGAAAATTGAAAATGATGCCATCCATCTTTCGGCCAATGGAACTATTCTTCGTGCAGAAGATCACGAGATGTTTGATGTCATCGTAGATTGGAATAAAGCCGACCTGGAATCGCTAAAAAAATGGTTTCCTGAAAGCATGAAGAAAACCTGGAACCAATATGCGTTTTCAGGAGACATCGAAGGTCAGGCTGTTGTCAAAGGTAAATCATCAAAAAAGGCAACGCCACACATTTCCTCAACTGCTAAAATGAAAAATGGCAGTATTCGCTTCCTGGCATCAAAACAGGAAATTAAAGGTTTGGACCTGGATCTCACTTATGATAGCGGTGCTGGCAATAAACCATCAGCATCCTTTCTAAAACTTCAATTTGAAAAAGATGCTGTACTTGGAAATTCGCTGAAAGGCAACGTCCATATTCAAAATATAGACAATCCTGTAGTTGATATCGACCTGTCCGGCTCTTTGCCAACAAGCTTATTAAACTTGTTGGAAATGGAAGGGATTCACTTTGAGAAAGGGACTTTTGAAATTAACGACTTTAAATTATCTGGATTTCGTACCTCTACTTCATCATTCGATTATTTTGTGCAGCATGGTACTACTTCGCTTGAAGCCAATGATCTTGAACTAATATATCTGAATAATAAAATAAGTCTTCCATCGGGATCACTGTCATTGTCCAATCAAAAACTGGATATCGCATTTGATCAATTCACCTGGAACAAAGCGACATGCAATGATCTCAAAGGAGAAATCGTTGCGAAGGAAAATGAAATCGAATTCACGCTTGGTGGATTGTTATGTGAAGGAAGAGTGGAAACTAAAGGAAACATTTCCGGTATGGACCAACGACCTGTTAGCCATGCTTCCTGGAAAGTGACTGGAATCGAAATGAAAAAACTGCTCGAGTCCTTCTCCAATTTTGATCAGACCTTCATCACTTCAGATAACCTAGATGGGAAAGCGAATATCTGGGCCACCTCTGTCCTTCCCTTTGATGATAACTGGAACCTATTGACAAAAAGTGTACAGCTCAAAAGCGCTGTCGAAATCAAAGATGGCAGGTTGAAGGGCATGAAAACACTTGAAGACTTCAGCGATTATGTTCACCTCTCTGATTTGCAGGATATCAGTTTCAATCAACTACGCAATTACATGAAGATTGAAAACGGTAAAGTTTACTTGCCAGTCATGTTCATTCAATCCACTGCGCTCAATATGAGTATCAGTGGTGAGCATAGCTTTGACCAAGACATTCTATACTACTTAAAACTCAACGCCGGCCAGGTTGCAGCAAATAAACTAAAGAAAAACGAATACCGTAAAGAACTAAAGCCTGCCCGCAAGAGTGGCTGGATCAATATGTATTTCATTCTCAGCGGTACCACCACTGTCGTTAAGTACCAACAAGACCGAATCGGTGTTGTTGCCGGCTTCGAACGAACCACTTTACTGAAAGAAGAACTCCGCAACTACCTTGTTGACAAATTTGGTTACGATGTTTATTGGTTGGAGCCGAATGAGTGGGAGGATATTCCGGAATACCAATAAGCAATTAGCAATTAGCAATTAGCAATTAGCAATTAGCAATTATTAATTGATGGCTTCGCCATCAATTAATAAAAAAAACGTTAAGCGTAAGTTCACTTACGCTTGTGCGTCCGCAAAAATCCGTTTTGCGAAAATGAACGAAGTATGAGTTCAAAAAACATCATCATTCAAGAAAAAACAAACGTTAAGCGTAAGTTCACTTACGCTTG
>Ga0157380_10001412_pt1 | contig 15703 bp, 17 predicted proteins | sample S35metaG_FD_119757 | JGI IMG/M metagenome (GOLD analysis project Ga0157380, IMG submission 119757) | Switchgrass rhizosphere microbial communities from Kellogg Biological Station, Michigan, USA - S3-5 metaG | ecosystem: Host-associated > Plants > Roots > Rhizosphere > Soil | place: USA... | reverse complement strand
GTGCATATCGTTCCAATGCGGCGATGTAACCTCGCCTGTACTTACTGCAACGAATACGACAAAACGTCAGACCCGGTTCCGATCAATGTGATGCTGGAGCGTATAGACAAACTTGCCGAATTCGGCTCCTCTGTCATCACGATCTCGGGCGGTGAGCCAATGATGCATCCAGAAATATTTGAGATCATTGCACGCATACGCCATCACGGAATGATCGCCGGTCTTATTTCGAACGGCTATTATTTTCAGGTCGATAAGATCAAAAAACTGAATGAAGCAGGCCTCGATTACCTGCAAATTTCCATCGATAATGTTACTCCCGACGATGTGTCGAAGAAGAGCCTCAAGGTGCTCGATGCAAAACTTGTAAACCTTCGCGATCATGCGAAATTCAAAGTCAACATCAATTCCGTCGTGGGCGGCGGCGTTGCGAACCCGGACGAGGCTCTCCAGATCGCTAATCGGGCGAGGGAACTCGGGTTTTCATCTACGGTTGGCGTCATTCATGACGAAATGGGCCTGAATAAGGGCCTTACCGACCGAGAGAAAGAGGTTTACAAAGAGATCAAATCTAAAGGCACTCGTTCGTACGCGCGTTGGAATTGGTTTCAGGACCAGCTCGTGGACGGCGGCGAATACGAATGGCGCTGCCGCGCGGGAGCACGTTATCTGTACATCGACGAATTCGGGATGGTCAATTGGTGCTCGCAGCAACGCGGAACGCCAGGTATTCCGCTTCTCGAATATACAACCGAGGACATGCATCGCGAATACAACACCGAAAAATGGTGTGCCCCGACATGCACCATCCAGTGTGTGCACCAGGTCGGCCATCTCGACGCCTGGCGCGATCCGCAGATCTCTCTCGGCGACTACAATAAACGGAACGGCAACCGGTTAAAAAAAGAAACTGTCGCTCAGATCCTCGGAACAAAATAGCCATTATTGATGCGACCTTAATCCCCTTACCTTGCGTCGGTCTACGTATTGGTCTAGTATCTCGAACACCTACCAACCGCAGACGATCGTAGTGACGAAGGGCCACAAACTTCGTCGCAACTTGATTTCTTTCGAAAATAAAGGAGAAACCGTATGCATGAATTTGAGATCCGAAGTATGGTCGAGAAAAATAGCAGCTTGGAAGCGCGTGTTGCAAAGCTTGAAGCGTATCAGGCTTACCGCCGACATTTTCTGTCGCTGAATGAGGGCGAAGTCATAATAAAGACAAAGAACGGTCTTGCGAAAATCGTTATTAAAGGGAACGGCGATATTAATATCGACTGCAACAATTTCGAAGTAAAAGCATCCGGGAGGATCACGCTCAAAGCGTCGGGTCCGGTGGACATAAAAGGTTCAAAGATAAATCAAAACTAGCGCTTACGCCAAAATTGGATGGAGGTGAACGGAGGCTTACCATCTAAGTATTGCAATAACCGTACTGCTATTTTAGTATCACTTTGTGCGAACGAAACTCGCACTTTTAAAGATACTTACAATGGACCGATACTGAGCGGACGAAGAGCATCCAGATGACTCCCGAAGAACACAACAAGTACATCTCGTGGACCTTCCTCGCGAACGGCTTATTTCAAGCCGCGATGCTTCTGCTTGTCTTCGGCTTTTTTATCCTATTCTTTGCCTTCGGCGGCCCGCCGGACGATAAATTCCCGGCAGGTCTTTTTGCGGTCTTCTTCTCTTTCATTCTCTTGATAAACCTTGCACTTATATCGCCGAACTTTATCGCGTATCACGGATTGAAGAATCGCAAGTCGTGGGCCCGCGTCGCTAGTATAGTCGCCGCCATTTTAGGTGCGATGAACATCCCGATCGGCACGGCGGCCTGCGTTTATGCCCTATGGTTCTTCTTTGGCGAAGAGTGGAAGTCGGTCTATCCAGAGGCTCCAGGGGCGTTGGACAGAAGACAGATCGCGGGCATCGGTCACCCAGGTTGGGAAGGCCGCTACGTTCGCGAGGACGGCGAGGTGGTGTATCGTCCCACGGCGCCGCCCGATTGGCGATGAGGATTTTACACCATGTCTTACCGCTTTTTGAGAATTGGCCTGTTCCCTCTGATCGCATTCCTACTACTATTGACAGCAGTTGCGCAGCCTCTTGACTCTTCGAAGTCAAGCTACATACCGCCGGTCTGCCAGGGACGGCCAGTTTCTCGCGTTTCGGGCTCGGAAGTCTTCCCAAAGCCGGCTGTTTCAATCAATCCAAATCGACCGATTTCCAAGGGCCAGCAGCTTGCGCTTTTCTACAAACTGTCGAACGCCATCGAAACCACGTACATCGATCCAGACTTCAACGGCCGATATTGGCCCCGAGTTGTGGACCCGATCCGAGCAAAGATCGAGGACGGGCTTGGCACCGAAGCCTTCTACAGAGAAATGTCGGATCTCGTAAAGAGCCTCGGCGACGACCATTCCTATTTCCTTGCGCCGGCCCAGGTGCTGGAGGACAAATCCAGAATCGAGGGCCCCGGTAATTTTGTTGGCCTCGGCGCGTTCATGCGGCCGATCGTCGCGAGCAAGGTGGTTTCGGTCGTAGCCGTCTATCCGGACTCGCCGGCGGAGTGGAGCGGATTAAAAATGCATGACCGCGTTCTCGCAGTTGACGGAATTCCGCTCATCGAAAATGGATTCGTTTACCAGCAGCGGACTCTCGGGCCCGAGTGCTCGTCGTCGGTCTTCACGGTTCAAACTCCCGGGGGCCCGGTTCGCAATATTTCGATCGTTCGGTACCGGACCTCGGGGCCGCCGCCTGTGGAATCGCGGTTGGTTCCAACCAAGGACGGCTCTCGGATCGGCTATGTTTTCATTCCCTCGTTTTTGGATGAGACCGTTCCCGATCAGATTAAGAAGGCGTTGGAGAGCTTTGGCGATCTAGATGGCTTGATCATCGACGATCGGATGAACGGCGGCGGAGCCAGCGATGTTTTGATCCCGACTTTGTCGTTTTTCGCAGCGGGTACCGTCGGCAATTTCGTGAGCCGAAATGCGAAACGTCCGTTGGAGCTCTCCGCGAAGCCGGTACGAAACTCGCAGTCTGTTCCCTTGGTCGTCTTGATCGGCAAGGATACGGTCAGCTATGGAGAGGTATTTGCGGGCGTTTTGCAGGATCTAGGCCGGGCAAAGATAGTGGGCAAGACGTCAAGGGGGAATGTCGAGACACTTCGCGGACATAATTTCGCTGACGGGTCACAGGCGTGGATCGCGCAGGAGCGATTCGAACCGATACGATCTAAAGTTAACTGGGAGAAACGCGGCGTCAAGCCCGACGTCGAGGCCCATGCAGAATGGGACACCTTCACATTTGAGACCGATCCGGGCATAGCTGTGGCTGTCAGATTACTGAGGCCAAACTGAGATGCCCGAAACCAGGCTCGCCATTCCTCTCATCCTCGGAACAAACCGGCAGAGTCGCGCAAGCGAATCGGCAGCGAAATGGGTTTTCTCGAAAATGAAGGAGCGCAGCGATATCGAGCCCCTATATTTCGACGTTCGCGACTTTGATCTTCCGCATGACGATTACGGCACCGGCATCGCTCATCTTTTCCCAGATTGGCGTGACGCTATCATCAAGGCCGACGCGCTCGTGATCGTGACTCCCGAGTACAACCACGGCTATCCCGGAACCCTGAAATCCGTACTAGACCTGCTTTTGAAGGAATATATTCACAAGGCGGTCGCGTTTGTTGGGGTTTCGGCGAGTCCGTGGGGAGCGACGCGTGTGATAGAGGCCATGGTTCCCATGGTTCGCGAGCTGGGTCTCGCAGTAACTTTCACCGACCTCAATTTTCCTAAGATCTCGACGAAGTTCGATGCGGACGGGAATCTACTTGAGTCCGCATACGAAAAGCGCGTTACGGGATTTCTGGATGAGCTTGTCTGGATGGCATACGCCCTCCGGTGGGGACGAGAGAACCTTCCTTCAAAATTTCATTCGTGAGACCGCTGGCTAGGAATTTCTGCCCCGATCGTCCAAACGATCACTGAGCTTGAAAGTCCGTGACCTGATAGTCGACCGGCCATCATAATAAGGGTCTCGCCGGGATCGACCACGCCCGCATCCAGAAGGGTCTTTTCGCCCGCCTTTAATAGGTCTCCGGTCTTATTGGATTCTGTATTCAACAGGTCCATCATTGTTCCTTCGCCCACCTGACGATCGACAGTGACCTTGAGATCCGGGTGAAAGAAGGGAACTACACCCCAAATAAGTGCGAGCTGATTGAACGCATCCTCCGAAGTTGTAAGTCCAAAGGTCTGTAATCCCGAGCGAATACTTGAAAGTCGTCGGGCCATAGTGCCCGACTCGGTAAAAACAGCAACCTTTTCTGTCTCGATCTCCTTTGCTGCATAAGCCGCGGCTTTGCACAGCGCCTGGCTCGTTCTACCGGAAGGCGGCAGCGAGAATTTGACAGGCTTTTTCAGTTGTTCTGGCTTTATTGTTTCTGCCGCATCAATGATCCGGGCCATAGTTTGGATCGATTCTATCGGATACGCGCCGGAGGCAGTCTCCGCCGAAAGCATTAATGCATCGGTACCATCCCACACTGCATTAGCAACATCCGACGCCTCGGCCCGCGTTGGATGCGGGTTTACGATCATTGATTGAAGCATCTGGGTCGCAGTAATAACAAATTTATCGTTTGCGATGGCCCGCTCGATGATACGTTTCTGATAAACGGGCACGTGTTCGACAGATGTTTCAACACCAAGATCACCCCGGGCTACCATCACACCGTCAGTTTCCTCAACGATCGCGTCGAGGTTCTCGATCGCCTCGCGCTTTTCGATCTTTGCGACAAGTAGCGCACGGCCGTCTTCACGTTTGTTCAGGGCCTTGATCCGCGCCTTTACCTCGCGACAATCCTGGGCTGTTCTCACGAACGATAACGCAATGTAATCGACGTTATGAGACATGGCCCATTCAAGGTCAGCATGATCCTTTTCCGTCATCGACGGGATCGGTAGATGGGTGTTTGGGAGATTGATCCCTTTTCGTTGATCGAGAGTTCCACCGACGACAACCTCCGTAAGGATCTCGGTTCCGTTAACAGATTCAACGCGTAGTTCAAGGTTGCCGTCGTCGATCAAAATAGTATCCTGCGGCTTTACCACGCTCGGCAGTTGGGCATAGTTAGTCGAAACCTCATACTCATTCCCCTCGATCTCTCGTGACGTCATGGTGAAAGACTCCCCCGGTTTCAAAACGACAGGTATGCCGCCCGCAAGTGTCCGGGTTCTGATCTTTGGCCCGGAAAGGTCGACGAGTACGGAAAGCGGCCGCCCCAGCTTTTGGGCAGCAGACCGAGCACTGTTAATGTTTGCCAAATGCTCGTCGTGCGTGCCGTGCGACATATTTATTCGCACCGCCGACGCGCCCGCGTTTATCATAGCCGCGATAATCGTTTCGGTATTTGAAGAGGGGCCGAGCGTGGCAAGGATCTTTGCTTTTCTCATTCAAGAAATGATGTATCGGAAGTTCCGAGAACAAAACCTCAAAACGTGCGTTTCGAAACGAATAGTTTACATCAATTGAATTCGTTTGCCTTCGACTGGTAGCTCAATACCGTCGAGACGAATGTTGAATGCGACCAAGTCAGTGGCGAAACGGAAACTTGAATGCCGCTTTCCGGATCGAATTGCTCAGAGAGAATTCCGGAGGGCAGAGCACGTTCGGTGACCCATTCGATCAAGGTCAATGCAGGCGAGAGCTCCTTCATCCTCGAGGCCTTTGCGATGTAATATTCTGCCATCCAAAGCGTGCAGATGAACCATGCGTTCCCCGCCTCCGGACCCGTACCACGCATATAACCGTCTTCTTCGAATCGGGCGATCCCGCCTCCCGCAGCAAGGCTTTTCGAAACCGCCTGCATTGTGTTCACAACCATGTCGTCGTTCACATCGAAACAACCGAAGTAAAAAACACCGAACAATGATGCGTCGATCGTGGGGTCGGGTCGAAAATCTCCGTCGTAATCCGATAGCAGGCTCCTTAGAAACCGTCCTTCGTCTTCGCTGTATAAGTTGGTCCGTATCGCCGCAATTACTTCGTCAGAAGCCGTTCGGTAGCGTTCGGCTCGATCAAATTCGGCGAAAACCTCAGCGAAATTTGCAGCGGCCCTAAGGGCGGCGACCACTGCCGAACATGTAAACGTATGAACGCCGCGGCGGTCCTCCCAAAGATTCCAGCTTGGTTTTGGAAGACCGGTGTCTGGATCGCGAAAAGAAGTCATAAACTCTGCACACGGAACGACGAGTCGACGATATAGTCGATTTGTAAACTCAATATCACGGTAAAGTTGATAATGCTCCCAAAGTGCCCACAAAACGAGGGCGGTTTCGTCTTCCTGTATCGGAACGAGCCGCTCATTTCTCCAGGGGTCCCAACATGCGTGCCAACCCGAGGCCAGTGAGCCATCGGGATTGTATTTTTGCAAAAAGTACCCGTCTTTGTGAACGATCTTTCCGCAAAGATCAAAGAATTTACGCGTTATATACGAGTAGCCGGCTTTATCAAGGGCGTTTGCCACAAACGAACCGTCACGCGTCCAGAGATAGCTGTAATGATCGGTCGCACGTTCGGCAACGTCGTGGTCGTTAGCCGCGAGGATCGCACCCTCGGAATCGATCTGAGAATGCACGATCAGTAGCGATCGTTTGAAAAGATCGATCACTTTCTCCGGAAGTCCGTCGAGCTCGTGTTCGTTCTTATTTACCCATGCCCTCCAGTAATTTGCTGTGTAATCAAGGTAGCGTTGCGGGGTGCGGTCTTTTATCAACTTGTCGAGGGCCACGACGTCTTCATATGAGGTTCCGGCCGCGAGCCAGTAATAGAACTCGAAGACCCCGTTTCTGTCCAGGTCAAAATGCACGCCGACCGTGGAATCCACGGAGCCCTCTGTGATCACCTTTCCCTGAAGGGTCCCGTCCTCGGCATCACGCCATGTACCTTCCTCGTTTTTAAAGGCTTTTCGACCTGTTGAATAGGATGCAAATCGAGGCTCGGTTCCGATCAGAAAATAACGATGCTTCTTGTAATGAATAAGCGAGAAGCTGTCTGGGTCAAAAAAAGCGGTGTCACCAAACTTGTTCTCGTATATCCGAAGGTCGTGATGCAGGAAAACCCGAAACTCTGTGTGCGACTCTCGCAGATTCGTGAGTTTAACTCGCCGGAGGAAGATATTTTCATGGCTCGCGACCGTTTCCGAACTCTCTATTTCGACACCAAGCCTATCATTGCGTAGGACAACATCAGTCACCAGCGAATCCTTCACGTAGCAGCACTTCCGCTGCCAATCATCATCCGAGATCCACGAAAAATCGCCGCTTGCCCAGACGCCGAAACGACATGGATAACCCTCCGTGTGATTTTCCTGGCCCACGTGCGGAAAATATATGTCGCGAATATGATACTTATCGTCGAAATTGACGAGGAGCGAACCGTTTCCCACCGGGATATCACGCATAGATTTACGAGAGGGACTCTAAGGCTTTCTTCACGACCGATCTCTCAGTCGCGAACGCTAACTTTTCCAACGCACCGTTGATCTCGACCCACCGCGCCTCTCGAACTTCGTCGTCGTGGTCAGCGACCTCGCCGTCGATATATTTCATGAGGTAAAAGTGCACGGTCTTGTGAATTCGCTCTGGCAACTTGCCATGCCGTTCCACATACCAGTAATCAATAGTTTCGAGTTCAGCAAGGATCTCACAGTCGATACCCGCTTCCTCTCGAACTTCGCGGATCGCCGTCTGCTCAGCGGTTTCGCCCGGATCGATAATTCCCTTCGGCAATTGCCAGCGGCCTTCCGAACTCGTCTGGATAAGAACAATTTCAGTTGGAGCGCCGGTTTTTCTGTACGCAACACCGCCGGCGGAAACCAATTCTCTTGTATTCATCCCTGCATTTTTGGCGTCTCAACGGCGCGTTTGACGGCCTCGTCCAGGTCGGCTTTGACCAATGGACCAAATCCAACGATCTTTCGGATCAGTACCCCATTCCGGTCAAATACCGCGGTTTGAGGGATCGCGCTTTGAGTCTCGAAAATGTAATTGGTCAAAGCATCGTCTGGATAGGCAAGCGGGTACGTTATCTTTAGTTTTTCAACGAATGCCGGCACCTTTTCGCGGTCTTCGTCGTCTCCAACGTGAAGTCCGATGAGCTCCAGATCATCACCGTAACGAACCTTTAGCTCGATCAGATGGGGGATCTCTTCTATACACGGCGGGCAGTTCGTAGCCCAGAAATCGAGAACGACGGCTTTGCCGCGATGATCTTTCAGCTTTGAAACGCTCCCGTCAAAGCTTGTCCAACTCATTTCCGTCAGTGGCCTGCTCGGTGCGTCGGGAGCGTCCTTGGTCTTCACTCCGTTCACTGATATTGGCTTGTTACCTATCGCAACAGGTGCTGCAGCGGGCGTGCAGGCAAGGCAAAAGGCGACGTAACCAACGAAAATAGAGATGAAAACAAGACGCATCACTGCAGATTTTACACAATTGCGCGGGTGCGGTCATTTCAACGTGAATATGGCAGAATTCCTTAGTGTCGATCTATTCAGAGCAAATCTGCCAAATCTCGCGGACGCCGGAATTCTCTGGCGATTGCAGTGGCGAAAATGCCGCAGGGAAAGCCGTTAATTTCGTCTGCGGCTCGTTTGTACGGGTTGGTTTGCGCGTTGACCCCTCCACAAAGGGCCTTGAGGAGATTCGATATTCAACGAACGGTTGCGGCTTTGCGATCGCGGCCGCGGAAACGATCGCTAGGGAATTCCATGGGGCGAATCTTACTGATCTTCACGGTACAACAGGGATTTCGGATGTGATCAGATCGCACCTCGGGGTTTTCCCGAAGGACCGCGAGCATTGTTTGGAGATGGGAGTCGACGCATTCCGTGCAGCTCTTGCAAACTATCGCGGACGTGTCATCGAAGAGTTTCAAGGTGAAAAAGCTCTGATCTGTACCTGTTTCGGGATTGCCGAGGAAGCGATCGTTAATTTGATCGAAGAACATCGGATCACTGAGCTTTCCGCTTTCTCCGACCTGAGCAACGCCGGTTCCGGCTGCGGGTCGTGTCAAATGCTGATCCGGGAACTGATCGAGGCGCCTCGAAATTAAGGAATATGCTATAATTTGCAGCTATTACGGCTCTCATGGACGACCCCGCCAGTTTATTCCTATTTTTTCTATTTTCCGAAACCGGAACCGTCGCCGAAACAACCACTTTTACATCTGCACTGGTGAAGGTAATCGTTGTAATGCTGCTGGTTCTAGCGAATGGGTTTTTCGTTGCCGCCGAATTTGCTTTTGTCGGTGTTAGGCGTTCGCGTATCGAAACGCTCGCCGCCGAAGGGCACCGGTCTGCCCAGCGACTCTTAGATCTACTAAAAGATCTGAATGCGTATCTTTCCGCTTCACAACTTGGGATCACCCTGGCGTCATTAGGATTGGGGGCACTTGGTGAGCCGGTCGTTCAGGCTGTCCTTGGGCCTGTTCTTGCGGGCTTGCCGGAGTCTATCCAGCATATTGTCTCCTATACCATCGCATTCCTGATAATCACTTGTTTGCACATCACATTTGGCGAGCAGGCTCCGAAACTTATCGGACTGCAACGTGCTGAGAGCGTCGCAATCGCTACCGCGTTGCCGATGAAGATCTTCTACACCATTTTCAAGCCGCTGATCCTTGCACTGGATTGGGCTAGCGCCAGAGTCGTGCGCATTGTGGGGATCGAAGCAACAGCCGAGCATGCATCGATCTATACCGAAGAGGAAATTCGCCAGTTGATCCGTGTTTCACGGGCGAGCGGCCATCTGAACGAGGAAGAGCAAAAGCTGATAGATAAGGTGTTTGAATTCTCTGAGACGACAGTGAAAGAGGCAATGATACCGCGAACGGAGGTGGTCGCGGTTCAAGACACAAGCACGTTAGAGAACATCGCCGACGCGTTTCGCAAGACCGGGTTCTCGAGAGTTCCTGTATATCGGGAATCCCTGGACGACATCGTTGGGGTCGTTCATGTGAAAGATGTGCTCGCGGAGTTAACGCAGCCGACATCGTATGATCTCAAGGCGATACTACAGAAGCCGCAGTATGTCGTCGATAATGCCCGGCTTGAGGATGTGCTTCGCCAAATGCAGCGTGAGAAGTTTCATTTCGGCTTTGTCGTTGACGAACATGGCGGCGTTGAGGGAATTATTACACTTGAAGACCTGCTCGAGGAGATAGTCGGCGACATATCGGATTAACACGACGACGAGGTCAATGAGCAGATTCATAAACAGCTGGACGGGACGTGGCTGCTCGAGGGCGGGCTCGCAGTGCGCGATCTCAATAAGCGACTCGGCCTAAATTTGCCTGTTTCAGACGGTTACACGACCGTTGCAGGGTTTATGATGGCCGAGGCCGGCACGCTTCTGAACGAAGGCGATATTGTAAATTACAATGGCCATGTTTTTCGGGTTGAGAAGGCGGCAAAGCGCCGCATTTTGCAAGTCCGGCTTGAACGCACAGAAGCGGAACTTCAGCCAGACCAGGTCGAAGTGCCCGGTTAGACCTCCTTATACCGGGCGTCTTGATCGGTCCCCCGAATCACAAAGTCGATTTTGTATTTCCGCTCTTCGACTATACGATTTAAAAAGACTCACTTTTCAAACTGGAGCAAATTTCGCATGAGCTTGATCGAACAAGTTTGGGCACGGGAAATTATGGATTCCCGCGGGAATCCGACTATTGAAGCCGAGGTTGTTTTAGAGGACGGAACAACCGCACGAGCGGCGGTGCCGAGCGGGGCCTCGACCGGTGAGAACGAGGCGATGGAGCTTCGCGATGGTGACGATCTGCGTTACCTGGGAAAAGGTGTTTTGAAAGCCGTCGAAAACGTGAACGAAAAGATCAGTGTCGAGGTCGAGGGCCTTGATTGTCTCGACCAGACACTCATTGACGAGACGATGCTCGGGCTGGACGGAACTTCGAACAAATCGAAGCTCGGTGCAAACGCGATCCTCGCCGTTTCGCTCGCAAATGCGCGGGCAGCGGCGGCGATAATGGAGATTCCGCTGTATCGGTACATCGGCGGCGTGAATGCGAAAACCCTTCCGGTTCCGATGATGAACATTTTGAACGGCGGAGCCCATGCCGACAACAACGTCGATTTTCAGGAATTCATGGTAATGCCGGTCGGTGCTGAAAGTTTCAGCGAGGCCTTGCGATGCGGCGCGGAGATTTTTCATAACCTGAAATCAGTGCTCAGATCGCGTGGTTATTCTACTGGGGTGGGTGACGAAGGCGGCTTTGCGCCAAATCTGAAGTCTAACGAGGAAGCGATCGAAACCATTCTCGAGGCCATCGGAAAAGCCGGTTACACTGCCGGCGAAAACGTGATGCTGGCTCTCGATCCTGCGGCGAGCGAATTCTATAAAGAGGGGAAGTACGTGTTTAAGAAGAGCGATAAACGCGAGCTTTCGTCAGAGGAAATGGCGGCCTTCTGGACAGACTGGTGCGATCGGTATCCGATCATATCCATCGAAGACGGCATGGCTGAGAATGATTGGGAAGGGTGGATAAACTTGACGGACTCGATCGGCGATCGGGTGCAGCTTGTCGGCGACGACCTATTCGTAACGAATGTAAAATTTCTTCGAAGGGGAATCGAAGAGGGAGCCGCAAACTCGATCCTTATCAAGGTGAACCAGATCGGAACACTAACTGAGACCCTTGATGCCATCGAGCTAGCCCGTACAAACAACATGACGGCCGTTATTTCGCATCGCTCAGGCGAAACCGAGGACACCTTCATCGCCGACCTCGCCGTCGCTACCAACGCCGGGCAGATCAAGACCGGCAGCCTCTGCCGCTCAGACCGCATCGCGAAATACAACCAGCTTCTTCGCATCGAAGAAGACCTGGGCGAATCGGCCCGCTATCCGGGACGCAAGGCGTTTTATCAAATAGGTTAGGGATGGGCATAGCTCAGTACATTATTTACTTGCTTGGCGGAATGTCTCTGCTCTTCGTAATGGGAGCATATCTCGGCGCATCCGCCGGCGTCGGCACGCTCGGTTTGGTAATGATAATAACGCCGATGATAATTGCTTGGATTTGCACGGGCCTTTCCTTTTTTGTTCCGCGAATTACCGCCAGCTGCGTTCTGGCTTTGATCCTGCCCTATTTGTATGTAGGCGTCGCCAACCTAATCAATCCGGTGCCGGCTTCGGAGACTTGGGTTTTTCTTGTCCCACCTATTTTCGTCGGCGCGATCTCAATTGCAGCCTTACTGAAACCAGCACCATCGCTTTGGTCGCGAGCAAATTCAATCTGGATGCGCGGCGTAATAGTGTTGTTTTCTATCGCTCCTGCAGCTTGGGGAGTCTATATACTAGCCGGTTTCGTCAGCCGAATAACCTTGTAGGATGAACATCCGCGCGGCACTTCTTGAAGTTCGTTCAAAAGCACAGGCTGAGAAGATCGTCGACTACGTCGGGAGCGATCCTGACAAGTTCGCCGACCTGATGCGGCTGTTCCTCGGGGATGTATATAGGATAACTCAGCGAGCGGGTTGGCCCCTGAGCGACTGTGTCAAGAAGCATCCAGAGCTTATCACGCCATATTTTGGGAAGCTGCTCAGACAGATCGACCGGGACGACGTGCACGTTGCCGTTCGGCGCAATGTCGTTCGGATGCTACAGTTCGTCGAGATTCCCAAGAGATATCGCGGGCGCATCTTTGACGCGTGTTACAACCTAGTGGCCGATCCGGCCCAGCCGGTTGCGGTGCGATGTTTCTCGATGAGCGTCGCTGCGAACATCGCAAAGGACAATCCGGAACTGATGGACGAGTTGCGGCTGGTCGTTATGGAACACCCTCAGGTCATTACGGCCGGCCTTCGCTCACGGATGCGTCGTGTTCTCGGTGTATGAAACGCATCATCGTGATCGGTTCAGGCGGTGCAGGAAAGTCCACGTTCTCTCGCCGCCTCGGTGAGGCCACGGGTCTGCCTGTCATCCACCTCGACGCCCATTTCTGGCGGCCGAACTGGGATCCGACTCCGAAAGACGAATGGAAAGCTAAGGTGGAAGAATTGGTCAAAGGTGATGCCTGGATCATAGATGGCAATTTCGGCGGTACGCGAGAATTAAGGATGCGGGCCGCAGACACGATCATCATGCTCGATTTGCCCAGACGCATCTGCATGTACCGCGCTATAAAACGGGCCATCGTTTACTACGGCAAAAAACGCCCCGACATGGGCGAGGGGTGTACGGAAAGAATAGATCTTGAATTCATACTGTGGATTTGGAATTATCCGAAACAAGGAAGACGAAGAGCATTCGAGGAATTGGACCGTCAAACCAACAAACGGCGCATAACGCTGAAAAATAATAGCGATATCGAAAGATTCCTCGTGGAACTTGCGTGAACCTATGGAGTGGCAGAAAGACCTTTATACAATCAGCACTGACAAGTCCCGGCTCGACCTCGATACTATTCATCGTTTTCTTTCCGAAGACTCATACTGGGCAAGGGATCGCACGCTCAAACAAACCCAAACTGCGATCCAAAACTCGATCTGCTTCGGTATGTATGATGGCGCGCGGCAGATCGGCTTCGCTCGCGTGGTTACCGACAGGTCGACGTTCGCGTATCTTGGTGACGTATTCATCCTGGAAGAATTTCGGGGTCGCAGCCTTAGCAAATGGCTCATGGAAACAATCATTTCGCATCCTGAGCTCCATGGGCTACGTCGATGGGTCCTGGCGACCAGGGACGCACACGGCCTTTACGAGCAATTCGGGTTTTCCGCACTCAAGTTTCCAGATCGCTGGATGGAACTGCCCGCGCCCGATGCCTACTAAAAAACCATTGCACGCCGATCGCTCCTGTCGGTTATAATATAGGTTCAACCCTCCCGGGTTGGCTGTTCAGTCCCAACTATTACCGCTTCCAAACTCAACATGGACCTGATTCGTAATCGTCCGCTCGCACTTGTTATCCTCGATGGCTGGGGCATTGCTCCGCACGGGGAATGGAACGCCATTTCTCAGGCGCACACCCCGATATATAACGAGATCGTCACCCAATTCCCGAGGGCCTTCCTCGATGCGGGCGGCGAAGCTGTAGGCTTGCCGAAAGGCACGCCAGGCAACGCCCAGGCCGGTCATCTAAACATAGGGACCGGCCGGATCGCAAAGACTGACGTTCACAGGATAGCTGACGCCGTTCGGGATGGGAGCTTTTTTGAGAATCCGGTTTTAGAAGCTGCATTCGAAAATGCATGGAACACCAACGGACGTGTTCATTTGATCGGCCTAATCAGCGACGCGGGAGTGCATTCCTCACCGGAGACCCTATTTGCTCTCCTCCGCATGGCGAAGCGATTTGAATTAAAAGACGCATTCGTTCACGCGATTCTCGACGGGCGGGACGTTCCGCCGCGAACTGCAGACGTTTACGTAGAAGCCATTGAGATCAAGATGGCCGACATCGGGATTGGGACGATCGCATCGCTTTGCGGCCGCCACTATGGAATGGACAACGGTGAGAACTGGGAACGGACGGCCCGTGCCTTTACAATGCTCGTTCATGGCGAAGGAGAACATGCGCAGGACGCAAGTACAGCCATTCGAAGTTCGTTCTTGCGCGGCATTTCGGATGAATTCATTTGTCCGATCGTTATCGAAAATGAACAGGGAATTGCCACCCTCCGAGACGGGGACACGGTGATCTTTTTCAACCATCGTCCGGACACAGTGCGCCAGCTTGTTCGGTCGGTGGCGATGCCCGAAGCGGGCGGCGGAATCACGAAGCCAAGGCTCAATGTCGTGTGCATGACAGAGTACGACGTAAGTTTTGGATTGCCGGTCGCTTTTCAAAGCGGCATCGAGCGAAATACTCTTGCGGACACACTCGCCGAACTCGGCGTCCACACTTATCGCATCGGTGAATCGGAACGATTTCAACACGTGACGACTTTCTTCGATGGCGGTGCGACTCGAACCCGTCGGAATGAAAAGCAGATGCCGATGGATTCTGAAAAAGAGGGCGATCGCGAATATGCGCCGGAGATGCGCAATTTCAAGGTTACGAACATGCTACTTCGAAGTATGGACATAGATGGTTCCGGAGTGTTCATCGCAAACATGGCCTCGCCGGGGTTGGTCGCTGAAACCGGCAACTTTCGGAAGACCGTCGAGGCTGTGCAGTACGCAGACACGTGTCTTGGCGGAATCATTAGAAAGGTCCGTCAGCTAAATGGACTCGCCGTGATCACGTCCTCGCATGGAAACTGCGAGGACATGCACCTGACCGACGGTTCACCGAATCGCTATGCGACGGCTAATTGCGTTACGCTGCACATCATCGGAAACGGAGTGCAAGAGATCCGGCTTTCCGAAAACGGGACCCTGCGCGATGTTGCGCCGACCATACTCGGCCTTCTCGGACTCACCGTCCCGGCGGAAATGACGGGCCGCGACCTTCGCGTCCTCTAGATATTTTTCCAAATCACATTAAGACGATCTGTACGTTAGCCGTGCTCCGATGCTTCGTGCTAATCTTGCCTTTCTGCATTTGTTCACATCGGAAAAGGTAAGAAAAAAGCACTTATGGTCGATGAATTTGCGTTCGACAACACGGAAGAACGCCGCAAGAACCGTCTGAACGGGACCGGTTGGATCGAAGTCATTGTCGGCTCGATGTT
>Ga0157380_10001409_pt1 | contig 15719 bp, 12 predicted proteins | sample S35metaG_FD_119757 | JGI IMG/M metagenome (GOLD analysis project Ga0157380, IMG submission 119757) | Switchgrass rhizosphere microbial communities from Kellogg Biological Station, Michigan, USA - S3-5 metaG | ecosystem: Host-associated > Plants > Roots > Rhizosphere > Soil | place: USA... | reverse complement strand
GGTCGCCATCTTCGGCAGGAAGTACTCCTTCTGCTCGTCGGTGCCGAACTTCATCAGCAGGTAGGAGCCGATGAAGTGGGTGTTGACGACGCCGGAGATCGAGATCCAGCCGCGCGAGAGCTCTTCGACGATCATCGCGTAGGTGGTCAGGTCCAGCCCCATGCCGCCGTACTCCTCGGGGATCGTGACCCCGAAGAGGCCGAGCTCTTTCATCTGCTCGACGATCGGCTCCGGGAAGGAGTCCTCGTGGTCGTAGTGCTCGGCGTTGGGGATGATCTGCTCGTCGGCGAACTGGCGGACCATTTCGATGATCGCTTCCTGCTCGTCGGTCATGTCGCGATACGCAGCGGTGTCTACGGCCATAGCTCCTACTTCGGGTAGTTGGAAGGCGGGGATCAGCGCGGCAACGCGGGGGCGGCGGCGCTCTGGAAAGCCAAGGATATCGACGCGGGGTCGATCCCGGGGTCGATGGCGCGCAGCGCCGCGGCGGCCTTCAGCAGCATCTCCTCGTACTCGCGCTCGGGGTCCGAGCCGAGGACAATGGCGCCGCCGGCGCCGATCGTCGCCTGGCCGCCGGAGAGGACGATGGCGCGGATCGCGACCGAGAGGTCGGCGGCGCCACCGAGGCCGAGCCACCCGATCGCGCCTGAGTAGACGCCGCGCGGCCCGCCCTCGAGGCGGTCGAGGATCTCGGTCGTGCGGCGCTTCGGGGCGCCGGTCATCGAGCCGGGCGGGAAGCAGGAGCAGGCGCCCTCGAGCGCCGAGGTGCCGGCCGGCAACCGGCCGCGGACCGAGGAGACGAGCTGGTGGACTGTCTCGTAGGTCTCGACCGCCATCATCTCCGGCACCTCGACGCTGCCGACCTCGCAGACCGCGCCGAGATCGTTGCGGAGCAGGTCGACGATCATCAGGTTCTCGGCCCGGTTCTTCTCGTCGGCGGCGAGCGCGGCGGCGAGCGCGGCGTCCTCGCCGGGAGTCGAGCCGCGGCGGCTGGTTCCCTTGATCGGGCGCGCTTCGGCCTCGCCCTCGCGGCTGACGCTGAGGAAGCGCTCGGGGGACGAGCTGAGGACGGCGAAGTCGCCGAAGCGGAGATAGGCGGCGAACGGCGCCGGGTTGGCGCGACGCAGGTGGCGATAGAGGTCGAGGGGGTCGACTTCGAGCTCGGTGCTGATCTGGTTCGTGAGGCAGATCTCGTAGCTGTCGCCTGCGAGGAGGTGGTCGATCGAGGTCTTCACGTCCTCCAGGTACTGGTCGCGAGGCCGGGAAGGAAAGAGCGTGTCGAGAGGGGAGCCGGAAACAGGTCCCACATTGCAAGTAGGACCTGTTTCCGGCTCCCCTTCGGCGGCGATGGCGATGAGTCGAGACGCGGTGGTATCCAGCCAAGCCCCAGCCACCTCCTCCCCGCCCGGCTCGTGCAGACACAAGAGGTAGGCGACCTCCTCCTCGTGGTCGAATGCGATCAGGCGGTCGCTGAGGATGAAGGCGGCATCGGGGTGGTCGGTGGGATGGCCGGGGGCGTGGCCGCACTCGGACTTGAGCTCGTAGCCGAGGTAACCGACGAAGCCGCAGTCGAACTCAAAGGGCAGGTCGGGGAGATCGGCGGGGCGCAACTCCGTGAGGCGCCGTTCCAGGCGATCGAGCAGCGGCTCTCCCTCGCGGGCGTCGTGGGTGAGCACCTCGGCGAGCGGTCCGCTGGCGTCGCCCATGAAGGAGAAACGACCCCTCTCGCCCGCGCGACTGCTGTCGAGCCAGAAAGCGTGCTCGCTCGCTCCATAAATAGAGACGAAAGCGGCCTCGGAGTCCGGAAGCGCATCGAGCTTCCGCGTCGTCAACTTGGTCGAAGTTTCCGGTGTCGCTTTTTGCGTCCTTATGGGGGCAAAAGTCGACACGCCCCCCGTTGCGCGGGGCGTGAGGTCGCGGAAGTTGGCGAGGAGACGCTTTCCATCTTCGGTGGCGATCGACTCTGGGTGGAACTGGACGCCCCACTGCAGGCGTTCGCGGTGCTCGACCGCCATCGGCACGCCGGCGCTCGAGGCTGTCTCGCGCAGCGCGGAGGGCAGCGGCGGGGACAGGGCGAGCGAGTGGTAGCGGGTTGCCCGGAACGGGCTGGGAATGCCGGCGAAGAGGCCTGTGCCGTCGTGCTCGACGGCGACCACGCGGCCGTGCATCGGCTCCGGCGCCGGGACGACCCGGCCGCCCTCCGCCCAGCCGATCCCCTGCAGGCCGAGACAGACGCCCAGGAGGGGCTTCTCGCAACGGCGGATCGCTTCCGCGCAGACGCCGAAGTCGGCGGCCCGGTCGGGGCGGCCGGGGCCGGGCGAGACGACGACGTTGTCGAACTCCAGCCGCTCCAGCTCCGACCAGCTCGCCGCGTCGTTGCGGACGACGATCGGCTCGCTCCCGTTGACCTCCGCCAGCAACTGGAAGAGGTTGTAGGTGAAGGAGTCGTAGTTGTCGATCAGCAGCGTGCGCATCGCCGGAGGGAGACTCAGAGCAGAATATGGGTCGAATGCCGCCCCGCCCCAAGCCGGACCCCGCCCAGGGGATCTTCGAGACGATGCTCGTCGTCCGCGGTGAGCCCGTGGCGCAGGCCGCCCACCTGGCCCGGCTGGAGGCGAGCCTCGAAGCGGTCTACGGCGCGGGCCTGCCGACGGAGACGGACGCCATCGTGGCCGCGCAGGCCGCGGAGCTGCACCTGGGTCGGCTGCGACTGACGGCCTCCCCCGCCAGCGCCGGAGAGCTCCCGCGCCTCGGCCTCGAGGTCGATGCCGGCGAGCTCGACGGCTGGCCGCACTTCCCAGATCAGCCCGTTTCCCTGCGGCCACATCCGGTGAGCGGCGGCCTCGGCGCCCACAAGTGGGCCGATCGCGCCGCCCTGCCACCAGCCGCTCCCGGCGAAGCGCCGCTCCTCGTCGACGGCGACGAGGTGCTCGAGGCCGCCTGGGCCAACGTCTTCGCCGTCCGCGACGGTGCCGTCTTCACACCCCCGCTCGACGGCCGGATCCTGCCCGGGGTAACCCGGGCGACGATCGTCGAGCTGGCGCGAGCTCGGGGCTTCGAGGTCTTCGAGCGGACCCTTTCCCTCGCGGAGCTGAGAGAAGCCGACGAGGTCTTCCTCACCAACTCGATCCGCGGGATCGAGTTGGTCTCCGCAGTGGACGACACCCGGCTCGCAGCACCGGGGCCACTGACCACCATCCTGCGCAGCGACCTGCGAACCGCCTGGGAAAGCGAAACGGCCGCCCCGAAGGGCGGCCGCTCGCTCACTGCCTGACTGTTCCTCTAGACCGGCTCTACGGTTTGACGTCGAGCCGGAAGTACATCGACCGCCCCTGCGGGTTGCCACCCTCGGTCGCGACAAGCGAGAGCGAGTCGCCGGCAGCAAACACCTGTGAATGGGTGGTGTCGCTGCAGGTGGTCTGCGAGGTGCCCGAGACGGTGCAGGTGATCCCGGTGCTGCTCGGACCGGTCGGCCCCGCGGGATTGCGACGGACCGTGAACACGTAGCTGTCTCCGTCTCCCGCCGAACCGGTCAGGAAGACGCGCAGGTTGCTGACGGTCCCGGCCGAGAGGAGAACCTCCTCGACACCGGATTCGCTCCCTGACGTGTCGATGCTGGGACCGAAGAAACGGGATTCCATTCCGTTGGAGAGGGTGGAATCGCCGCCACCGCCGCGCAACTCGCGAGCCGCGGCGCTGCCGGTCGGACCCTGCGGACCGATCTCACCCTGCGGACCCTGGGGACCGGTGTTACCCGTGTCGCCCTTCGGACCCTGCGGGCCGGCGTTACCGGTATCGCCCTTGGGGCCCTGTGGGCCGGCCGGACCGATATCGCCCGTGTCGCCCTTCGGACCGGCCTCGCCGGTATCGCCCTTGGGGCCGGCCTCGCCGGTATCGCCCTTCGGACCCTGCGGGCCGATCTCGCCCTGCGGACCCTGGATGCCCTGCGGGCCTTTCAGCCCGACCGGGTCGCCCCAGGTGCCGTTCTTCGGGCCGTAGATCTCGTAGGTGAGGGTGTCGATGTAGAAGTCACCGTTGACTCCCGGGTCGCCGAGCGGCGGCCCCTCGCCGTTGAGCACGGAGCTGCCGTCCTGGCCAGCGTCACCCTGATCGCCCTTCGGACCCTGCGGACCGATCGGGCCGATCGGGCCGATGTCGCCCGTATCGCCCTTGGGGCCGGCCTCGCCGGTATCGCCCTTGGGACCCGCGGGACCTGCCTCACCGTTGTCGCCCTTCGGGCCCTGCGGACCAGCCGGACCAACGTCGCCGGTGTCCCCCTTGGGACCGGCCTCGCCGGTGTCGCCCTTCGGACCCTGGGGGCCGGCGTCACCGTTGTCGCCCTTGGGGCCCTGCGGACCGGCGGGACCGATGTCTCCGGTGTCGCCCTTCGGACCGGCCTCGCCGGTATCGCCCTTGGGACCCTGCGGACCGATCGAGCCGACGTCGCCCTGGAGGCCCTGCGGACCCTGGGGGCCTTTCAGCGAGACGCCCTCCTCGGGCCATTCGCCCGACTCCTTCGGGCCGTAGATCTTGTTGGCGGCCGTATCGATGTAGAAGTCGCCGTTCTCCCCGATCAGGTTCGACGGCGGCGTGTCGCCATTGAGGACGGTGTTGCCGGGGTCGCCTTTCTGACCCTGCGGGCCGGCGTCGCCGGCGTCGCCCTTCGGACCCTGCGGGCCGATCGGGCCGATGTCGCCCGTGTCGCCCTTGGGGCCGGCCTCGCCGGTATCGCCCTTGGGACCCGCGGGACCTGCGTCACCGTTGTCGCCCTTCGGGCCCTGCGGACCAGCCGGACCAACGTCGCCGGTGTCGCCCTTGCCGCCTTGCGGGCCAGCGGGCCCGGCCTCGCCGGTGTCGCCCTTCGGACCCTGCGCGCCGGCGTTACCGGTGTCGCCCTTGGGACCCTGCGGGCCAGCGGGGCCGGTGGCGCCGGTCTCGCCCTGCGCACCGGCATTGCCCGTGTCGCCCTTGCCTCCCGCAGCGCCGGCCTCTCCGGTCTCGCCCTTCTCGCCCTGGCCGCCGGCGCTACCCGTGTCGCCCTTGGCGCCGGGGGAACCGGGGTCGCCCTTGTCGCCCTTGGCACCGCTTTCCGCAGTTACGCCGAGGACGCCCTGGCTGCCGGAACCGACGACCTGGACGCGTTTCTCACCTTTCTTGCATTTCAGGCTCTTGCCGTTGAAACGCACGAAGCCCTTTTCAGGGCCTGAAGTCTTGACGCAGAGAGTCAGCGACTCGACCGTGATGGTTTTTGCGGCTGCCGCCGGGCCTGCACTCACCATCAAGGCGAGCAGACCGAGGCAAATCGCAATCACAGTCACACGAGTCGACCGTGAAGTTGAAGCACTCATTGCGGATCTCCTAACTGGTTTCACAGTGCCAAAAAAAAGAAAGAAGCCCGCAATTGGCGGCCTTCGGGCGGCGAACGTACAGAACCTGCGGACGTTTGACCAATGAATCCGGTCGTACATCTGGCCAAACTCACTAATTTTGCTCAAGTCCTTATCGAAAAAGTTCGGTTCACCAATCTGAACTGGGACGTTTCTTCCACTAGGTCATACGTCCAGTTAGAACTGGTGAGGGTGGACAAGGTGTAGGGGGAGGGCGATACGCGTGGCATGCAGCGCCGCCTCGCACACCTACTGCTCGCCGCCGTCATCAGTGGCGGATTGCTGGCTTCCACGGCTGCCGCAGCCAACGGTCCGATCGCCCTCGGCGGCGCCTCGGCGCTGGAGCGGACCCAGGCCCGGCAGGCGACGCTGCTCGGCGCCTGCCCGACCGGAGTCGGTCTCGATGCACCGGCCCCCGCGCAGGAAAGCGCGATGCTCTGCCTGGTCACCGAGGCGCGAGAGCAGTTCGGCCTGCCTCCCCTCGTCCAGTCCTCGCCGCTGCGGGAATCGGCGGTCGAGAAGGGCGCCGACCTGCTGCGCTGCAACGAATTCAGCCACACCGCCTGCGGGCGCGAATTCTCCTTCTGGATCCGCAACACCGGCTACATGTCGGTCGAGTGCTGGCGGGCCGGCGAGAACCTTGCCTGGGGAGTCGACGAGGAAGGGACGGTCGCCTCCATCTTCCGCGCCTGGATGCGCTCCCCGGCCCACCGCGAGAACATCCTCGGCAACTTCGAGGAGACCGGCATCGACCTCCGCATCGGCCAGCTCGGGGGCCTGACCGGCGTCCACCTCTGGACCCAGCACTTCGGCTCCCACTGCGGAACCGAAAGCTAGACCGGAACCCGCTCCAGCTTCTTCAACCGAGCGGCAAGAGCATCCGCCCGCTGATTGAACCGCTGCAGCGGGTCAATAACAACTTCCCGCGGCCTCTCGTCCCGAGGAGTCTGCCCCCGAACGCCACTGCCGGGGGGTGGTTCCAAATCGGGGACAGGACCCGCCGGCCCAGCAGCGTTGCTGGCAGCCTCCACGGCAGCCACGCTGGCGCTCTCAGCCATCTCAGCAGCCCGCCGAGCCTGCCTGGCCGCATCGAGGGCCAGCTCCCCAACCTCACGAACCCCCTCCTCGGAGGCACGCGCAATCACCACCGCCTCGTCGATCCGGGCCTCGAGCTCGGCCACGGTCGGCACCGTGCCGCGGGGGACGATCCAGTCCTGCGTGCTGTCGCGCTGTGCTCCCTCGATAACCGCGCAATTTAGGCGCGCGGGAGGCGGCAAACTTGCACGCCGACTAGATTTCCAGCCGCCCTGAACTTCGAAACGACCCGAGGAGCAGCTTGAGACACCCCAGAGAGTTCTTCCTGCCGCAGGCGATCGGCGCCCCGGAGCCCCTCCGCGAGATCCCGGTCAAGCCCTCGCGGATGATCCACTTCCTTGACTTCTCGAACGAGAAGATGGTCGCCAAGGCCGGCGCCATCGCGGAAAGCACCGACATCCTGCTCGGCAACCTCGAGGACGCGGTCCCGGTCGACCGCAAGGAGGCCGCCCGCGCCGGCCTGATCCGGGCCGCCAAGGAGACCGACTTCGGCCAGACCTCGCTCTGGACCCGGGTCAACTCCCTGGAGAGCCCCTGGGTCCTCGACGACCTGACCCAGCTGGTCGGCGAGATCGGCGACCAGCTGGAGACGATCATGGTCCCCAAGGTCGAGGGCGCCCACGACATCCACTACGTCGACCGCCTCCTCGCCCAGCTCGAGGCGAAGGCCGAACTCTCGCGGCCGATCCTCGTCCACGCGATTCTCGAGACGCCCCAGGGCGTGGTCAACCTGGAGGAGATCGCCAACGCCAGCCCGCGCATGCAGGGGATGAGCTTCGGCCCCGCCGACCTCGCCGCCGCCCGGAGGATGAAGACCACCCGCGTCGGCGGTGGCCACCCCGGCTACCGGGTGATGGAAGACCCGGTCGACCCGGAGAACCCCGAGGCAGACCGCGTCTCCGCCCAGCAGGACCTCTGGCACTACTCGATCGCCCGCATGGTCGACGCCTGCACCTCCGCCGGCATCCTCCCCTTCTACGGACCGTTCGGCGACATCAAGGACACGGCCGGGTGCGAGACCCAGTTCCGCGCCGCTTTCCTGATGGGCTGCGTCGGCGCCTGGTCGCTGCACCCGGTTCAGATCGGGATCGCCAAGCAGGTCTTCAGCCCGCCGCCCGACGAGGTCAAGTTCGCCAAGAAAGTGATCGAGGCGATCCCAGACGGTCGCGGCGTCCACATGATCGACGGCAAGATGCAGGACGACGCCACCTGGAAGCAGTGCAAGGTGATGGTCGAGCTGGCGGAAATGCTGGCCGAGAAGGATCCCGAGCTGGCGGAGGCTTATTCCAGCTGAGGCTGGTGGCGCGCGGGTCCTGTCACGGCAGGGGACCCACCATCCCCTGAACAGCCAGGGGATGGTCCCCCCTACCGTGCCACCCGCGCGACTTACGCAGTGAAAAGACGCCCCCGGGACGGGGGCGTCTCACCACTCGCTGAGGTTTCGGCCAGCTGGCGTTTGAGCTGACTAGCTCAGGCGCTCTTCGAGGGCTGAGAGCTGGGAGCTGATCTCGGTCGGGAGCTTGTCGCCGAACTTGGCTAGGTGCTCCTTCACCTGGGGGAGCTGCTGCTTGACCAGGTCGAGGTCGACGCTGAGCAGGTCGCGCATCGCCTCCTCGGAGATCTCCAGCCCCTCGGTGTTGATCTCGCCCTCGGCGGGCAGCAGCCCGACCGGGGTCTCGATCGCCTCCGCTTCGTCCTCGCAGCGGCGGAAGACCCACTCGAGGACGCGGCTGTTCTCGCCGAAGCCGGGCCAGAGGAACTTGCCGTCGGCGTCTTTGCGGAACCAGTTGACGTAGAAGACGCGCGGCAGCTGGGCACCCTCGCGCCGGCCTGCCTGCAGCCAGTGGGCGAAGTAGTCGCCCATGTTGTAGCCGCAGAAGGGCAGCATCGCCATCGGGTCGAAGCGCAGCTCGCCGACGGCGCCGGCCGCGGCGGCAGTCGTCTCCGAGGACATCGTCGCCCCCATGAAGACGGCGTGCTCCCAGTCGAACGCTTCCTGGACCAGCGGCACCACGGTGGCGCGGCGGCCGCCGAAGAGGAAGGCGTCGATCGGAACCCCAGCCGGGTCCTCCCACTCGGGAGCGATCGAGGGGCACTGCGAGGCGGGCGTGGTGAAGCGGGCGTTCGGATGCGCGGCGGGTTTCCCGGACTCGGGAGTCCAGTCGTTGCCGTGCCAGTCGATCGCGTGGGCCGGCGAATCGCCGGTCATCCCCTCCCACCAGATGTCGCCGTCGTCGGTCTTGGCGCAGTTGGTGAAGATCGAGTTCCGTTCGATCGTGTCCATCGCGTTGGGGTTCGTCAGCTGGCTGGTGTTGGGCGCCACGCCGAAGAACCCGGCCTCGGGGTTGACCGCGTAGAGCTTGCCGTCCTCGCCGAACTTCATCCAGGCGATGTCGTCGCCGACCGTCTCCACTTTCCAGCCCGGCAGGGTCGGGACCAGCATCGCCAGGTTGGTCTTGCCGCAGGCCGAGGGGAAGGCGCCGGTCACGTACTTGACGCGGCCGTCGGGCGCGGTGAGTTTGAGGATCAGCATGTGCTCGGCGAGCCAGCCCTCGTCGCGGGCCATCGCCGAGGCGATCCGCAGCGCGAAGCACTTCTTGCCGAGCAGGGCGTTGCCGCCGTAGCCCGAGCCGAAGGACCAGATTTCCCGCGTCTCGGGGTAATGGACGATGTACTTGTTGGCCTCGTTGCAGGGCCAGGAGACGTCTTCGACGCCCTCGGTCAGCGGCATCCCGACCGAGTGGACGCAGGGGACGAAGTCGCCGTCTGAGCCGAGGACTTCGAGGGCGCCCTTGCCCATCCGGGTCATGATCCGCATGTTGGTGGCGACGTAGGCGGAGTCGGTCAGCTGCACGCCGATTTCGGAGATGTCGGAGCCGAGCGGGCCCATCGAGAAGGGGACGACGTACATCGTCCGGCCCTTCATCGAGCCCTTGAAGAGACCGTTCAGGGTCTCGCGCATCTCGGCCGGGGCGCGCCAGTTGTTGGTCGGGCCGGCGTCGCCCTCCTGCTCGGAGCAGATGAAAGTCCGGTCTTCGACCCGGGCGACGTCAGCGGGGTCGGAGAGCGCGAGGTAGCTGTTCGGCCGCTTCGCGTCGGAGAGGCGCTCGAAGGTGCCGGCGTCGATCAGGACCTGGGCGAGGCGGTCGTACTCCTCGGCGGAACCGTCGCACCAGTGGACGGAGCTCGGTTCGGTCAGAGAGGCGATTTCGTCGACCCAGCTCAGCAATTTCTCATGGGTCGTCAACTCAGCTGGGGCAGTGGTCAGATCGCTCATTCGCCTCTTGCTCGCCTCTTTCTAGTTCTTGGGTTTGAGGCCGACCATCGAGATGTCGGCATCCTTGTTGCGAATTTTCAACGTCGCTACTTTCCGCTCGCCATCGGAGAAAATCACTTCACAGGTGAAGGTCGCACCCGGGTCTACTGAGACATCAGAGGGGCAGTCGACAGCCTGAATCTTGACATGAAGCGACTTTTCCAGGTCGGCCTGGATCGTGTCCTCGAGCTTGACCGGGTCCACCACGGTCCCGCACCCGGCCGCCAGAAAGGCGCTCACGAGGAGTCCGAGAACCGCGAAACGGCGAGCTGGCCGGCTCATCTGCCGGCCCGGTAGAACCAACGCACGCGGCCAGTATTCCAAGCCGCCCGGCGACAGCCGATCCGCTCAGCGCTGGAAGATCTCGCCGCGGGGGTTGAGGCTGCGAGCTTCCTTGTAGGCATCGACCGCGGCGTCGGCGCGGCCGTTCTCGGCTGCGATGCGCGAAAGCACCAGCCACAGGCGCCAGTTCGTCGACTCGCGATCGACCGCGGCGCGGGCCGCCGCTTCGGCGGCGGGGAAGTCGCCCATCAGCTCCAGGACCAGCGCCTGCTGCAACCTCGGCGTGGCCGCCGCCGGCTCGACGTTCTGGGCGCTCCTGGCGTCCTCGAGCGCGGCCGCATAGTCGCCACCGCGCGCCGCCGCCTGGCTCTGGCGGGTGAGACTGAGCGAGGCCAGCGGGATCGCGATCGCGGCGATCGCCAGCAGCGAGGCAGCGGCGACGCCAACCCGCCAGGGAACCGGCAGGCGCGGCTTCCCCGTCCCGCCGCCGGCGACGAGCAGGCCGCTGGCCAGCATCAGCGCCGCCACCGGCACCACCGGCACCTGCCACATCCAGTCCACCGCGGCGGTCAGCACGAAGACCGTGAAGCCGGCCAGGGCCGCGGCCAGGCGCGAGCGCTCCGCGGCGTCGCTGATCAGGGCGGCCCGCAGGCCGCTGACGAAGACCCAGGCGAGGAACGAGAGGAGCAGGAGGATGCCGACGATCCCCAGCTCTCCCAGGGTCTGCATGTAGAGAGAGTGGGCGTCGCGGACGGTTTCGGCCGTCGACCCTTCCCGCGTCCACCAGAACTGGAAGGTGCCGGAGCCGGTCCCGGTCAGCGGCTCGGTGGCGTTCTGATCGACGGCCGAGACCCAGAACTCGTAGCGGCTCTCGCCGGCGGCGCTGCTGAGCCGCTCGCTGCCTTCGCCAGGGCCGCCGCCCTCCTTGAATTCCGCCCAGGCGTCGGAGACCCGGCCTGGCGCCCCAACCGCCAGGAGCGCCACCAGCACGACGGCTCCGCCGATCGCGAATCCCGCTGTCGCCCCCTGTTTCGAGGGCCGCGACCAGGACGGCCGCTGCCAGCGGCGCCCGACCCAGGCCACCGCGGCCTGGGTCCCTCCCACCGCGGCGCAGACGAGGAGCACGATCGGCAGCAGTTCGTCTCCCTGTTCGTGCGCGAGGGCGGTGGTGAGCCCTTCGTGCAGCGCTTCGCGGTCGTGCGCGAGGGAGATCAGCAGTGCCCCGGCGACGGCCGCCAGCGCCAGCGGGATCAGCTTCGGCAACCGGTCGGTCGCCACCGCGAGGAAGACGAGGACGGCGACCGCCGCGGCGCCGATGCCTCCCCGCGAGAGGGTCAGGTAGAGGACCAGCAGCATCGCCGGCAGCGCCGCGGCGGCGGCGGCGCGGGTGAGGATCAGCCGCGCCTCGCTGGCGAGCTGGAGCAGGAGCGGCACCCCGATCGCGGTCAGCGCGGCGAGCGCGTTCCAGTAGTTGAGCGGGAAGGAGAGTCGATCTTCGGCCCCGAGAATTTTCCCGGTCTGTTGCGCCGTGGTCGGGAACCAGTCGGGATGCAGCCGCGAGAGCAGCGCCACGGTGGCGACGACGACGATCGCGCCGGCGACCGCGCCGATCAGCCGCTGGGTTTCCCGCCCGTCGCGGCTGACCAGGACCAGGGCGAAGATCGCGACGTAGCTGAGAGCGCGGGCGAAGTCGGTGAAGGTCTTCTCGACGCTCTCGGTCCAGATCAGGCTGAGGCCGATCCAGAGGGCGAAGGCGGTCAGCAGGCCGATGGCCCCGAGGGCGACCGGCCCGAGCCGGCGGCGCGGCAGCAGCCCGACCGCGACGGTCGCCAGCAGCGCCCACCAGGCGGCGATCCCGACCTGATCGTGGACCAGTGGGTCATAGCCCCCGCCTTCGAGGCCGAGGAAGAGGACGAGGCCGAAGCAGAGCGCCCAGGCTGCGGCCGCAGCCCAGTCCCAGTCGGCGCGAATTTTCGCCACCATTTCGCGCCACCGCATCGAGCTGGCCTCCATCCGGTTCTATCCTAGGAGCGCGGGTCGGACAGCGACCCCTGCCACCCAGCGATGAAATACCGACGCCAAATCCACTCTCTCGCCGCCGCCTCGGCGCTGGCGATCGCGCTCGCCCTGCCGTCCGCGGCGGCGGCGGAATACTACGTTCCGCCCGCCAACTCGGCCGCCAACCAGTACACGGAAAGCTTCCCGGGGGCCGGCGGCGAAAGCCACGGCAAGCGCAAGCAGGTGACCCCCGGCACCGCCCTCGGTGCCGGCAACGCCGAAAAGCTCGAGGACAAGGGCGCCGCCGGCAAGGCGACGGCGGAGCTCGCAGCCGAAACCGCTCCCCCCCAGCTTGTCGACCAGGGGAGCAGTGGCGCCGACGCTGCCGGCAAGGCCGCCGGCAGCGGCCAGGACGGCGGAGAAGGCGAAGCCGGGGAAGGCGGTGGCGCACCCGGACCGACCGGGGGCGGCGGCTCCAAGGGTGGGCCGACCGGGGCCGGCAACTCCGGCGCCGGCAACGACGCTCCTGCCAAGGCGAACGCCGAGCAGCCGCAGGGCTCCTCGGGTGTCGGCCAGGTCCTGGGCCAGGCGACCGGCGTCAGCGACGGCAACCTCGGGCTCTGGCTGCCGCTGGTGATCGTGCTGACGCTGATTGGCTCCGTTGCCTACTGGGTACGGACGCGCCACGCGCAGCCTGGGCACCACGCCTAAACCGCGCGCCCGTTTCGCCCGACAAAGGCTCCATGCCCTCGACGCCACCCAAATCCCGCTGCGCGCTGCTGCTGACGGCGCTCGTCCTCTTCCTCCTGGCGCTGCCGAGCGCGGCCTCGGCCCGCCCCTTCGAAACCGGTATCTCCGGGATCGGCGACTACAGCCCGCTTTCCTTCGAGCGCACCCGCGACGCCGGCGCCCGCTACGTCCGCCTGGTCCTCGACTGGGAACACGTCGCGCCCGATCGGCCGCCGGCCAGCTGGGACCCGACCAACCCGGCGGACCCCAACTACCGCGACTGGGCCTACATCGACACCGGCGTCACCGAAGCGGTGCGCCACGGGCTCGCCCCGCTGCTGCTGATCGACGGGGCGCCGAGATGGGCGCAGCGCTGCGCCAGCCCTCCCGGTCTGCAGCTGACCGAAGTCTGCGACCCCGATCCCGCCGCCCTCGCCGCCTTCGCGACCGCGGCGGCGCGACGCTACAGCGGCACCTTCGCCGGCCTGCCGCGGGTCCAGTACTGGCAGGGCCTGAACGAGCCCAACCTCACCCTCTTCTTCTTCCCCCAGTTCGACACCGCGTTCCGGCCGCTGTCGCCGTTCCTCTACCGGAGCCTGATCAACAGCTTCTACGACGCGGTCAACGCCGTCGACCCGAGCAACGTCGTCGTCGCCGGCGGCCTCGGCCCGACCGAACTCAAGGGCTACAACGTCGGCCCGATGAAATTCACCCGGCTGCTGCTCTGCATGAAGGGCACGACCAACCCGAAGCCGATCAAGGGCTGCGAGGGCGGGGTGCGCTTCGACGCCTTCGACATCCACTCCTACTCGACCGGCGGCCCGACCCACGAAGGCCAGCCGAACGACGTCCAGATGGGCGACCTGGCGAAGCTGCGGACGCTGCTGGAGGCGGCTGACAAGGCCGGTCACATCCAGGGCCAGTTCAAACGCACCCAGCTCTGGATCGGCGAGTTCTCCTGGGACTCCAACCCGCCCGACCCCAACGGGCTGCCGATGGGGATCCTCACCCAGTGGACCGCCGAAGCCCTGCACGAGGCCTGGGCCAACGGGGTGACCAAATTCTTCTGGTACAGCCTCCGCGACCAGCCGCTGGGCGGCGGCGAAGGCACGGTCCAGTCCGGCCTCTACTTCCGCGGCGCCGACCTCGCCGCCGACCAGCCGAAGGAAGTGCTCGTCAGCTTCCGCTTCCCCTTCGTCGCCTTCGCCAAAAAGCCCCAGGGCAAGAAATCCCCGGGCGGGCTCGAGTACTGGGGCCGCACCCCGTCGAGCGGGCCGGGAACGGTCGTGCTCGAGGCCTTCCGCGGCGGCAGCTGGCAGCGCCTGGCGCGGGTAAGGGCGGACAAGGTCGGGATCTTCCACGGCACCCTGAAGAGCAGCTACGGCCGCGGCCGCAAGGGCGCGGTGCGGGCTTTGTTCGAGCACCACACCAGCGTGCCGTTCCCGATGAAGCGCGTCGGGGACTTCAAACATCCGCCATTTGGATAGGGTTCCGCGCCGCGATGAGGTTCTACGAGTACGAGGCACGCAAGATCGTCGAGCTGGCGGGAATTCCCGTCACCAAGTACGGCTTCTGCACGACCGCTGACGAAGCGCGCAGGGTCGCCGAGGAAATCGGCGGCCCGGTCGTGATCAAGTCCCAGGTGCTGACCGGCGGCCGGATGAAGGCCGGTGGCGTCAAGTTCGCCGACACCCCGGACGAGGCCGCCCAGCACGCCGAGGAGATCCTCGAGCTGGAGATCAACGGCCTGATGCCGCGCGGCGTCCTCGTCGACCCCAAAGCCGAGATCAAGCAGGAGTACTACGCCGGGGTCGTCTGGGACGGCACCGCGAAGAAACCGCTGATGCTGTTCAGCGACATGGGCGGGATCGACATCGAGGAGGTCGCCGAGACCCACCCCGACCACGTCGGCAAAGGCCACGTCTCCAACCTGCTGCCGATCTCCGACTTCGAGGCCAAGCAGGTGGTCGCCGCAACCGGCGTCACCGCCTCGCAGCTGAACCGGGCCACCCCGGTCCTCGCCCGCCTCGCCCGCCTCTTCCGCGACAACGACATGACCCTGGCGGAGATCAACCCGCTGGCCGAGCTGACCGACGGCAGCTTCGTCGCCCTCGACGCCCACATGGAGATGGAGAACGAGGCGGTCGGCCGCCAGAAGAAGCTCCTGCGCAAGGAGCTCGCGATCGCCGAGGACGACACCCGCGAGACCTACGAGCCCTCCGACTTCGAGAAGAACGTCGCCGCGATCGACGCCGCCGACCACCGCGGCGTGATCCAGGGCAAGGACCACGGCTTCACCGGCAACCTCGGCCTCGTGATCGGCGCCGGCGGCGGCTCGCTGACCCTCACCGACGCGGTCCGCAACCAGGGCGGCAGGCCCGCCAACTACTCCGAGATCGGCGGCAACCCGTCGGTCGCCAAGGCCTGCGGCCTGGCCAAGGAGGTCCTCGAAAAGGACGGCGTCGAGAAGATCGCGGTGATGATGTCGATCGTCTCCAACACCCGCGTCGACATCGTCGCCCGCGGCGTGATCAAGGCCTGCCTCGAGCTCGACAAGGACCCCGCCGAGACGATCGCGATCTTCCGCATCCCGGGTGCCTGGGAGGAGGAGGGCTTCAAGATCCTCGACAAGTACGGGGTCGAGACCTGCGACCGCTCGGTCTCGATGTGGGAGGCCGCCGGGCGCGCCGTCGCCAAGATCCAGGGGGCGCCCGCATGAGCATCCTGCTCGACAAGGACACGACCTTCATCGTCCAGGGAATCACCGGCCGCGAGGCCGTGAACCTGACCCGCGAGTGCCTCGACTACGGCTCGAAGATCGTCGGCGGCGTCACCCCCGGCCGCAAGGGCCGCGAGGTCCACGGCGTCCCGGTCTTCGACACCGTCGCCCAGGCGGTCGAGAACCACGGCGG
>Ga0157380_10001407_pt1 | contig 15723 bp, 10 predicted proteins | sample S35metaG_FD_119757 | JGI IMG/M metagenome (GOLD analysis project Ga0157380, IMG submission 119757) | Switchgrass rhizosphere microbial communities from Kellogg Biological Station, Michigan, USA - S3-5 metaG | ecosystem: Host-associated > Plants > Roots > Rhizosphere > Soil | place: USA... | reverse complement strand
GTTCGCGACGCTGCCGCTGGCGATCGCGATGCTTCCGCCGGGATCGTTCCGGACGTGGCCGCGCCGCGCGGCCGCAATCGCACTGCCTGCCATGATCCTCATCGCATCGACGTGGCTGATAAATGTCGCCGCGCTCCAGCCGCATCGATCCGAACCCATCTTCTCGCTGGTCAACTTCGATCTTGGCGGCATTGCGGCGCATGGTGACGGCAATCCCTATCCTTCAATGAGCGACGCCGAAACGCGGCAGATGACGGCGCTCTGCTATACGCCCGGCCTCTATAACCCGCAGAACAGTGATGCCTGCAGCACCGTAGAGGACGGCCTCAGGGATTATGCGCATGCACATGGCGCGGATGCCACCGCGATCTGGTTTTGGGCGGTCAGCAATGCACCGTTCGCATATATCGCCCACCGCTTGGACCATCTCAACCAGAACTGGCGTTTCCTGCTTCGCCACGTTCCGGCCGATGCGGTCTATATGATGAGCGAGCCCAATGACATCGGGCTTCAGTTCGCCCCCAACGCGCTGACGGTTGCCATCGTCAAAGCGGCCCAGACCATGGCCTGGAGCCCGCTTGGCCGGCCGGCAACCTGGATCGCCGTGGCAATCGCGCTTCTGCTCGCCTCGGCACGGCTTCCTTCCAGGGACACGATCCGCGTACTCGCCATTTCGGCCCTTCTTTACGCCGCGGGATATGCTGCGGTCAGCGTCGCGCCGGACATGCGCTATAATCTCTGGACGATGACGGCTGCCATGATCGCGTCGGTTTTCGCGCTGGGCGATTTTCGCCGAGGTGCAAGGCCGCCTCGAAAAGCGGCCTACGCAGGATTGGCATTGATATTGGGCGCGGTGGCGGGCGAGTTGATTGCCCTCGTCTGATCATTCGGCCGCAGCCACCCGGCCACTCCGCTCCAGCTTGCCCCAGCCGGTCCAACGCCCCCGCACGGCCTGCGCGACCGCCTTGATCACGACATAATACATGATCTGCCGGTAAACGAGGCGCTGCGGCAGCAGCAGCCAGAGCAACCGCCAGCGCTCGCGGCGTTCCAACGCAAAGGCAATGATCCCGGACAGCAGGTCGATCGCCGAGAAAAGCAGCCAATAAGTGAACATCTTCTGGAGCGTCGGCTCGGTCTGCGCCCAGCCGTGCTGCTGCACTTGCAACCATGTATCCGCCACGCTGACCAGCAGCGCGAGATCAATCACCGGCGAGATCATCGCAAACAGGATCTGGAACAGCATGGCCTGCGGCAAGCCTACCCGCGCCAGGCCACGCGGCTCACCGGTCCCGAGAATCGCCTTGTGCTTCCACAGGCATTGCAGCGTGCCATAAGCCCAGCGAAAACGCTGCTTGGCCAGCGTTTTGAAGGATTCGGGCGCCTCGGTCCACGCCACCGCATATTGATCATAATGGACTTTCCAGCCGGCACGCTGGATCGCGATGGTGAGATCCTGATCTTCGGCAAGCGTATCGGGAGGATAACCGCCGAGTTGGCGCAACGCCTCGCGCCGCCATGCGCCGACCGCCCCCGGCACCACCGTCATAGCGCCCAGCCGCGCGAGCGCCCGGCGTTCGAGATTCTGCGCGGTGATATATTCAAGCGCCTGCCAGCATGTGACGAGGTTGACGCGATTGCCTACCTTGGCGTTGCCCGCCACGCCCCCGATGCCGGGATCCTCGAACCAGCGCGCCAGCCGCGCAATCGTGGTGGGTTCGAACTGCGTATCGGCATCCAGCGCGATCACAATCTCGCCCTTCGCCAGCGCCAACCCCTGGTTGAGCGCCCGCGCCTTGCCGCCATTTTCCAGCGCCAGCAGCTTCACCAGCGGATGATCAGCAAAGTTTTCACGCACGACGGCCGCGGTGCGATCTTTCGAACCATCATCGATGACGATCACTTCAAGTCGCACATCGCGGCTGGCCAGCACCCGCAGCACGGACTGCACGATCACCCGCTCCTCATTGAAGCACGGGATGAGCACGGTCACGAACCGGTCGGGATCGATCTGCGGGAAGATCGTCCGGCTTTCCCGCCGCGCCTGCCACAGCGCAAGACCGGAGAGCAGCACGGCACGCACGATGCCGATCGAAACCGCCACCGCAAACAGCCATGCAAGCGCGATGACGATGAACCCGAGCAAGCTGAACAGGGCGAGATCGGCCGAGGCCGCCAGCCGATCGCTTTTGGAAATGACAGGCATGACCGCAGCAGGGGTCAACCCTGCCAGCTCCGAGACCCGAACGAAGCGATAGCCCTTCGCGCGCAACGCTTCGATGATCTGCGGGAGCGCCGCCACGGTCTGCGAGCGGTCGCCGCCTCCATCGTGGAGGAGGACGATCTGGGCGCATCGCTCGGGGCTTGCGCCTTCGACCTGGCTGATCGTGTCGGAAACGATCTTGTCGACCCCCGGCCGCTTCCAGTCGCCCGGATCGACATGCAATCCAACCGTAAGATAGCCTGCCTCTTGCGCTACATAGGCCGGCAAAATTTCGTCCGCCGTGGTAGGTTCGGCGTCTCCGAAATAGGGTGCACGGAAAAGCCGGAGCGAGTGCCCGGTAAATGCCTGGAACAACCGTTGCGTCGCATTGAGCTCAAGCTGCGTTTCCCGCTCGGTCGCCATCCCGAGATTGGGGTGAGTGTAAGTGTGATTGCCGACCTCATGCCCCTCCGCCAGCAGCCGATCCAGCAAGCCGTGGTTGGTGAGCGCATTCTCCCCGATGATGAAGAAGGTGCCGGGAACGTGCTCGCGTTTGAGCACGTCCAGGATCCTGGGCGTCCATTTCGAATCCGGACCGTCATCGAACGTGAGCGCGATGAGGCCCGGCCGGTAGCCGGTCCTTTCAACGGTGTAGAATGAGGGCAGCCGGGTAAACCGGACGTCGGCGATCTGGCCGTCAGGATTCTGCCGGATCACCCGCGAGCCGGGCATCGGCACCGAGCCGATACGCAGAATTTCGCCATTGCCTTCGATATCGACATCGTTGCCGGCAGGGATTTGCTCAAGCGCTCTCGCCGAACGGGGCACGGGCATGTTTCGGCCGAACATTTGCCAGACCGACGGATCTTCGCTGCCCAACCGCCAGAGCCCGACCTGTTGGAAACCGGCGGCATGAAGCGCGGTAAGCTGATCATGCGCGGTCGCCGCGTCCGCCAACCAAACGTCGTGATGAACCGGCCCTTCCTCATAAGCGAAATGGCTGTTTCCGCTCGGCGCATCGAAGATCGGCACCGCACCCGATTCGCGCGCTTTCAGCCAAGCCTCTTCAACCGAATAGGCATCGGTTGGGCCGTTCGCCGGCCAGTCATAGGCATAATTGCCGATCGCCACGACGAGCTTCTGCCGGTCGATACCGCGCGATGCCGCGGCGACCTTCCTCAGAAACCAGGGCAAGGACGTGATCGGCCCCGGTGGCCCACCCTGATAATGCTCATCATAAGCCATCAGGAACACGCGATCGGCAACGGCAGCGTAAGCCCTCAGATTCCACTCGGGATTGTCGACTGGGACGGCCACTGCCACCGCCCAATCATGCTTGTCGAAGCGTCTGTTGGCTTCGTCGAGGAAGGAAAGATAATCGCGTTGCGATTGTGGCGGCAGATCCTCGAAATCGAAGAACGCGCCGTCGGCGTGGTTGACCAGAAGCACCTGCTCGATCCGATCGAGCGTTTTCTCGCGCGCCACAGGATCGCGCAGCAGCGCGGCCATGCCCTTCCCGTCCCACTCGCCTTCGATGGCATTCTGAATCATCGGCAGGATACGCGGCCGGTGCGCCGCGTAACTGAGAATCGCCTTGCCGCGCGAATCCGGAAATTCGGTGATCCGGTGATCCGGTCCCGTGATCGAGACCCAACCGGGAATCAGCCAGTTGATTTCGTTGACGTGCCGAGCGAGCGAGGCGGTGCTCGCATCGTCCCAGGGCGCATAAAAAGCGGCTGCGATGGGATGAACCTGCATGCCGATGCGGCTTGGGAACAGCCAATGCGAATGCCGCCGCAATGAGGAGCGAAACGTCGTTCGCGCCGTTACCGCATGGAGCGGCGGATGCTCAAGCTCGAACGGCAATTGCGGCAGGGGCAATACGTTGACGATCGAAACGATAAAGCCCACGACGGCCAGGATGGCGAGCAGAAAGAACGCCCCCATGGCAAGCCGGAACCGACGCTGGCGGCGGCCGGAGGGATCATAAAAAACTGGCGCCTCGTGCATCCACCACCCACTTTAGCTGCAAAGCCTGCTCATGGCGGCCGCGTGGATGGCAATATAGTTCTGAACGAGAACTTACAGAAGATTCGCGGAGGGGCGTTCAATCGGTTCGCGGTCGTCCGCGCTGGTGCCGGGTGATCGAGGCGCTGATCTCCTCCTGAGTAGGATTCCGGCGAAGTGTCAGGCCCCCGTTCACCTGCAAATTTTCCCCCGTCATGAAGCATTCGTCGCTCGACAACCAAACCGCCGCCGCCGCGATATCGTCCGCAGTGCCGATCCGCCCAAGCGGATAGCCGGCCAGGAATGCCTCGAAGATTCCGGGCACCTGCTTGGCGTCCGCCGTCATGGGCGTATCGGTCAGGCCGGGCGAAATCGAATTGGCGCGGATGCCACGGTCGCCAAACTCGTTGGCGATGCAGCGGACGACATGATCCGTGCCGGCCTTGCAGCCCATATAGGCGGCATGATGGTTGAGCATGATCTTGGCCGTGGCGGAGCTGATCTGGATGAGCGAACCCCCGCGCGTCATTGCGGGGATTATTGCTTGAAAGAATTGAAAGGGGCCGATGAACTGGAGCGCGGTCATCGCTTCCAATTCTTCGCGAGTGGTCTCCAGGAAAGGCTTGAGCAAACCCCAGCCGGTGGCATTGACCGCGATATCGACCTTGCCCATGGTTGCAGCGGCAGCATCAGCAAGCGCGTGGACGTCCTGCTCGCGGGTGATGTCGCAGGCCTTCCAATAGCACCCCGTTTCGTCCGCGAACGCCTGAAGCACCTCCGCCTTCCGGCCGGACACCATCACCTCGGCGCCCTCGCGGAGAAAACGGCGGGCAATGTGCTGCCCCATATTATCCGAGCTGCTCGCCCCCAGCACGACCGCTTTTTTTCCGGCTAATCTGGCCATAGCCCTCTCCTCTTTCCCTTATGGCTATCATTCCGGCCAAGCGGTGCATTCCTGACAAAAAGGGGAGTGCCTGGGGAGCGATCGAGCAGTCCCGCAACATGCTTTCAGAAAACGAAGGACTTAGCGCCCGGTTGAAAATGGCGGCGCCGAAGGAGATAATCAGGTTTGCCCGTCTGGCGGCAAAGGCAGCGACAGACTGTAGCGAAGTCCATTGCGCGTCAGCGTGAATTTCGTGTCGGCGTTAAGTTCGTACCGGAGCGTGCGGGTCAGAAGCTCCTTGCCGAAGCCTTCCTTCTTCGCGGATTGGCGATCAAGCGCTGTATCTTCCTGCCACTCCAGGCCAAGCCGCCGGGCACCATTCTCTTCGCTCACACTCCAGCCGACATGGATGCGCCCCCGTTCGCTGGTCAGAGCGCCATATTTAAGGGCGTTGGTCGCAAGTTCGTGGATGGCAAGCCCGATCCTGCCAGCAACATAGGAGGTTAGGAAAACCTGCGGGCCCTGCAAAGTGATCCGCTCCTCCTCCCCAACCTCGAAGATTTGCAGCTCGTCGCGGAGGATCGTCTCGAGATCCGTACCGCGCGTAAGGCTGCCGGGGATGTAGCGCTGCGTGCGGGAAAAGGCTTCAAGCCGCCCCTCGAAATCGCGGGAGAAATCTTCGAGCGACTCCGCGTTGGCCAAGGTACGCTTGGCAATAGAGCGGATCACCGCGAGCGAATTGCGCAGATGGTGCAGAACATCCGACTGCAGCTGCTGATGTTGCCCGGCCATTTTGCGCACCGTCTCCACCTCTACCGAAACGCCAAACCAGTCGCCGATCACGCCGCCATCAAGCTGGACGGGTACGATATGGTGCCGAAAGTGATGAAAGCACCCGCTTGGCCGGTGAAACAACCGAAACTCCGTGTCGGCTGCGTTTTTCCGATGCCCATTGGTCCAACCCGTGACCGCCCGCTCCCGATCATCGGGATGGACGGCGTCAAGCCAACCCAGCGCAAGGCTTTCTTTAGCGCCCAGTCCGGTAAAATCGGTCCATTCCCCGCTGGACCAGTTTCGCTGACCCTTTGCGCTGGCGCGCCACGTCAGATGGGCGGCTGGTTCTTCCATCGTCAGCGATCACGCATTGGCGTCAAGAAAGGCGCCTTCGTGATCGAGGTGCAGGTAACCCGCATCGAACATCGCCAGCTGCTTGAGCGACTCGAAATCGGGTACATGCAGCTCTCGCCCCTTCCACTGGATCAGCCCCTGCGCGCGCAGCTGCTGCAAGGTTCGATTGACATGCACAGGCGTAATCCCTGCCGTTTCCGCCAGATCATTCTGTGTCAGCGGAATCTCATAGCTATTGTCGCGCACCTGGTTGACGGCGTCGAGGCGGACAAACAGCTCGCACAAAAGATGGGCAATGCGTTCGATAGCCGAACGCTGGCCGAGGCTGACCGTCCATTCTCGCTGGATCGCAGAGGCGACCAGCATATCCCAGTTCAACGCATGGCTTATACGCGGACCATCCTGCAAAGCACGGTCGAGCGCGCCATGCGGCACGGACGCATAGCGCAGGGGTGACAGAGCCCCGACCGAGTGATCCATCTGCCGCAGCATGCACAGGTTGGAGTTACAGAGATCGCCCGGAAGCAGGAATGCGATGATCTGCCGCCGGCCATCCTCCAGCATCTTGTGGCGATAGGCCCATCCTTCGAGCACCAGATGGACATGGGTCGAACGCTCCCCTTCGCGCAGCAGATCGTGACGGGCGCGCAAGCGGCGTATGTTGCCATTGGTCATCGTCTGGAGCGTCGAGAGCTCGTCTTGCGAAAACCGCACATAGTGCTGAAGTCGCAGGATCAGGGGATTGGTCATGGACGGAAGCTCCCGGTAATCCGTACCAACGTCCAAGGCGATTTTTCGAGCCGCAGCCCTAACAAAAAAGCTTGCGATATGACGCTGCGGCATCCGTGACGGGCGCCGATATCGATCGTACCGCATTTCGGCGGCAGCCACATCTAACCCGCTTTTGTCAGAAGCCTGGGTGCGCGTCACATGGCACGGAGTTGAGCTTGCTCCCCCTCGCTACCAGACCCGAAACGCCGCGGGCATTGTCGATGCACTGCCTCACCTGATTGGCAGCACTGGTGCAGTTCAGACCCTCGACGGCAAGATGAGCAAGCGCTGCTTTTCCCGGGACGAAATTGCGCACACGCAGACACGTCGAAGTGTGGGGATCGGTGACGGTCGTGTTGGCCAGCTTGATGTCGTCCACATCTGCCAGGCTGGTGAAGATCATGATTGCGGCGTGATCGATATCGCCTCGCATTCTCACCTGGGTAAGAACATTATCCTTGAGATCGATGTGCCGGACGGGACCGGTATTGTAGCTCCTCTGGCTTGCAATGCGGATCCCGGACACCCCGGTTCGGCTGAGCTTGTTGCGATAGGCCCGTCCGCCAATGGTCCCTTCGAAGCTGACGCCCGACGCCGCGTTGCCGGAGCAGCTATTGTCCAAGAAGCGGATCCCCTGATTGAGCCTTGTGCCGTAGCCAATCGAAGCGAAACAATCATCGCCCGAACCTCGGGCGCGATTGAACTGGACGAGGATGTTACGCGACGCTCCCGTAACGTGGAATGCATCGGAAAGATTGTCGACGACGTCGCTGTTCACAATCTTCGAGTCGGACACGACGTAAAACAGGATGCCGGCGCCTGCGGTATGGCGCACCTTCACGCTCTCAAGGCTGATGCGGTTCGACGCTTCAACGTAAAAGCCGCGAGAGTCCGCGTCCGTAGAACGTACAACGCTGTTGGGCGAATAAATCTGGAAGCCCTTGAGTGACACCGCGCTGCTGTTCGAAACCACGAACGCGCTGTGAAGCGGATCGGTCGCGCGGATGATGCTGCTGTCCGCTCCGGCGCCGAATATCATAACGTCATGCTTGGCCCGAAGGCTGAGCTGCTGCGAGGTGACGCACGCGCCTGCCGGCAATTCCAGCGCCTGGTGCAGACCGATACGATCAAGCGCTTTTTGCAACGCGGCCGTATCATCCGTCACGCCATCGCATTTGACACCGAATATGCGTGCGGGCTTCACCATATAGGTCTGGGTGACCGCGGCGGCCGCATCGCTCCGCGCATGAGCTGCGGATGCTATGAGCATCAATAGGCTCGGCAGTTTCATCGCCAACCCGCAATCTCCCGAGAGAGCTCAGACAGGATTTCGCCTTAACGGACCATTGCTACCCCAGCGATCCGGATGCCGCGTTAACGGGATGTTTGTTCACGGCGCCTTAGTGTCCAGCGGATCTCCGGCCAGGGTGAGCGGTACTTCGCGTGTTCCTAGATCGCATTCCAATCAACGCGCGGAGCCCTTTCCGGCGATCCGGCGATCGCGGCGTAGCAGCCGACCGCCTGTTCCAGTCATTCGCAATTTTCTGGTGTCTGGCGCTTATGCTCGGCGGCGGCGGCGTGGACTATCCGCTGGCGGGAATGCTCGTCGAGGCGGGAGGTGTGATCCTTCCGCTCGCGATGTACGCACGCACCGCGAGTCCTGCGAGAGCGCGAAATCCGGCGGCCGTACCCACCGCGATCGGGCTGGCGATGCTAGCGCTGCCGGTCATCCAGCTCATACCGCTGCCGCCCGCGCTGTGGCAGGCGCTCCCCGGCCGGGAACGAGCGGCCGAGATATACGGCCTGCTCGGCTGGCGCGACGCATGGCTGCCGCTGAGCCTCGAGCCCGAAGCGACCAAAGCCGCGGCGCTCTCCGTGATCCCCGCACTGGCGACGTTCCTGCTGATCGCCAGAACGACCACTGCGCAGCGCATCATATCCGCGCGGATATTGGTAGGCATTGCGCTCCTCGGTGCGCTGCTGGGCGCGGTGCAGGTTGCGACGGGCGGAAATTTCACCCTGTTCGACTCGGTTCACCGCGGGCATGCGCTGGGCTTCCTCACCAACCGCAACCATCAGGCGCTCTTTCTTCTGATCGCAATGTCCTTTGCTTGCGCAACCGCATCGATCGAGGATCGCAGGCACAAGCGATTCAGCAGTTCCAGCTGGGCCAATGCAGGCCTGATCCTGGTGCTCACCGCCGCCGTGCTCGCGACCAAATCGCGCTCGGGAGCGGCCCTTCTGCTCGTCGTGCTTCCTTTCTGCGCGGTGCAACTGGGCCTCTTCAAGATCCGGCTCCGAACGGCGGCGATTGTCGCTTTGGCGGCAATTGCGCTGCTCGCCATCGTCGCGAGCAGCTCGGCGGTGCAGGATCTGGTGGCGCGCTTCGGCAATGCGCATGACGATCGTACGACCTTCTGGGCCAACACGCTGGTCGCCATCAGCCAGAGCGGCATGCTGGGAACGGGCTTCGGCACCTTCCCGATCATCTATCGCACCGTCGAGCCGCTGACCGATCTCGCCGCCGGCTATGTGAACCATGCGCACTGCGATTATCTGGAGCTGTTGCTTGAAGGTGGCCTCCCTGGGATTGGGCTGCTGGTTGCGGCGCTGGGCTGGATCGGGTTTCGTGCGTCGCAGTTGCTGAGGGCGGCGCCAGTTTCTCCGGATAGGAGGCTCGCTCGCGCGGCGCTGATCGGCATTCTGATCATCACGCTGCACTCGCTCGTCGACTATCCGCTCAGGATGCTTTCGCTCGAAATCCTATTCGGCTTTCTATGCGCCTTGCTGATCCTCCCAGCGCAAGGGGCACGCCCGGAAAAGGCCAAGCAATTCCCGTCGACTCGACCGAGGACGCCGCGGCTGCGCCAGTTGCTTGTGGCGCTGGTTGCGGCTGCCTGTCTTTATGAAGTGGCAGTTACCAGTCTCGCTTCGCACGCCGTGATAAATAACGCGGCGTCCCTGGCGGAAACGCTTTCCAGCCAGTCGCCTGCTGCTGCCTCCTATGCCGCCAAGACGATCGCCGATAAGGATCCTCCACGCGCCGCGTCGCTTGCGCGTCTGGCGCTGCGACACGCGCCGCTGGATGTGCAGGCATTGTCTACGCTGGCGCTCGCGATCGAAAAGCGGGGTGACGAGCAGGCGGCTACCGCGATGATGAATGCCGCGGCGGGTGCCGGCTGGTGGGACGACGCGACGCAGATCTGGCTATTCGATCGCGCGCGTGACGTTGGCCGCTACGATATCGCGCTTGAGCGGGCCGATGCCTTATTGCGGCGCGAGCGGTTGGAGGATGCCCTATTCCCTCTCCTGCTCGGAATGGCGGGAGACGCCGACGCCGCAGCAGCTTTGGTAACGCGGCTGGAGGAAAGGCCGAGCTGGCGCAGTGATTTCCTGCAATGGGCTGACGAACAAGATTCAACCGATCAGCAACAGCTCGATCGGCTCTGGCAAATGCTTTCCCGATCAAGTGCCCCGCCCTCGGCGCGCGAAGCAACCGTGCACGTCGCTGGCCTGATCAAAAATCATCGTTATGCGCAGGCAAAGCAGCTCTGGCTCCGAGCAATTGGTGCAAGTGGAACTCAAGCCCTGTTCGACGGCGATTTCGTCAGGGCCTATAAACCGCTTCAGGAAGGATATGCCTCGCCGTTCGAATGGAGTTTCAACGACGATCCCGGTGCTGCGACTGCCATCGATCAACCGCCCCTGCCCTATTCCCGCGTCGCCATGAATGTAACGGTCGATCCCGGTTTTTCCGGCACGATCGCCAGACAATTGGTGGTGCTTCCGCCCGGATCATACGAACTGGGCTATGCCATGCTAGCGGTCGACAATGCTGATCCCGGCGCAGCGAGCTGGTCGGTTCGTTGCGTGAATAGCGAGCACAGGCTGGATGCCACCACGCTGTCGCAGCCTGCCGGCGGGCGCTGGGGTCGCGCTGCGGTTCGCGTCGAAGTTCCGGGCGACTGCCCTGCGCAGTGGGTCGAGCTGCGAGGCACTGGCAATGCGCTTTCCAGCAGCGAGCTTTGGTACGATCGGCTTCGCATTTTCTCCTTTTGATGCACTGCAAAAAATCCCTTCCGGGTACCTCGATCTTAACGGCTTCTTAGCTGCCAGGGTGGCAGTGCTGGCATGCCCAATTCCGCTTGTTTTCAGCAGGGAGATCGATACCGCATGCCCATTTCCCGTCGATCAGCCGCGACTGCATTTTTGGGCTTGTGCTGTGCCGCTCTGGCAGGCTGCAGCTCTAAGCTGGGCGCCGGGCTTCCGCACGGCTTCGACGCTTATCCCGTGCCGATGACATCCGCGGTAACGCATCCCGCACCCGAATATCGGATCTGTCCGCTTGATACGATCGACATCACCGTATTCCAGGAGCCAGACCTTTCGGCCAAGGCATTGGCGGTCGACGCGTCCGGCAACGTCGTCCTTCCGCTCGTCGGCAGCTTTCCTGCAGCCGGCAAGACGACCAACGTGCTGAGTGCTGAAATCGCACGCAAGCTCGGCGAGCGCTACCTCGTCGACCCCCAGGTATCGGTGGCGGTCGCCAGCTCGGTTTCGCAGAAAGTGGTCGTTCAGGGGCAGGTGGTGGAGCCCGGCGTCTATGACGTGAAAGGATCGACGACGCTGCTCGAAACCCTGTCGATGGCGAAAGGCGAGACCGGCGTGGCTTCGCTCAACCGCGTCGTCGTCTATCGCACGATCAACGGACAACGCATGGGCGCGCTCTTCAATGTCAGCGCGATCCGTAATGGCACGGCGAAAGATCCGGACATTTTCGGCAATGATGTGGTGATCGTCGGCTATTCCGAGGCCAAGAGCATCTGGCGTGACATATTGTCCACCTCGCCGCTGCTGAACGTCTTCCGTCCGCTCGGCTACTGAGCCCCCCTTCCTTCCAAACGGATCGCTGATAAGATGAAGCAATATACGGAGACGCACTTTCAGCCCGACACGGGTCTGGCTGCGACGTTCGGTTTGGAGGGCACCAACCTCAGCCTCGCGCCGATCGCAAGCGAGCGCGAAAGGGGCCTAGACCTCCGTGCTATCTGGGGCGTGCTTTATCGCAACTGGAAGCTGGTCGCAGGCGCGCTCGCGCTCGCGCTGGCGTGCGGCGTGGCCAGCATCTTGCTGACATCGCCATCCTATCGCGCCAAGGCCACCATCCAGGTCGACCAGCAAACCCTGAAAGTGCTTGGAACCGAGGATGTCGAGCCCGTTCCATCCTCGCAAGAGGCCGACCGTTTCCTGCAAACCCAGGTCGATATCCTCAAGAGCCGGGCGATCGCTGGCACGGTGGCCAAAAAGCTCAAGCTCGAGAGCAATCCGGTCTTCCTCCACGATGCCGGCGTATCGGACATCGACCGCGCCGATCGCACCAGGCTAAAAGAGATGGTGATCGATGGGGTGCAGCAGAATTTGTCGGTCTCGCTCCCGCGCAATTCGCGGATCATCACGATCGGGTTCGACAGCCATGATCCCGAGCTCGCCGCGCGCGTGGCGAACAGCATGTCCCAGGCGTTCATTGCTTCCAATCTGGAACGCCGGTTCGAAACCTCATCCTATTCGCGCGCCTTCCTGCAGCAGCAGCTCGCCGCCACCAAGGTCCGGCTGGAGGATTCCGAACGCGCCCTGATCGATTACGCACGCTCTGCGCAGCTCATCGACGCCAGCGAAGGCGTTGCCGGCGACGACGACCAAAAGTCGCCGGAATCGCTGACGACTTCCAATCTGGTCAGGCTCAATTCCGCTTATTCGGATGCGCGCGCCGCGCGCGTGCAGGCGCAGCAGCGCTGGCAGGAGGCGCAGACCACGCCGCTGTTAACGCTCCCCGAGGTGCTCCAGAACGATGCCATTCAGTTGCTCGTTCAAAAGCGCGCTGAGATGCAGGCCAATTATCAGCAGGAAAAGCAGCGTCACAAGGATGCCTATCCGACGGTGCAGCAGGCCGCCGCCAGCATCCAGGAAATCGATCGTCAGATCGCCCAGCTCGCCAACCAGATCCGGCTGTCATTGCGTGACAATTTCATCGTCGCGCAACGCCAGGAACAGGCGCTCGAGCAAAATGTGGACGCCCTTAAGGGCGAAACGCTGGAGGAACAGGATCGCGGGGTACGCTATAACATCCTGAAACGCGAAGTGGACACGAACCGTCAGCTTTATGACGGCCTGCTCCAGCGTTACAAGGAAGTCAGCGCGCAGGCTGGCGCCACCGATAATAATATTTCGATCGTGGATCGTGCGGTGCCGCCGCTCGAGCCGGTTGCACCCAAGGCAAGCCTCAATCTGGGGCTGGCGGGGCTGATCGGCTTGCTGGTGGCGGTGGCGGCCGTCCTCGCCCGCGAGAAATTCGACGATGCCTTCCGCTCCCCCGAAGATGTCGAAGCCAAGCTCCACATGCCTATGCTTGGCGTGGTCCCGGCGCTCAAGGACAAGGCGAGCGTGCAGACGGCGCTTGCGAGCCCGAAGTCATCGCTGTCCGAATCCTATCATGCGCTGCGGACATCGCTGGAACTTTCCTCGGCCAAAGGTTTGCCGTTCACCCTGTTGTTCACCAGCACGGGGCAGGCCGAGGGCAAATCCACCACCGCCTTCGCGCTTGCCCGCAACTTCGCGGCGTCAGGAAAGCGCGTGCTGCTGATCGACGCCGATCTGCGGCGGCCCTCGTTGCACCGCTGGATGGTGGTGGCGAACCAGATCGGCCTTTCCAATATGCTGGCGCGGCACAAGAGCTTCGCCGAGGTCGTGCAATCGAACCAGCAATATAATCTGGACTTCGTGCCGAGCGGCCCGTTGCCGCCCAATCCGGCCGAACTGTTCGCCGGCGACACGCTGACGCAGCTCTTCGCCGAACTTCGCGAACGCTACGACCTGATCGTGATCGACGGGCCGCCGGTGCTGGGGCTTGCCGACTCGCCCCGCCTAGCCCGCGCCACCGACGCCACGCTGTTCATCGTGCAGGCCAATGGCACCAGCCGCGGCAATGCGCGGGCTGCGCTCAAGCGGCTGCACGACGCGCGCGTCAATCTCGTCGGTGCGGTCTTGACCAAGTTCGATGCCAAGAAGGTCGGCTATGGCACCGACTATGCCTATGGTTACAGCTATGAATATGGTTCGGAGAAGAAATCTCGCGACGCCTGATCAGCTCGCGAGCACCCGGCGATTGATCAGTCGCGTGCGGGCTTCCGCCACCGATGCGCTGACCAGCCAGGAAGGACCGAACAGAAGCACCAGCACCAGCACCGATCCATAGGCTGCGAGCGAGGCGAACTGCGTGATCATAAGCGCCGATGGCGAATAGCTGGCCACGGCGATCGCGGGAATGGCGGCAATGATCGCCACCACAGAACCCTGAACATGGCCAGCCATGATCGCTCTGAGGCTCAGGCCGAACTCGCGGATCACGAAGCGCAATGACAAGGCATAGAAGAGCAGCCGCGCCATCGCGACGCCGCCGGCGATCCAGACAATGCCGCCGGGGCTCGCCGCGGTGGCCCCCACCAGCATGGCAAAGGTGAAAGCGAGCTGCCGCCCGGTGGCACCCCAGGCCTTGCCGACGGAGATGGCGGCCATTTCAGAGGGGATGTAGCCCAGCCGCGCAAAGGTGACGAGAAAGAGAAGCTGCGCGACGGGAATCGCCTCGAGCCATTGCCCGCCCAATATGATCCGAATCAGCAGCGGCGAAGCCAAGGTGAGGCCAATGCCGGCTGGGATCAGCAGTACGGCTTGAAAGGCGATGGTGCGCTCGAGGAAAAAGGCGATGCGGTGCTTTTCATCCTGCAGACGGGAAAACATCGAAAGGGACACGCTCTCGATCGGCAGGCCGAGCAATTTGGTCGGCAGGAACACGAGGCTTGTCGCCCGATTGTAGAGACCGAGACTGGCGCCGCCGATCAGGCTTGCAATGGCCACCTTATCGAAATTTTCGCCCGCGAACACGATCAGGCGATTGGAGAGCGTCGCGCTGCCGACATGGATCATCTGGCGCAGATGGCCGAGCGCGCGGGTGGTTTGCGGCCGGACCCCGGCGAGCCGATAGGCCAGCCCATATTCGATCATAACGCTGACCGCATAGCCGATGATCAGCGACCAGACGCCCCAGCCCAGGAGTGCGGTAGGAATGGTGACGGCAAGACCAGCGACGATGGTCGGCAGCGTCTGCACATTCTGATAAGCCTTGAGCTTGACCTCCCGCTGCAACCAGAACCCGTAAAAGCCGGCGGCAAGCTTGGCGGGGATCGCCATCGCAACCGCGATCAAGACGAGCCGGAGCCCTGGCATCTCCAGCATGCTCTCCAAGAGGCCAGACGTCGCGATCAACAACGCTGAGAATGCCAGGCCCGTCAGCAGAAAGGCCGTAAAGCAGGCATCGACCTCTGACTTCCGCAGCTCCTGCTGCTGAACCAATGCAATGCCGAAGCCCGAATGGGCAATCGCAAAGCTGAAATCGATGAAGAGGTAGGCAATCGCGTAAAGCCCGAACTCCGCGGGCGTCAGCAGGCGGCTCAGCACCATCAGCACCAGCAGGTTGGACAAGATCAGTCCGGCCTTCCCGCCAACGCCCCAGATGAGACCCTGAATGGCGCTCCCGGTCAGGTTCTTCGTACCCTGTTCTTCACTCATTGGACCGACGGAACGTCCACTTGCGCGCTGATCAGGATTTCGCGCGTCACATCGTTCCAGTCACGGCTCGGCAGCGCGATCGGTGCCTGGCCGGGCGCGAGCGCGTGGG
>Ga0157380_10001404_pt1 | contig 15740 bp, 14 predicted proteins | sample S35metaG_FD_119757 | JGI IMG/M metagenome (GOLD analysis project Ga0157380, IMG submission 119757) | Switchgrass rhizosphere microbial communities from Kellogg Biological Station, Michigan, USA - S3-5 metaG | ecosystem: Host-associated > Plants > Roots > Rhizosphere > Soil | place: USA... | reverse complement strand
GACCGATCTGCCTACCGGCGACCCCGAGGCGCTGTACGACAGTTTGTTCAACGGCCTCCTCAGGCTCGATCCGGCGCTCAAGATCTACCCGGCGCACGATTACAAGGGCCAGGGCTCGAGCACCATCGCGCGCGAGCTCACGGAGAATCCGCGCCTCCAGGTCAGGGACCGCGACGCCTTCTGCAAGATGATGCGCGAGCTCAACCTGTCCGCGCCCACCCACATTACCGAGGCGCTGCGCACCAACATGAGCGGCGGCAAGACCGTCGCTCAGCTCCTGGCCGAGGCCGCTGCAAAGACGCCTTTCATGTCGCTCGACGAGCTGCGTGCCCGGGTCGAGCGGAAGGAACCACTGATCGTGCTCGACGTGCGGGAGAAGGATGCCTACCAGTCCGGTCACGTGCCGGGCGCCCGCCATCTGCCGCGCGGACAGCTCGAGCTGCGCGTCAACGAGGAGCTGCCCGATCCGACGCTGCGGATCCTCACCGTCTGCGAATTCGGCAAGGTCTCGACGCTCGCGGCGGCGACGCTGCGCGACCTTGGCTATCTACGCGCCGTCGCGCTCGACGGTGGCATGAAGGCCTGGCGCGACGCGGGTTTCGAGCTCGCGAACTAGCTCCGCACCTTCCCCCCCCCCAGGCGATCGAGCAAACTCCTACGGCCAGGGATCAGTCCGCGCGCTGACCCGGCAGCGTCTTTGGGCGGGGAAGAAGTCCCCATCCCTCCAGAACCGAATCGATCAACAGGCGGCCCATTTCTTCCATTGAGAACCACGGCAGGTGGCTTGGGCTGAGTTTGAGCGCCACGACTCCGTGAGCGCCGGACATCAGGCACTGGAGCGCCATGTCGGGATCGGTTGGCGCGATCGGGCTTAGCTTCAGGGCCTTTGCCACGATCTCGCGCGATTCGCTGTATGACTTCAGCCACGTCGCGTAGACCGGTTCGTGTTCGCGACCCCGGGTTTCACGGTCGACGCCCGACGACGGCGAAAAGAGCAGCCTGAACTTGTCAGGGTTCGACTCCCAGTACCGGATGTACGACATGAAGATCATCTGGACCTTCTCGACGGGAGTCTCAGCCTGGTCGACTGCGCCTTTGACATAGCTCGCGAAGTAACGGAGGTCCTCGTCCCAGACGTGGATCAGGACGCTCTGCTTGCTCGGAAAGTAGTGATAGATCGCGCTGACGGTGTACCCGATCCTCGCGGCGATTCGTCGCATCGACACCGCCTCGTATCCGTGATGCCGGAACAGGTCCCGCGCTGCGTGGATGATGTTTTGCCGCAGCGATTCCTGGCTCTCAAGTGACGAGGCGCGCAGCTGCGTTCGCGAAGCTCGGCGACCGCTCATGTGGTCATGGGGAGGTTCGGTGCATGGTCGGCATTCTATCCACCGTTCGCCGTCTGAACGGTGCAGACGGCCAGCGTCAGGTGACTTTCCACCGGCCTAATGAACACGTTCATCGTGAGCCAAAGCCGGCCCGCTGGCAAGCCTTTTGACCCCTTGGGACGGCGTGCGAAAGGATCTTCAGCGAAGCCATTCTAGCGAGCATTGACATCGCAAGCCGACGTGCAATATCGTGTTGAACACGTTCAATAATGATGACGGTGTCGAGCGAAACAGCAGGGGCGTGCCATGGCTCGTGACCGACGTGTACCCGGTGCCGACGACAGAACCCTTGGGATGGACACTGCCATCACGCGGCGGGACTTCGTCAACGCCAGCTTGGTGGGAGCCGGCACTGCATTGCTCTATTCGCACGCGCCGTCGGTCCTGGCAAGCAACGCGGCCCCTGCGCCCATCCCGGTAGGCCAGGAGTGGTACGGCTACGGCGGCGTCGGGGACTTCGCACCCTCGCACGGCAATACGCCGGGCCTGGTCAACACGGCTCACCGGGTGCGCGACGGGTACTTCGATGCTCCCGCGCCTGCCACCGCGGACACTGGCGAGACATTTGACGTGGTCATAGTCAGCGCGGGAATGGCCGGTCTCGCTGGCGCCTACACGATCAAGGACGAGCTGGCCTCGGGCAAGCTCAGCTGTCTCGTGCTCGACAACCATCACATGTTCGGCGGCAAGAGCAAGGAGAATGAATTCGACGTGGACGGCGAGCGGCTGATCGCAGTACAGGGAGCGAACTGCTTCACCTTGCCATACGCCCGACCACCCGTGGGCGAGTTCGACAAAGCCGATGCACGCTGGTACTACGCGCTCGGCATGCCCAGGGAGCTGGTTTACAAGGAATGGAGCCCGGACCTCAAGCCGCTGGGATTCAGCCGCGACAACTACACCTACCACAGCTGGCTCGAGGACGACGTCAATTTCGGCTACATGATCCGCGACGAGCGCGGCCAACTCCACTGCGTTCGCAATCCGTTCACCAACAACTTCGACGGGATGCCATACCCGGACGACGTGAAGCAGCAGCTCATCAGCTGGCGGCGTTCGACGTTGCGGCCGAAACCCTATGAAGGCGAGCAGCTGAGACGCTGGCTCGACTCGATGACGTACAAGGACTACGTCGAGAAGGAAATGAAGATGGATCCGCGAGTGACCGCGTTCGGCGATCCGCTGTTGGCGACAGCGGTCGGCCTGGGCGGCGACGTCATCTCCGCATACTGCGCATTCCGCACCGGCATGATGGGCGTCGCGGCCTACTACGGCCCCATCGGGAAGATCAGGCGGGACTCATTTCCAGGCGGAAACTCCGGATTCGCCCGGTACTTCATGAAGCGGTTGATCCCCGAGTCGATCGTTGGCAGCGACAACTTCGGTGACATCATCGCCGGCCGCATCGACCTTTCCGTGCTCGATCGCCCGGGGCGGTCCCTGCGCATGCGTCTCGACAAGACGGTCGTGCGCGTCGAGCACGACGGCGACCCGGAGAAGGCGCAGCACGTGCTCGTGACGTACGCCGACAACAGCTCCGGCCGACTGTACCGGGTCAGGGCTCGATCGGTACTGATGGGCACGGCAGGGCACATCAACCGCCGCGTCGTTCGCGACATGCCGACGGAGATCAGTGCCGCCTACGGGACCTTCAGTCACTCGCCGGCGCTGATCGTGAACATCGCCGTGCGGCACTGGCGCTTCATGTACGACATGGGCATCACCTGTGCACGCTGGTTCGATGGAATAGGCTTCTCCTGCAACATCCGTCAGCCGATGGTCGCGGGGGGATATGACCCGCCGTTGCATCCCGACAAGCCGACGACGCTGCATTTTCACCTGCCGTTCCTGTATCCGGGGCTCGACGCGCGGCAGCAGGGCATCGCAGGTCGAATGGAGATGCTGGGAACGAACTACGCAGACTACGAGCGACGGTTTCGGAGCCAACTGGCTGAGCTGTTCTCGCCCCATGGCCTTGATCCCAAGCGTGACATTGCCGGGATCATCCTCAACCGGTGGGGTCATGCGTTCGTGAACCCCGGTCCGGGATTCTTTTACCCGACAAACGGCCAGAAGGCTCCTCGCGACGTGATTCGCGAGGGCTACGGGCGAATTCGCTTCGGCCACGCGGAGCTTGCGGGCAACCAGCATTGGGGACCCGCGGCGGACGAGGGTGAACGGGCCGTCAAGCAGTTCCTGACGTTCCTCTAGCCGCCGCCGACGCTCGTCGCACGACCACCAGCGATCAGGAAGACACACGAATGTACACGCTCTCTATCAGGACGACGCTGGACGCGGCCGTGGATGCTGTCTGGAAGATCGTCAGCGACTTTGGCAACGCTCGGTTCTTGCCGTTCGAGGTCCTCGAGTCCAGCGGGCATGGGCCCGGTGCGACGCGCAGTATCTGCACACCGGATGGCACTCGAATGGTGGACCGCCTCGACGTTCTTGATCGCGCGTCGAGAACGGTGCAGTACTCGCTCGACAATGCAGCCTCGGATCCCGGCCCCATGGCGCGCTACCAGGCCACCATGCGACTGCACGCCACCGCCGACGGCCGCACTGATGTCGAGTGGTCGGGCCAGATCGAGTTTGTGCCTGAGATCGATCCGACCAGCGTCCTGCCGATGGTGCTCACCGTCTACCTGGCCGGCATTGCGTCGATCAGATCGATGCTACTGACAAATGGCGGACTGTAAGTAGGCACGCTCCAGCGGGCGTGGCGCCCCGGGACGATGGCCGGCTTGGATCACGGACAAACGGAAAATCGGTCTCGGCGCCGGCCGCCGAGGGCGCGTGCGGTACGGGTCCCGGACCTCATGCGCCGGTATGCGAGGTTCAGCGAGCGGGCACGACGAGACCTGCCATGCCAGCTGGGGCTGCGGTACGGTACTACGCGCGACGAAACACTGGATTTCTTCCCATCATCCGCGGGCGCCCCTCTGGTCGTGCTGATCCATGGCGGATTCTGGCGGCGCGGATCCGCGGGCGACATCAGTTTCCTGGCCCGTGGTCCGATCGCTGCGGGAATCGCGGTCGCAGTGGTCGACTACGGTCTGTGCCCGACCCTGACGATCGATGAAATCACGGCGCAGCTGCGCAACGCACTGGCCTGGTTGTGGCGTGCGGCTGACGTTCTGGGATTCGATCGGCACTCCATAGTGGTCGCGGGTCACTCGGCAGGCGCGCAGCAAGTCGGGATGCTCCTAGCGACCGACTGGGCCTCACTGCCTGGCATGCCTGCGGACCCAATAATGGGTGCTATTGCAGTGAGCGGGATCTTCGACCTGGGCTCGCTGCTTAGCGGCCGTATGCGGCGTTCGCTGCGGCTCACCGTGGCGACGGTCCGCCGTCAGAGCCCGATCCGCCACATTCCAGCGTCCGCGCCACCTTTGATCGTGATCTGCGGCCGCGAAGAATCGAATGAGTTTCGCAGACAGAGTCAAGCCTACTTTGCGGCGTGGCGCCGACGCGGCCTCCGCGGAAAGCACATCGAGCGACGCGGAGGTGATCACTTCAGCGTCTTCGAGAGCCTGTCGCGCAGGAACGGTCTCCTGGTCCGACACCTGCGTTCGTTACTCGGTGGGCGCGATGCGCAGGTTGGCAGAGCTCCGGGCATGCCGGGATGAACGCGGACGCCGAGCTGTCGCCCGGCGGGCGTCGTTACGCGCTGTCCTTGCTGTTCCTGATCTTCGCCTTCAACTTCCTCGATCGTCAGATCGTCAACATCCTCGCCGAGCCGATCAAGCGTGACCTCTTGCTCGCTGACTGGCAGCTTGGCGTGCTGACGGGCCTGTCGTTTGCCGCGTTCTATGCCACGCTGGCGTTGCCGATCGCGAGATATGCAGAGCGGGCGGATCGCGTCAAGCTGATCTCAGGGGCGGTGGTCGTCTGGAGCGTGTTCACCGCGTGCTGCAGCCTGGCGAGCACCTTCATCCAGCTTCTGCTGGCGCGTATCGGTGTGGGCATCGGTGAGGCGGGCTGCACTCCGGCGTCGCACTCCCTGATCACCGACTACGTCTCGCGCGATCGCCGGGCGTCGGCGCTTGCCTGCTTCTCGCTCGGCATCCCCGTGGGTTCGTTGGTCGGACTGGCGATCGGCGGGCTCCTCGCGGACTCGCACGGGTGGCGACTGGCGTTTCTCGCGGCCGGATTGCCGGGATTGGTGCTGGGTGTGATGGCCTATGTGTCGCTCCCGGAACCCCGGCGCACTCGTCGGTCAGCGGCGGACGCTCCGCATGCTCGTGGACTGGCTGACGCAGTGCGGGAGATCGGCTCCAACCGCGCGCTTCACTGGATAACGGCGGGCACGGCGCTGACCGCATTCATTGGCTTCGGACAACAGGCATTCTATGCCTCGTTCTTCCTTCGCGCCCACGATGCGGGACTGGAAGCGCTGTCCGCCCGGATCCAGGGCGCAATCGGCCTCGAGATCGGGGCAACTGCACTCGTGGGCATCTCGCTCGGGTCGATCCTCGGCGTGTTCGGTGCAATCGGAACATGGCTCGGCGGTGCGCTGGCGGACCGCGCTGCCTCTCGCGATGCCCGAGCGCTTGCAGTTATTCCGGCACTGGCCGTCGTTGCAGGGATTCCCTTCTTCATCGCGGCCATGTTGACTCCGAGCACCTCCCTGGCGCTCCTCCTCATCGCGGTTCCAGCGCTGTGTGGCACCCTCTGGTACGGACCGGTTTTCGCCAGCGTACAGAGCCTCGTCCTGCCCCACACGCGAGCCACGGCGGCAGCCGTCCTCCTGCTCGTCACCAATCTCGTTGGTCTGGGATTCGGACCGCTCACAGTCGGCGTGCTGAGCGACGCGTTCAGCGAGTCCATCGGCGCTGCCGATGGCGTTCGATGGGCCCTGATTTCACTGGTCGGTGCGGGAGTGCCCGCGTGTGCGGCGTATCTCGTCGCCGCTCGCACGCTCCGTGCGGAGCTTGCCAGCTGACGCCGTCGGCCGCCGGGGCCCTCAGACGATCAAGGTGATGCGCCCATGCGGGCGCAGTGCCTCCATGTGCAGGATGCTGCGCTTCTGCTGAATCTTGAGTGCCCCCTCATCGATCACGAGACGATACTCGTGATGGCCGATGTAGGTATCGACGTTGCCCCTCTGCGCCCGGTAGGTCGCGAAGCTCGACGCTGCCTCGATGGCATTCGAATCACGCGCGCTGATGCGGACGTTGCTGATCATGTGCAATGTCTTCGAGCGCGGGTACTCGGCATGCGCAGTCTTTTTCATCAGCCGGACCACGCGTTGCGTGAGGCGGAAACCGTCGTCTGCGATGTAGTGGAGCGCAACGGACGGGTCGGCATATGGGTCCGCCCCGCTCGCCGGCACCAGATAACGGCATTCGTTCGTAAACAATGCACGCCACTCGGGCAGCCGCCAGCTGTCCAGCAGGAACGATTCGTGGATCAGGTACTCGGCAATGTCGCTCGTCCGGAGCCGGGTGATGTTCATGGTCGCGATCTCAATCGGCCACGCGCCGTGCCCATTCCTTCCAGAAGGAGCGCATCTGGCCTTCGTCGAGCCAGCCTTCCTCCGCGAGCGGCATTCCCTTTGACACCTCGTTCCATGGCGCTTCCCTGGCGCAGGAGTCGAAGCTCACCTGGCAGGTCTCCAGCGCTTCGATGTCGTCCGGTGTCGCGAAGCCACCCGGACCGAGGAACTCGAGGAAGCTCTGCAGTCGTCGCGCCCGGAGCGCGGCCGATTCGTCGACCGGTGCCAGCGCCCACGCCAGCACTTCCATGTAGCCACGTCCCGCCGGCTGGAAGGTGCGGATCGTGACCGAACCGATGTCGACGATTGCCAGATTGGGAAAGATGAGCAGGTTGCGACTCAGCTTCGCGATACGGTCGCCTCTTGCCTGGCCGAATCGAGCCTGCAAATCGTGGTGCCGGGCCTCGATCTCCAGGCGCAGATCGGCACCCATGGCCGGTCCCCAATCAGCCACCGGTCGTGACCATGGGCCGCGGTACTCCGCGACGCCGTGTCCGTGATCCAGCGCATAGGCTCGCCCGCCCAGGCCATCCATTGGGTCCGGTCGGAGCTCGTTGCTGGCTGCGATGAAATCGAGGTAACTCGGATGCAGCGAGGGGCCGTGATAGATGTCCAGGCTGTTCTCTGCTAGCAGTTTCCAGTCGGCGCGGACGCTGTATTCCTGCGTGCCGCCGATCACTTCCATGCCGCTGGGGGACATATCGACAACGAGGTCGATGAACTCGCGTGCGTTGCCGAGGTATTCCTCGAGGGCCACCGGTTGCCTCGAGAAATTGACGAAGTGGAAGCCACGATAGCTTTCGAGATGCGGAACCGCGGTCAGGTTTATGTCGTCGGTCTTGAAGCGCTGACCGAATGCCTCCTCGCCTGCGATCGACAGCAGCTCCCCGCGGTTGTTGTATACCCAGCCGTGATAGATGCACGTGAAGCTGCGCGCGTTGCCCTGTTTGTCACGGCAAACCATTGCGCCGCGATGCGCGCAAATGTTCAGAAGCGCGCGCGCAACTCCATCGGAGCCGCGCGAGAAGATCAGGGACCGGCCGCCGACGCGGCGCACCAGGAAGTCGTTGGGCGCGCGGATCTCCGAGTCGTGGCCCAGGTACAGCCAGCAGCTGGAGAATATGCGCTCGTGTTCGCGTTCCAGGATCGAAGAATCGGTGAAGGCCCGCCGCGCCACGCGAAACGACTGACGTTCCGGGTCGACACGAATCAGGTCGTCATAAAGCACTGCAGGCATAGGGGCGTCACGGCTCCTGGATTTGAGTATACGCGTTGATAGTATGGCGGAGCGCTGACATACGCAGGCGCTGCTTGACTCGGCAGAAGTATCGAATGTTAAAATGGTAAACGCGTTCAATAATTACGTATTTTTGACCGGGTGTCGAGTGCCATGGATCGATGCGGGCCGCGTAGCAGAGATGCCGCCTGGCGACATGAAGAAGGTGGAAGTACCCGGTCAGCCGGCGGTCGCGCTGTTCAATGTCGATGGCCGCTTCTATGCGACACAGGACCACTGCACGCATGCGCGCGCGTCACTGACGGAAAGCGGGCGGCTGACGGACACCGTGATCGAGTGCGGCTGGCACTTCGGAACCTTCGACGTGATTACTGGCCAGGCGCTCACGGCTCCCTGCCGGCGCCCGCTGAAGACCTACCCGACGAGCGTCGTGGACGACCGGGTGATGATCGAGGTCGAGTCATCGGATAGCTGAGGCGGAAATCATGCTCGTCAATGCCCCCGAAGGATCGAGCCGACACTTCTCGTTTCGCGGCGAGCGGGTCCACTTCATCGAGATGGGCGCGGGTCCGCCGGTGGTCCTGCTGCACGGCGCCGGACCGGGCGCATCCGGCTGGAGCAACTTCAGCCGCAATGCAGCTGCGCTCGCCCGCAACTTCCGACTGCTGATCGTCGACTGTCCAGGCTGGGGCGAGTCCGGACCCGGCGACTACTCCGGAGGACTGTTCGGCACGCTGGCGGAGCTTGCGGGAGAACTTCTGGATCACCTGCAACTGCCGACGGCACATTTCATCGGTAACTCCATGGGTGGGGGCACCACGCTGCAATTCGCCTTGCGGCATCCGGAGAGGGTCGGCCGCATGATCCTCATGGCCCCTGCCGGGTTGCTCGCGACGCATTCGGTGATGCCCACCGAAGGCCAGAAACTGATCTTCACCTATTACATGACCGAGCGACCGACGCGCGTTACGCTCGAGGCGTTTCTGGACCAGATGGTGTTCGACCGGAGCCGCCTCACGGAGGAGCTGATCGCTGAGCGGTACGCGCGCAGCGTCGCGCCACAGGCGCTCAGGTTCCCGCCGCTGCGCGCGGACCGCCTGCCACCGATCGAGGAACTCTGGCGCGAGGACCTGCGGCGACTGGATCACCGGGTTCTCATGCTCTGGGGGCGCGATGATCGTACCGTGCCTCTGGACACCGCATTCAGCGCGCTCAAGCAGCTTCGCAACGCGGAGATGCACGTCTTCTGTCAGTGCGGGCATTGGGTCCAGTGGGAGTACGCCGACCGGTTCAATGACCTGGCCCTCGAGTTCCTGAAGCGATCCTGAGCGGCCGTTTGATGCAGCGCGCGTTCCGCTTCCGTCAGTTAGCGCACATAGCGCTGAGCGTGACGGACCTGCGGCGTTCGACCGAGTTCTACACCGACATAGTCGGCCTCGAGTGCGTCGAGCGCAGTCCCGATGTGGTCCTGCTGCGCTGCAGTGACTGGCACCACGACATTCAACTCGTCCACGGCTCGCAGCCGGGCGTGCTTCGCGTCGGCTGGCACATGGAATCACCCTCGGATCTCGCAGCACTGGCGCAGACGCTGCGACAGGACGGGCTTTGTCTCGAACCGGTCTCGTCCGACGAAAGCGATCGGCTGGGACAAGGCGAGTCGCTACGTGTGCGTGACCCGAGTTGCGGGCTACACCATGAGTTCATTGCTGAGCGACGGGCGGCCCGTTCGCCCTGGCGTCCGGCGGGAGCCAACATCCAGCGTCTGGGCCACGTGGTCGTCGGCGTGCGAGACATAGAGGGGTTCCTTCGCTTCGCAGGCCAGCTCAATTTCCGGGTATCAGACGAGATACCCGGGTTTGCTGCATGGCTGCGCTGCTTTCCGAACGTCCTCCATCACTCGCTCGCGGTTCAGAAGGCGCCGTTCGATCAGCTGCATCATGTGAACTTCATGGTGGAATCCGTGGACGACATCGGCCGCGCGATCAACAGACTCCGCACCGCAAGTGTCCCAATCGTCTTCGGGCCCGGTCGCCATCTCCCGTCGCAGAGCATCTTTCTGTATTTCAACGATCCTGATGGCCTCACCCTCGAGTACAGCTTCGGCATGGAGGAGTTCCCCGAAGAGACGCCACGTGAGCCACGGTCGCTCGAGATGAGTTGGCATACCCTGGACCTATGGGGCGGCCGACCGGCGCCTGGTTTCGGTGCCAAGGGCGTCATCGAGCAGGGCACTTGAGCGTGCTCGCCACGATTCCGCCAGGCGTGATCGATGCGCACGCACATCTGGTGCCGCGCGTGCTGCCGCGCGTCGCCACGGCGTTGTCGCGGCCATGGGTCCGCTGCATGGACGAAACGCGTGCGCAACTGGTCGCCGACGAGCGCACGGTCCGAGATCTCGACCATCGGTGCTGGGACGTCACCGCGCGCATCACCACGATGGACGAGGAATCCGTCGCGATGCAGGTCGTCTCTCCGATGCCTGAGCTGCTAACCCCGTGGTTGCCGGCGCGCGATACGCAGGACATCGCGCGATACGTGAACGAAGCCATCGCCACCCTGGTGAGCCTCCGCCCGGACCGCTTTCTCGGGCTAGGCATGGTGAGCCTGCAGGATCCTGATGCAGCGTCACGCCAGCTCGAGGCGATTCGGGACATGGGTCTGTCCGGCGTCGAGGTGCCCGCAGACGTTGCCGGCACACGCCTGAGTGACGGGGTATTGCGCCCGTTCCTCGCGGAGATCGAGCGCCAGGAGCTCACGGTCTTCGTGCACCCGCTGCGTCCCCTCGACCTCGGCCTCGCTTTTCCGGCGGCCGACGCGCTGGTGGGCTACCCCATGCAGACCGGCCGCGCCGTGGTCGATCTTGCGTCGGCGCAAGTGCTCGAGTCATTGCCGCGCCTGAAGCTGCTTTTCGCACACGGTGGTGGCGTCGCCGCGACGCTGCTGAAACGCTGTGCGCATGGTTGGCGTGTGGTACCAGCCGTTCGAGCGGCGCTACCCATCGACCCATTGGAGGTAGCGCGCTGCTTCTATTACGACACGCTGCTCTACGATGCCGCGTCGATCAGGTTCCTCGCGGATACCTTCGGCACCGACCGGTTGCTGGTGGGATCCGACTTCCCGTTCGCCCTGCGGGAGGCGCACCCGGGACACCTGCTCGCTGCAGCGGGAATCAGCGAGGACGCGCGGCGACTGATGCAGCGGGAAACCGCACTTCGCCTGTTCAATTCGCGCGGCGGCCTGGCTCGCCCGTCACCCCCCAGCCGCTGAGTATGCTGTCGATAGCCACACGCCCCATCTCCTCAACGTCGAACCAGGGAAACTGGCTCGGGCTGTGCTTCATGGCGATGATTCCATGCGCGCTGGTCAGCAGAACCTGCATCGCCAAGTCGAGATTGCGTGGAGCGTGCGGTGCATCCTTGATGACTTCACCCAAGAGCTGCCGGAAGGCGGCGTAGTCCTCGGTCGCGTAATCGAACTGATGGACTGCCTGTCGCGCATCCTGGCGGTCGACCTCGGCGCTGGCTCCGCCGAAGACTACGCGGAAGTTGTCCGGGTGCTGATCCCAGTAGCGCAGATATGCCAGGAAGATCTGGCGCGCCTTCTCGAGCGGGCTCTTGGCCTGGTCGACCGCACCCTTAACGTACGCGGATTGCCAGCGGAAGTCGTCTTCCCAGACGTGCCTGAGGAGGCTCTGCTTGTCCGGAAAGTAGCGATAGATCGCTCCCGCCGTGTAGCCGATCAGGCTAGCGATCTTGCGCATCGACACGCCCTCATAACCGTACCGGCGGAACTGTTCCCGAGCGGCGGTGATGATTCGCTGTCGTCGGTTCTCCTGTGTCTCGGGCGAGGAAGCACGCCGCCCCCGACGCTTGCCGGTTTTCATCGCGGGACAGCGGCGTGACGACGCGCGGTGGCCCCAGCGCGGACCGGCCAACCCAGATTTTCCCTGAACACGTAAACCATCCATCCCGCAGCTAGACTGCAATGATGACAAAATCCAGTGAACGCGTTCTACAAAATCGTAGGACTCCGCAATGCAGCAAGGACCGAGAATGCGCGCTGTAGTCTGCAGGGATCTTTCCGGGCCTGCCGGTCTCGTACTTGAAGAGATCGCCGCCCCGAAGCCTGCACAGGGCGAGCTGCTGATCGACGTGAGAGCGAGCGGCATCAATTTCGCCGACCTGCTGATGATCGAAGGCAGGTACCAGGCTCGCCCACCACTCCCGTTCGTGCCGGGCATCGAAGTGAGCGGTGTTGTCCGCGAGCTCGGACCGGGCGTGTTGGATATCGAACCGGGAACCCGGGTGATGGCGTATACGAACGCCGGTGGTCTCGCGGAGCAGGTCGCTGTACCGCGGACTCAGGTATTCCCTATGCCGGGGGAGCTCGACCATACGTCGGCAGTCGCCATGCTGGTGAGCCACGGAACCGCGTATCACGCCCTGAAAGACCGAGTGAATCTGAAGCCTGCCGAGACTTTGGTCGTGCTCGGCGCAGCCGGAGGCACGGGACTGGCGGCAGTGGAGCTTGGCCGAGCGATGGGTGCGCGTGTAATCGCCGCCGCATCGACACCTGAGAAGCTGGCGCTGTGTCGCGAGTATGGTGCCGACGCCACCCTGGATTACGCGCAGGCGGACTGGCGCGCCCAGGTCCGCGAGCTTACAGGGGGTCGCGGATTCGACGTCGTATTCGACCCGGTCGGCGGCAGGCACACCGAGACACTCGTGCGCTGCCTTGCATTTGGCGGGCGCTATGCCGTCGTGGGATTCGCCGAGGGCAGCGTCCCGGCCGTCCCCTTGAACCTCGTCCTGCTCAAAAGCGCTTCTCTAGTCGGCGTGTTCTGGGGCTCGTTCGCGGAGAAGTTTCCGGCACACAACGCGAGGAACACCGCCGAGCTCGTCTCACTTGTTTCGCTCGGTCGAATCCGTCCGAGAATCTCGGGGAGATACTCCATTACGGCGTTCCGGGACGCTCTCCAAGAGGTCGCGGAACGGCGCGTCAAGGGCAAGGTGGTCGTGGAGATGGACGGTTACGAGGAGTCAGCATGACCTCGTCCGGGGACGCGATCGTGCGACTTCGCAGGCATACACTCGGTGACCTCATCCAGCGTAGCGCCGCCCGTCATCCAGAAAAGCCCGCCATCATCTGCGGGACAGTGACATGGCCGTACGGTCAATTCGATCGCATGTGCACGCAGCTGGCCGCCGGACTGGCGCGGCGCGGCGTGGCGAGCGGAGATCGGGTGGCCATCATGTCGCGCAACTCGCACAACTTCGCGGCTGTGCGCTACGCCCTCGCCAGGCTTGGAGCGGTGCTCGTGCCGATAAATTTCATGCTTCGGCCGGCCGAGGCTGCATTCATCCTGGACCACGCGCAGGTGAAGATGCTGTGCGTTGATACCGAGTCCGCGGATGTCGCGGGTCGGGCGGCAGCCGGAACACGCGTCGAACGCCTGTTGTGGCTGCCCGGCGAATCGCCGTCATCGCAGCCGGCAGCCATCGAACCCATCGACGAGCTCCTGGTCGACGACGCTTGGACACCTCCGGACGTCGCTGGCGACCAGATGGCACAGATCATCTACACGAGCGGTACCGAGGCACGGCCCAAGGGAGCGATGCTCACTCACGATGCGGTGATCTGGCAGTACGTCAGCTGCATCGTGGACGCAGCCATCTCCGCGGACGACGTGATCCTGCATGCGCTGCCGCTCTATCACTGTGCGCAGCTCGATGCGTTCCTGGGTCCGGCACTCTACGTCGGTGCCGTCAACGTCATCACTGCCCGCCCGGTGCCCGAAAACCTGTTCCACCTGATGGAGCGACACCGCATCACGTCGTTCTTCGCGCCACCGACCGTGTGGATTTCGATGCTAAGGTCACCGCAGTTCGATCGCCATGACTTGACGCGGCTCCGCAAGGGTTACTACGGCGCGTCACCGATGCCTGTCGAAGTACTCCGCGAGTTGCAGCAGCGCCTCCCCAACGTGGAATTCTGGAACCTCTATGGGCAGACAGAGATTGCGCCGGTCGCAACGGTTTTGAAACCGCAGGAGCAGCTGCGCAAGCCGGGGTCCGCGGGGCGTGCTGTGCTGAATGTGGAGACGCGGGTCGTGGATGAACTTGGACGAAACGTGCCGGTCGGCGCGGTGGGCGAGGTCGTGCATCGCTCGCCACAGCTGCTGAGCGGGTACTACCACGACGTCGAACGCACGGACGCCGCGTTCTCGGGTGGCTGGTTTCACAGCGGTGACCTCGCGCGAATCGACCATGACGGCTATCTCACCATCGTCGATCGCAAGAAAGACATGATCAAGACAGGGGGCGAGAACGTCGCCAGCCGCGAGGTGGAGGAAGTGCTCTACCGCCTCGACGGCATCGCCGAGGTGGCAGTCATCGGACTGCCGGACCCTGTGTGGGTCGAGTCGGTGACCGCCGTTATCGTCCCGAGGCCGGGCCACAGCGTGACGCCGGAGTCCGTCATCGTGCATTGCCGGGAGGCGCTGGCCGGTTTCAAGGTGCCGAAGCGCGTGATTCTGGTTGAGTCCCTGCCCAAGAACCCAAGCGGGAAGCTACTTAAGCGCGAGCTCCGTGAGCTCTACGCTACGTGGCCCGACAGCGCGACGTGAACGCTCAGGCCAGTCGTTGAGCCAGGCCGTAGCCGGATCCCGCGCCCAGGTTGTGCCCAGGGTGTGTGGAAGCGCCGATGTGAAATACGTTAGCCACCGGCGTTCGCCATGCCCGGCCGCCCTTGAACGGCCGGCAGAACATCGCCTGGTCGAGGTTGCAGTCGCCTCCGAACGGGTCGCCTCCGACGAGATTGACGTTCATCGTCTCCAGGTCGGCGGGCGACAGTACCCTCCGAGCCAGTACCGATGACTCGAGGTTGACGATCAGTCGCGCGAGTCGCTCCATGATGCGGTCGGCATAAGCTTCTCGGATGTCCTGATTCCAGCGTCCGTCTGCTGGTGTTTTGATGCGCTCGGCGGCGTCGCCGCGGATCCGTTTGGGCAGATCGAGAATCTGCAGCCAGAGTATCGACTTGCCGGCAGGGGCACGCGACGGATCCACCAGCGACGAATGGCCTACGGCGATGGTCGAACGCCGTGGCAGCAGGCCGCAGGTGGCCTCGTTGACGGCCCGTGACACGCCGTCGAGTCCGTCGGTCACGTGCAGATACGCGACCGTGTCGAGTTCAGGCGACACCCAGCGAGGCGGGCGGTCCAGTGCCAGGTGGATCTGCATGCAGCCGCGACCGTGACGAAACTCGCTGGCCGCGGCAGCGATGCGAGCTGGCACGCTCGCCTCCGGCAGCAGGCGTCCGTAGAGCTGGCCAGGAGTTACGTTGCAGATCACACCGCGCCGCGCCATAAAACGTCGGCCGTCGGCTGTACGGACGCCAGTCGCACGACCTGCGTGCACCTCGATGACGGCGACGTCTGTGTCGGTGCACACCTCTCCGCGCTGTTCCGTGATCAACGAGCAGAAGGCATCGACGAGGCACGCACTTCCACCACGCACTAGCGGCATGCCGAAAAGCTCGACGCTGAAAGGCAGCAGACGCATCATCAACGCCGACCCGGCCGCGTCCGGGCTCAGGCCCGCATGCAGTGCCCACGGCG
>Ga0157380_10001403_pt1 | contig 15741 bp, 12 predicted proteins | sample S35metaG_FD_119757 | JGI IMG/M metagenome (GOLD analysis project Ga0157380, IMG submission 119757) | Switchgrass rhizosphere microbial communities from Kellogg Biological Station, Michigan, USA - S3-5 metaG | ecosystem: Host-associated > Plants > Roots > Rhizosphere > Soil | place: USA... | reverse complement strand
GATGAGAGACCTCACCGGAAGGATCGTATACCAGAGCAGCGGAGTAGGCGAGATCGGTATCAACCAGACAGATTATAACTTCAGCAACCTGCCAAAGGGTGTGTACATGATACACCTGAGGGAGGCAGAAACAACCAGGGTACTGAAAGTGGTGCTGCAATAAAGCAAAAGCAGCATCTCCATTGAACAGGAGGGGCCGTACCGCATGCAGCGGTACGGCCCCTCCTGTTTTTAATCGGGTGGTTGAACAATGAAACAGCAGTTGATCCCCAGAGAAGAGCGATCAGTTCGAATGCGTTTAAAACCGCAGTGGGTAAAAGTTAAGCGCTTTTTTTGCCTATTGAAATCACAGATAGTCCGATCCTGTTAAAAAGCAGGGAATCCAACAGTCTGAATAAAGGAACCAGCTTATTGTATAAAGTGATCTGGTTTTTTGGAATGGTCTTATTCTTTTGGATTTTTCCTGAAATAAACCATCCCGTAATTCCTGCTGCATTAAAATAAAATGAACGGAGTATGGAGAGTTTTTCTTCCTTAAAAAGCATGTTCAGCCTTTGTCTGGTATATCTTCTGAAATGGAAAAGTTCTTTGTCAAAACGGTTATACAGAAACTGGTAAGCAGGAACGAGAATAATCAGGTTGCCATTTTCAACAAGCAGCTTTTTAGCGTTTTTAACTGCCAGCTGATCGTCCTCGATATGCTCGACCACATTAAGTGCAAAAACCGTATTAAAGCTGTGTAAAAGGTCCTTGTAGCGCACGTCGAAATCTTCAGCAACAAGATCAAGATGGATCACACCCTTGAGGTTTTTATAAGTGCCGAACCTTTCCTTCAGAATGTCACAATAATTTTGTCGTATATCCGAAAGTGTAATATCATCTCCCTGGTTGAGAAAATGCGCAGAAATGTTTCCGATCCCGCTGCCAATTTCAAGAATTCTTCCACTGCAGTATGGACGTATCGTTTCGTACATCCACTGGTTCAGCTTAACGGCAGCAGAAATTACATCCAGCGTTTCAAGCCCTTCAGCATCCAGTTCCTTAAAATCAAAAGACTTTTTCATTTTTGGCTGTTACCTGAATAAATTATAACGCAGGATGCAATAAATGGCTCTGAATCCATCCTTCCATCCGATTTTTTTTCCTTCCTCAAAAGTTCTTCCGTAATAAGAAATGCCGACTTCATAAATCCTGACTCCTTTCACTCTTGCAACTTTGGCTGTGACTTCGGGTTCGAAACCAAAACGTCTTTCCTTCAGCTCGATTCCCTGTATAATATCACGCCTGAAGAGTTTATAACAGGTTTCCATATCTGTAATATTCAGATTGGTGAACATATTTGACAAAAACGTCAGGAATTTATTACCGATGGAATGCCAGAAAAAAAGGATCCGGTGTGGATTGCCACCAGCAAACCGTGACCCGAAAACCACATCTGCAAAACCATCGGTCACAGGCCTGATCAGTGTATTGTATTCCATGGGATCATATTCCAGATCTGCATCCTGAATAATGACATAATCGCCGGTTGCCTTTTTTATACCTGTATGTATTGCTGCACCCTTGCCCTGGTTTATATCATGATGAAACAGCTTGTAATCGGCCTGTGGATGCTGTTTAAAATAATTCTCAATGGCCTCTCTTGTCCCATCTTTCGAACAGTCATCTACAATAATGAGTTCTTTCGCGATGCTATTCATAAGGGTTACTGCCATGATTTTGTTCAGAATGTGATGAACCGTCTTTTCCTCATTGTAACATGGAATTATTATAGAAAGCTTCTGGAAGTCAACATGCTTCATGCCGGGAGATTTTGAAAGAACGCAAAATTAACATTTCAGTTTAAATATCCGCCTTCTAATCATGTATGCTATATTTACGGCCCCGGTTTTTGAATTGTTGCTTTGCCTGCACTACATTTTTAGGCAAAATTACCCGATCATACACTGAAAATTAATTAATTATGAAACCTGAAACACTTGATTTTCTTGCCAGATTAAAGAAAAACAACAACAGGGAGTGGTTTGAAAAGAACCGCAACCTTTTCGAAAACGCCAAAGCTGATTTTGAATCGTTTGTTCAAAGCCTGATATCTGCTTCGGGTAAAATGGAGCCTGGGTTCAGTGACCTGGAACCAAAGGATTGTATTTTCAGAATCTACCGTGATGTTAGGTTTTCAAAAAATAAGGACCCCTATAAGATCAATTTTGGTGCATACCTGTGTAAAGGCGGTAAGAAAACCGATAATCCCGGATATTACATTCAGTTGCAGCCAGACGGAAATTCATTTGCAGCCGGCGGATGCTGGATGCCTGATCCGCCGAAATTAAAAGGTATCAGGCAGGAGATTCAGTATCATACAGATGAATTTAAAAAGATCATTGGTCATAAATCTTTTGTCAGCACTTTTGGTAAATTAACAGAAGCTAAACTGAAAACCGTTCCCAAAGGATTCTCAAAAGATGACCCCAACCTGGAACTATTTAAATATACGAGCTATATCGTGGAGCATAAATTCAGTGATAAAGAAGTGCTCTCGGGCGATTTCGTCAGGCAAAATGTAGCTGTGTTGAAAGCGATGCAGCCGCTGCTGGGTTTTTTAAACCGTGCAATATCCTGAAACTGCCTATAAAGCAGATATTTTCTTATTTTTGACGGCCTAAATCAGGCTTAAACCAGACTATATCATGAGAGAAGTTCAGTTCAGGGAAGCTTTGCGTGAGGCGCTAAGCGAAGAAATGAGGAGGGATGAAAAGGTATTCTTAATGGGAGAAGAAGTTGCCGAATATAATGGAGCTTATAAAGTAAGCCAGGGCATGCTTGACGAGTTCGGTCCCAAAAGAGTGATTGATACACCTATTGCCGAGCTTGGTTTTGCCGGGATCGGAGTAGGAGCAGCCATGAATGGACTAAGACCGGTGATTGAATTTATGACCTTTAATTTTTCGCTCGTCGCCATCGACCAGATCATCAACGGTGCAGCCAAGATGATGTCGATGTCCGGAGGTAATTTTAATGTTCCCATTGTTTTCCGCGGACCTACTGCTTCGGCCGGCATGCTCAGCTCACAGCATTCCCAGGCTTTCGAGAGCTGGTATGCCAACTGCCCCGGCCTCAAAGTGATAGTACCTTCAAACCCTGCTGATGCCAAGGGATTGCTTAAGTCTGCCATCAGGGATGATGATCCGGTTATTTTTATGGAATCAGAGCAGATGTATGGCGATAAAGGCCTTATCCCTGATGGTGAGTACATCATACCCATAGGGGTTGCCGAAGTTAAAAAAGCAGGCAATGATGTAACCATCGTATCTTTTGGCAAAATGATGAAAGTGGCTATGGGCGCTGCTGCAGAACTTGCAAAGGAACAGATCGATGCAGAAGTAATTGATTTGAGAACAGTGCGCCCAATTGATTATAACACGGTTATTTCATCTGTTAAAAAAACCAACCGTCTGGTGGTTGTTGAAGAATCATGGCCGCTTGGGTCCATAGCAACTGAAATAGCGTTTAAGGTTCAGAAGGATGCATTCGATTATCTTGATGCACCTGTTATCCGTGTGATGGGCATGGACGTTCCCCTTCCTTATGCTCCAACCCTGATCGATGCATACCTGCCTAACCCTGCAAGGGTGATCAAAGCAGTTAAGGAAGTGATGTATGTGAACAGCTGAAGCTGTTAGCCTTTTTTTTGCCGGGTTTAATTCGTATCTTTACCTGAAGCATTTTTCACAGCATGTTTTCGTATATTTAACAGTTATATGATGCGCAGAAGCATGAAATACTTTTCCGGTTTATGCTGCATGCTGATATCCTGTTATGCATCAGATGCCCAGACCCTTCTGAAAACCTGGGATCAGGTCTACCGCGGAAATCACCAGGACGGGATCATGCGGGTAATCGAAACGGCTGATCATGGCCTTGCTATTGGCGGCATTTCGGCGTCAGGAATCGGTGGAGATAAATCGCAGGATAATTTCGATACCTCCTACAGCTCTTTTGACTTCTGGCTGGTGAAAGCGGATTCAGCAGGGAATTTTTTATGGGATAAAACTTTTGGCGGATCAGCAGATGAAAGCCTGACAGATATGAAAGTAACTGCTGATCATGGTTTTATCCTTGCCGGAACCACGCGATCCGACAGCACAGGCGACGTGACGGAGCCATCACGTAGCCCGGGATTCAAGGATTACTGGATGATCAAGCTTGATTCAGCCGGTAACAGGCAATGGGATAAAAGATTCGGAGGGAATGCGACAGATCTTCTTTACTGCATTGTACAGACCAGTGATGGCGGATATTTGCTTGGCGGCACTTCGTTATCAACACAAAGCGGTGATAAATCTTCAAACAACCATCCTTCCTTTGGTTTGACTTTCGATTACTGGGTCGTGAAGACTGATGCAGCCGGAAATAAATTGTGGGATAAAACCATTGGCGGATCGGATGATGATGTTATGTATGATGCAGCTGATTTGGGAGGGAACGGTTATTTCATCGCCGGACAGTCAAGATCGGACATTAGCGGAGACAAGACCTCCAACAGCAGGGGTTCATGGGATTACTGGCTGCTGAAGCTGGATGCATCAGGCAGCATTAGCTGGGATAAAACACTTGGTGGCGACAATGATGATTTTTTTTATTCGCTGGCCATTGCCGCAGATGGCGGAGTGGTGCTAGCGGGCACATCCAGGTCATCCGACAGCATCGGTGAAAAAACAGTCCCTTCCAGGGGCGGTGATGATTACTGGATCGTGAAAACAGATGCAGCAGGGACGAAGCTCTGGGACCAGGCTTATGGCGGTGCTGCTATTGAGGATGACTTGTCTAAGATCATTCTTACACAGGATCACGGTTTCCTGATCAGCGGATGTTCTTATTCGAATATTGCAGGCGAAAAAACAGAAGATAATCTTGGACTTGAACAGGGTTGGCTGGTTAAGACCGACAGCAATGGAATTGTTCAATGGGACAGGACCATTCTTACCGAAGGACATGATGAGCTGGGATATGGAATTGAAACCTATGAAGGATGTTACGTTACTGCCGTGCAGACGGAAGCAGATACCGGCGGATATAAAACAGTACAAAACATGTCAGGGCAGGATTACTGGATCGTAAAGCTTTGCTATGAGCCACCCGTTGTCAGCTTTATTTCAAGTGACACCGTTTTTTGCGCAAAAACCTGCATTGATTTTTATGACCTCTCCACCAACAATCCCGTCAGCTGGATATGGTCTTTTCCCGGTGCTGTTCCTTCCTCCTCATCCGATCAGAATCCGGTGAACGTTTGTTACAATGCTTATGGAATCTTTGATGTTTCGCTGATTGCAATAAGTCCTTATGGTTCAGATACCCTTACCGTTACAAACCTGATCATTGAATATCTTTTATCGCCGCCTGTTGTAACTGTTAACGGGGATACGCTTTTTTGTTCACCGGCGTATGCTTATCAGTGGTATCACGACACGGTTCCTGTTCCGGGTGCAACAGGCAGCTATTTTGTAATTCCTGCTCCAGGCAGCTATTCTGTAGTGATCTATGATAGTCTGGGATGTGCCGCTTCTTCTCAGATATTTACCACCGGGACTGCTGATCTGCTGAATCCGCTTAAAGCGGAAATAGTTCCCAATCCGTCAACAGGAGATTTTATTGTAAACCTTTCCGGATTGCAAAATGAAACAGTCCTTTTAAGAATCTTCAACATGGAGGGCGGAACCGTATATGAAAAACTCATTTCAACATCAGGTGGTATTCAGCAAATTCCGGTCAGCCTGAAGGGACCGTCTGAAGGAATTTATTTCGTCAGCATCATCGGACGGACAGAGGAATTCAGGACCAGGCTGCTTATCCGGTAAACAGCTTGTGTATGAGCAGTTAATTTTGATTCAAACACAATAACATGAAAAGGCTTTTTGCTTTATTTTTTTTCAGCCTCAATTTACTTGCATCAGCCGGCTTGCACGGACAGGCTTTTGTAAAGCAGTGGGATAAGGTTTATGGCGGGGATATTTACGAGTCATTTTCGAGAATAATAATGACACGTGACCACGGGTTTGTTGTTGCTGGCAGCTCCAGCTCGGGCATAGCCGGTGATAAAACAAATGACAACCACGACACTTCGTATATAACGTTTGATTTCTGGATTGTTAAAACAGATTCAAACGGAATTTTATTGTGGGAAAAAACATTTGGTGGAAGCAACCATGAAGAGCTGATGGACCTGATCGAAACAGCTGACGGCGGCCTTATGCTTGCAGGAACGAGCATGTCGGACAGCTCCGGTGACGTCACCCAGTCACTCAGGGGTTCAAAAGATTACTGGATGGTAAAAACAGATTCAACCGGCCTGTTGCAATGGGATAGAAGATTCGGCGGATCGCAGGATGACGCGCTTTCCTGCATCATCAGCACCAATGACGGGGGATACCTCCTCGGAGGTTCTTCATTTTCAAACCAGGGTGGTGATAAATCGGATGATAACCATAACCCGTCCGTTATAAACGATGATTACTGGATCGTTAAAACTGACAGCGCAGGCAACAAGATATGGGATAAAACAATAGGAGGGAACTACAGCGACAGGTTGCAGAGCATCCTGCAAATGTCAGGTGGTTTCCTGCTGGGCGGATATTCTGCTTCCGATACGGGCGGAAACAAATCTTCAGCATCAAGAGGGCTGAGTGATTACTGGTTGGTAAAGATTGATACGTTCGGCGGCTTTGCCTGGGATAAAACAATCGGGGGTGATAACATCGACCGACTTGCTTCAATGGCAGTAGCAAATGACGGCGGAGTAATGCTTTTTGGAACATCGGGATCTTCCGACAGTGTCGGAGAAAAGACAGCCGCTTCACGCGGGCTATGGGATTACTGGGTTGTAAAGACCGACAGCAACGGAAGCGTTTTATGGGACAAGGGGTATGGCGGCCCCCTGTTTGAGGAAGCAATGCATATTATACAAACCGCAGATCACGGGTTTTTGCTGAGCGGTGATTCCTATTCGCCTGCCGGCGGAGACAAATCGGAAGACAACCTTGGCGCTGAACAGGCATGGCTGGTTAAGACAGATGAAACGGGAAATATAGATTGGGAAAGAACCATCTTTACAAAGGGCCATGACGAAACCGGATTTGCCATTGAAACCCCGGAAGGATGTTATGTAACCGGAGTCTATACAGATGCAGATACAGGCGGCTATAAATCGGCTTTGCAATTTTCACAAAGCGATTACTGGATCATAAAAACATGTTATGAAGCGCCTCTTGTCAGGTTTGCTTCCAGTGACACGATCTTTTGTGAAAAAAAATGTCTGGATTTTTATGACTTGTCAACCAACAACCCGACATCCTGGTATTGGTCATTTCCCGGTGCCGTTCCTTCTTTTTCATCCGATCAGAATCCGGTGAACATCTGTTACAATGCATACGGTACTTTTGACGTAAAGCTGGTGGCAACAAACCAGTATGGCGCAGATAGCCTGCTGGTAACAAATTTGATTATTGAAAAGCTGCTGCTGCCGCCTGTCATTACCGTTAGCGGTGACACCCTTTTTTGCTCACCTGCAAATTCCTATCAGTGGTATTATGATACGGTTCCCATCCCTGGTGCTGTCGGCAATTTCCAGGTAATGGATCCGCCTGGAAGTTATTCCGTACTTATAACTGACAGTCTTGGCTGTGTTGCAACATCAGGAACATTTACAACAGGTATAAACGAAATACCTTCTGCTCAGGCTGCCATCGTACCTAACCCGGCTGACGGAAGATTCGCTGTGGAATTCATGAATGAGAATGAAGAAGATGTCAGCCTCGTGGTGTCGGATCTAACCGGTAAAAATATTTATTCGAAAACATCCAGGTTCGGATACGGAATAATCAAAGTCCCGGTAAGCATCGATAATATATCTCCAGGAATTTATTTTCTCAGCATATTTAAAAATACAGGTTCTTGCAGTATGAAGCTGATCATAAAATAAAAAAGCAGCCCGGGAAGGCTGCTTTTTTTTATTCGCAGGAATGTTTTATTGAACGGTCAGTATAAGACTCTTTGTCGTAATGTTACCATCTTTATCGGTCACTGTAAAAATGTATTTTTCAGTTCCTGCATTTGGCCTGGTGGAAATATTTATTGTTCTGGTAAATCCGCCCACTTCATTCCCGGAAACTGCTATCGTTGTATCGGATACGGTAGCGGTTGAATTGTCGAATGAATGAGACACATTTAAGGTTCGCAGCTCATCTTCCGTTCTAGTTGCAACTATTCCAACCTGGACGGTCGTGTCGGTTGGAAGTGTTGTATCTGAATAAATGTAGCCTGTCGTAGTAATGAAAGTAACATCAGGAGGAACGTGCTTGTCTTTTTCTTTTTTACAGCCCTGGAATATCAGCAGGGTGGCTGTGAGCAGCATACATGTGATCTGATTTTTTTTGTTTTTCATTGTTGTTGTTTTTAGTTATTGATTATTGGATTGTTTTTTAAGATTGAATGGTATATAGATATTTAAATTAATGTTTCTGCCGGTGTTGTTTAATCCCAGCGGTTTGATCCTTGACAGATGATCAGCATAAACTTCATTCAGCAGGTTGGTTGCCGACAGGCTCCACTGCCAGTCCGACGATCCTACCCCGAAAGAGCTGCCAATGCCGCAGTTCAGCAGCATATAATCCGGTGTTGGTGTTTCAAACAGCCCTGTTTTGTTTTGAGCAGATACATTTACGATTTCCCCTTTCAGATAAGGCCGCTTAAAAAAGGCAAGCTTTTCCAGTGACAGCCTGATTTCATTGGTTATCCGCACCGGCGGTATGAAAGGCAGGAATTCTCCATCATCTTTTTTGCCTTCGGTCAGGGAAACGGTACCGCTATATGTTAACCAGGAAATAAATCCGGGGTTGATGTCAAGGCTGAACTCTCCGCCAGTAAGTGTCGCATTGGTTTGCATGTATTTGTAGACATAAAATCCGATGTATTGGGTGCCTGTATTCTGCAGGTATACATAATTGTTCAGGTCATTATAAAATATGCTCAGGCTGGCGTTAATCCATTTGGAGGTGTATTCCAGCGTGCCATCAACTCCGAGATTCTGTTCGGTTTTCAACCCGATGTCGCCTACCTCGTACCTGAAGGTTCCCTCATGCAATCCGTTCGAAGAAAGCTCGGCCAGGTTAGGAGTCCTGTAGCCGGTAGCCAGATTGAGCTTAAACAGGAAATGCCGGTGTATGTTAATGCTGGACCCTGCAGCTGCATTGAAGGCATGGAAAGTTTTATGAAAAGGGATTATTTCATCAAACGGATTCGGATTAGAAGGTGAGTTCAGTAAATCTGTTTCAAATGTGGTGATGTCCCTGATATCATACCGTAGGCCTGCCTGAACAAAAATGCTGCTGAACTGGTGGTTCATGCATCCAAATAGGCCACCTTCCCTGACCGTTGCATCGGGAATGATAATCCTGCTCCCGAAATTGGTATTGCTTTGGTATGAACCGGAGCCACCAATAATAATGCGGCTTGCTGCGCTGATATCCCTGTTCCATTTCAGGTCCAGGTTGAAGGAATTGAATTGCATATCAATGCTGATTTTATTTCCTGCTTCCTGTTCCTGCCTGTGGTTGAGATGCGCTCCGGCATTGAGCTGAATCTTTGATTTATTTCTGTACCAGCAGTTTTCTGAAGTCAGCAGATGAAAATTAACCAGGTGATGGGGCAGAGAAAGCTCCCTGCTGTACCTGCCGTCCGGTTCAAGATGTTCCAGTGTATCGATAAGGATGAACCCTGCTCCGTCGTGTGAAAACTGGTAAGAATTGTTGCTTGTGAAATTGTTTTTTTTCCAGTTTGCTCCGCCTTTCAGGTGAAAGGAATTAAATCTTGTATTCAATACCCGGTCACAGTTTCCATCGCTGTAATCAGCATGACTCTCGCCGCCAGCGCGAATTTTCCAGCTGAAAGCAGGACCTGAATTTTTAACTCCTGCTTCCGTAAGCAGACCATGCGTGTTGCTGAACATCCTCAGCCGGTAATCACCGGTCATGGTCCCGGACGGTGCCTGGTCCTCTTCAATTACGTGTATAACGCCACCGAGGGCTTCCGGTCCGTATAACAATGATGCCGGTCCCCTGATTATTTCGATCCGGTCAATTCCGGTTTCAGTCAGTCCGAGATTATGCTCATCCTGCCACTGCTGGTTCTCAAACCTGATACCCTGCTGGACAACCTGAATCCTGTTCCCATACATTCCCCGGATAACAGGCTTACCGATACCGGGACCTGTGGTAATCTGGCTGATCCCCGGTTGCCTCGACAATGCTTCATTCACAGTTACGGCTCCATCAGCGCTGATGGAGCCTTTCTTCAGTATTTCAATGGAATAGGGAGAAAGTTCTGAAGAAAGCGTTGTGAATCCTGTGATCACCACTTCGTTTTGATCCGTCGGGGAAGGTTTCAGGAAAATGATCAGACGAATCAACGTGTCACGCACTTCAACGGCCTTCACAAGGGATTCAAATCCTACAAAGGAAAACTGCATGGTAAATTTACCATATGGAACCCGTGGAATGGTAAATTCACCATCCTTACCGCTGACGGTAACAACAGGAATTTCAGGGATCTGCACGGTTGCATTCCCGAGTGGTAGTGAGTCTGCTGCTTGCATGATTTTTCCCGTCACCAGGCACTGACCTGATGACACAGCGCAGATCATTAATAACAGCAGTCCTAATACTGCCGATTTAGCGTACATAGTTTTAAAGTAAAATGATTGATTAATACGAAACCCGACATCCGCTAAGGGATGTCAGCTAAAAGACGGATCAGGCCTGACGGGGTGGATGATATATCCGGCTTGGGTCAAAAAGGCTGAAAAAATGCTGGTTACCGGTATAATGCCTCACAGCCGTTGTTTCGTATACGGGCCGGGGAGCATCCTGGGGAATAATGGAGATTTTATCAAAAAGGAAAGAAATTCTTTTCAGCGGTGTGTGAGCGGTTTTGCCTGTTGAGCCGAAAAAACCGAGCATGTGTTTCTGAATACAGGCCAGTATGACACCTTCCCTTTCATCTTCCACACAGCAAAACATGATTTTACCCCTGTGCGCTTTCTGCATGATGACATCATACATTTTTCCTTCAAATCTGATCTCATCATCACCGTAAACTTCATAGCTGCCAGGGGTAAGACTCAGATACCTGAGGCGCACAGACCGGTGTGGTGAAATGGCCGCTGTTCTGCAATGGCCAAGATCCATCAGCTGTATGATATAATATATACAGGATGAATAGAAAAACATCACGGCAAGCAGTATCGTCAGTATTTTTTTCAATAGCAGATGCTGATTAGCAGGTTTCAAATATAGGCTAAAAAATGATTCCTGAAAACCGTAAAAATCTGTCATAAAAAGTCGGTTTTATTACACCGGTACAGGTGATAGTTCAGGCTGCATGACTGCTGTAAGGTTCGAACTGCTTTCATTTAACTTTAATGGCCTGGAGGAGTGGTATTTGTGAAACTAATTGAAAGGGATGAGGTAAAACAAATCCGATATTAATATCACTATGAGAAAGAGAAGATACACGAGGCAGGGAAGCAAGCAGCGGAATTCACTGCGCATTACACTTGGAGTTGCAGCTGCTTCGGCTACAGCATTGATCATGATCCTGATCATTGTGTTTAACTTTACGCGTCAGGAGAGCTCACTTGCAGGAAGCCCGATGGTATTTGTCGGTGCTGACACGATGCAGGATACCGCTTTCGTATACAGGGGAAGTGCAAATCAGCAGGGGATGGGGCTGGTGATCCAGACTTCAGGAGCAAACAATCCGTTAAAGGTTTCTTCAGTCGAATTTAAGGTCACTGTTACCGCAGGTAAAAATGCAGATAATCTCGAGAACGCACGGCTTTGGTTTACGGGAAGTGATGGTGAATTTGCATGCAACATGCAGTCGGGAAATACCCTTCCTGTTGTTGGCGATGATAAAATTTCCTTTGAAGTAAATAAATTTTTAATGCCGGGAAAGAATTACTTCTGGCTGACCTTTGATATAAAGCCGGAAGCGGCTTCGCCTGCGAATTTCGATGTGATATGTATGGGAATAAAAGTCGGAGCGCTCAGTTATCTGCCTTATATTACTTCTCCAATGGGTAACCGGCTCATTGCCGGCAACAGGGCATTTTATTCACAGGGCGATTTACTGATTAACCAGCCAGGCTCCTGGAATACAAACCGTGATGGTTCCGGCGAATCACCCAAAGACATTGGCAATGAAAGGAATGTGTTTTTTATTCAGAGCGGACATCAAATGCAGAATGTAAAAAGCACTACCATGCATGCTATTATCATTGAGCATGGGGCAGGCCTGAAATCACTGGCCACACTGCGGTTGAAAAGGATGGTGGTCGAAAACAGGGCTTTATATGAGCAGGTGGCTTCAGTCAGCGATTTTTATGCATTTGACATGTTCAAAGTAGCCAATGGAGGAGTATACGTTCACAACAATACCGGTTATGTTCCAGGATTGCATTGTGACTTTGGTGCTCATTCAACGGTGAAATTCCTTCAGTATGGACAGGCAACGCTGCCTTCAACAGTTACCTGGGGAAATGTTCTTATTGCATCTACTTCCAGGATCAATTTTGATATTCAGCGGAACTTAAGGCATATAAAAGGCAACCTGGAATTTCAGTCGACCGGTGACGCGAATTACCTCTTCTGCGATGCAACAGATACCATCGATATTGAGGGAAACCTGGTTTTTTCAGGCGGTAATTTTACGGGCGTGACCGGAAAGAATCATATTCTTACCATCAATGTAAAAGGTAATCTTGTTATGAATGAAGGAACCTTTACCGATGCTGAAGCTGTGGGAACCAAACTGTCGCATAGCATACTCAATATCGGAGGTGATATCCACCTGCTCGGTGGAACCTTTGATTTTGCGCAGACCAAGGACGCCGCATCTGAATTAAACTTTACCGGTGGTGAACGCAATGAAATCAAATGGACACAAACGGCAACAGAAGTTTTACTTGGCAATGTAACGGTTGGTGCCAACAAGCAGCTGTATGCCGAAGGGCCTTATTTCGGCAGCATTGCTGCCAACAGGACCTTCCTGGTGGAGCCGGATGCTGAGTTGTATTGCGGAAAAACGCAACTTGAAGGACCCGGAAAGTTTGTGCTGGACGATAAAGCCATGCTGGGCATCGGACATGCTGCAGGTATTAATTCTACAGGATCGGAAGGAAACATCATTACAGCGAAACGGGTTTTTAATTCAGGAGCCACCTATCTTTATTATCAGGACATGAATCCGCAGAAGACCGGAAAATTCACCACCGAACCCTGGGCCGGAACAATACGCAATTTTGTTGTAAGGAAGGATGCCTCTTCACACTGGGTGATCTTGTCACAGGACATGACTGTTTCAGACCAGATCACCATTACGCAGGGTATTGTCGAGAAGAACTCAAAAAGGCTTATCAAATCCGATATTTCGGCTGAAACAGAAAGGCGGATGCAAAAAATTGAAGCCGCAAATAAGTAACCGCATTATTTCAACATGGATAAGAACAATTCCATGCCCTTTTTCTTATCATCATCAAGCTTATACTGCACCAGGTTTTTCAGGTAATTTTCAGCGTCGGGGTAGTTTGCTGCAATGGCAGGTTCTTCTACAAGCATTTCATCAATAGAAGCAACACCCTTCTCCAGGGCTGCTTCAAATGCATTTAAAAAAGCAGCATCCGTTTTCTTATTGCTAATCCAGCAGGCAAAAACAAAAGGCATCTGAGTAAGCTCTTTCCATGCTAACGCCAGATCATATACGTAAGGAAAATCAGGCTTCATGCGCAGCGCACGGTCGCCGATAATAACACCTCCGGTCTTCCCTTTGATCAGCTTTTCATAACCGGGGTTTGCAGGAATGAACTCCGGGTTGATTTTCCATAAACGCCCGGCAATGATCTTTGCAAGTGCAATGGATGTCTTCGACTGGTAATCAAGAAATATGCGTTCCATGGCATGGTATGGCACTTCACCCGCCAGCAGCACTGATCCCACAGCACCTGAAGCCCCAATGCAAAACCTGGAGATAATTTCAGCAGACGGAATTTCATGCATCACAGCCACAGGAACAAGACCGATATCAGCTTCGCCGGTAAGGATTTTTGCCGCGCATGCCGACGGTGTATCAAGGGTAAGCGAAACCAGCTCGTTAACAGGACTGTTACGGATTCCGTATATGAAAGGCCTGGTGTTTAAATAGGAAACGGCGGAAATTTTTATTTTATGCATAAAGCGGTGGGGAAACCGATGATTTAATGAAGGATTTTAAAAACCAGCTCTTTTAAAAGTTCGCCTTCTTCCATGTTATTGCTTCCGACACCTTTTGAACGCATGTCGTATTCCCTCAGGTGGCTGAAAATGAGCTCTACTTTCCTGGGTGAATAATTTTTTGCCGCCCTTTCATAATCAGCAATAAAAAATTCATGAACCCCAAGGGCCGAGGAGGCAGACCTCCTGGATTTATCAGGCAATGAATGATAGTGCATTATTTTATTGAAATAGCCCGACAGGCTTGCAAGCGTCATGGGTAACGGATTGTTTTTGGAATTGGCGCCGAAATAATTAATGATCCGGTTGGCTTTCAGCATATTCTTGCTTCCCAGCGCATGCTGAAGCTCAAACACATTAAAATCCTTACTGATCCCTATATTTTCCTCCACATGCTGAATGTCAATCTCTGTATCATTCTTAACATTAAGCATCATTTTGTCGAGCTCGTTGACGATCCTGGTCAGGTCGGCGCCGATATAATCAGCAATAAGCACTGCAGCACGGTTGCTGATGCGGTAATTTTTTGTCTTTACATAAGCGCTGATCCAGTCGGGTATTTTATTGTCATATAATTTTTTTGATTCAAATACTGCAGCTGCCTTTTCAAAGGCTTTGCCGGTGCGGGTTCTCCGGTCAACTGTTTTGTATTTGTAACAAAAAACGAGCAAAGTTGATTTAAGCGGGTTCTGAAAATAAAGCAGCAATGGATTTTTTTCTTCAGACTCTCCCTTTTTTTCCTTGTCCTTGGATTCCCTTGGCAGCATGTTTTTGATATCCTGTGCTTCCTTCACAACCAGCACCTGGTAATTGGCCATCATCGGATAGCGTCTGGCAGCTGTTACCAGCGATGGCAAATCGATATCACGGCCATAAAAAATACTCTGGTTAAATTCTTTTTCATTATCCGACAGCACATGGGAAGCAATGTAATCACTCAGCTGGTCAATGTAATAAGGCTCATCGCCCTGCAGGAGATAAACCGGATGGTAGACCTTGTTCTTCAGGTCGCGCATGATCTCATCAAATGAATAAGAAGGCATTGGATCTGAATTTAGAAACGCAGGTGTTTTACCGTGAGCCCGTTATTGATCAGCTCATGGAGTGAATTAATCCCAATTTGCAGGTGTTCATCAACAAATTTCTCAGTCACTATTTTGTCACTGGCGATGGTCTTGATACCTTCCGAGATCATGGGTTGATCTGAAACAAGCAGCAGGGCTCCAGTAGGGATCTGGTTGGCAAAACCTGAAACAAAAATGGTTGCTGTTTCCATGTCAATGCCCATGCAGCGCGTGGTTTGCAGATACTTTTTGAATACCTTGTCATGCTCCCATACGCGCCGGTTTGTTGTATAAACAGTACCTGTCCAGTAGTCCCTGTCGTGGTTACGGATGGTGGTCGAAACGGCTTTCTGAAGACT
>Ga0157380_10001401_pt1 | contig 15746 bp, 12 predicted proteins | sample S35metaG_FD_119757 | JGI IMG/M metagenome (GOLD analysis project Ga0157380, IMG submission 119757) | Switchgrass rhizosphere microbial communities from Kellogg Biological Station, Michigan, USA - S3-5 metaG | ecosystem: Host-associated > Plants > Roots > Rhizosphere > Soil | place: USA... | reverse complement strand
GTCAGCCACTCATGCTCGCGGCGCACGGCGCGCTCGGCGCAGTGGGCGTGAATGGTGCCGAGTCCCGCGAGCGCGTCGAGATAGAAGCGCATCAATCCGCCGCTGTGCGTCCGCGCGCGAAGATCGATCTCGGCGAAGACCGGTTGAAACGCGAACGCGATCGACAGCAGCACGAGCGCGCCGGTCGCGATCGCGAGCCGCGCCTGGGGCATGAGATAGAGAATCGCAGCGGTGGTGAGGACGAACGTCGCGCTGCCGCGCACGAGGCGCATGAGCAGAAGGGGCAGGTTGCGAAGCTCGGCGATGGCGTGCGATCGCTCGGCGAGATCGGAGATGAGGCGGCTTCCGAAATATTCGTTGCGCAGCGTGGAAAGCGTGCCGAAGAGGGCGACCGCGAATCGCGCCTGCAGCTCGTGTCCCCACGACACCGCGCGGCTGGTGACGGCGTAATCGAGCGTGACCAGAAACGCGGCCAGCAACGCGAACGCGCCGAGCATCGACAGCCGTTCCTGCGGCAGACCGACGTCGGCGACGAGGCCGTACATCGAACGGAAGAGCAAGCCCTCGGCGATGGGCAGGACGCCGAGGACGATTGCGGCGAGCGCGGCGAGCGGAAGCGCGCGCTGCGTTTTCGCGGAAAGCAGTTCGAGAACGCGCGCCAGAGGTCGGACGCGGGGCTCGCGCACGGCGGCGGCGAGCTCGCGATTTTCCGGGGTCGTGACGACGTCTTCTCGTCCCCTGGCGATACGGATCAGCACCGCTCCGCGCAGAGTCACGTTTTCTTCGTCCGCTTTCGTGGCCGACCAGAACGGCGCGGGAATCGTGGAATCGCTCCCGAGCAGGGCGTCGAGTAAACGCTCCGCTTCTGCTCCGCGACGCACTGCCCGATTGCGCACGAGCGATTCGAGAAGGCGCGTTGCTGCATCGAGCCGGGCCAGCGGTTCCCACTCCGGATCGCGCAGCGTGCGCTCGATGATCTCGTCCGTGAAACGCACGCCGACGACCGACACGATGCGCTTGCGCAGTACGCGTATTGCGTCACCGGAGCATGCCCACTCGCGCCATCCTGCGGCGGGAACGGCTTGCCGGTGCGCGTAGACGCTCGAGAGCAGGTCGCCCGCGCGAACCCAACGCCGCCCCGACGCCGGATCCATGATTTGAAAGAACGCCCCGAGCTTTCGCCAGACGACGATGAAGTGGGCCATTCCGGATGGCGTGCGAAGGACGACGACCGCGGGAAGTGCCGTGTCGTCGATGGCGAGGTAGTCGACCGGCAGCATGACCTGTTCGGCGTCGAGGCCCACTTCGCGGGCGACCACTTCGATGGTATCGATCGATGTTCCGTCGAGTCCGGTCTGACACGCTTCGCGCAAACGCCCGTAGCTCGCGGCGATGCCGAATCCTTCGAGCAGCGACTTGAGCGCGGCGGGACCGCAGTCGACGGCCGAGGTTTGAATCGTCTCGGGAACGAAGAAGCGCCTCTTCATCATCCGGAGGGCTTTGCGGATTCGGCGGGCTTCGCGGACGGCAACATGCCGGCGGCGCGCAGGAGTGCGTCGAACGGAGAGAGCCGCTGCACGTCGATGGTGACGGTGGCAGGAAGGCCCGGAGCGACGGCTGCGCGCGGCGGAGGTGCGGCGAGGCGGAGCGTGACGCGGAAGTCGCTCCCGTTCGGGTCCTGCTCGATGCCGGTGACGGTTGCGGCGAAGCGGCGCCGTCCACCGCGATTGATCGCTTCGAGCCAGACGGCCGCGCTTTGTCCCGTCCGCACGAGCGGCATGTCGTCGAGCGCGAACCACGCCGCGACTTCGCGCGATTCGGACGGGACGATCGATGCGGCGACGGTTCCTTCTTCGACCCAGGTGCCGGCGCGCAATTCGGCGGAGCTGCCGATGCGGCCGTCCGTGGGGGCGCGGACGCGCAAGCGCTCGAGATCGACGTCGGCCTGCTGCAGCGCCGCCTGTTCCGTGCTGAGCTGCGTCTGCAGTTCGATTCTGCTGCTGTCGAGAGCGCGCACGCCCGCTTCGGCGGTGGAGACGGCTTCGGTCTGCTGTTTCGCTGCCTCTTCTTCCCCGGCCGCGAGCGCGCGTTCTCTCGCCCGCGCGGCACCGGCGCGATCGCGCGCCTCGGTGGCATCGGTGGAGGGGACCAGTCCCTGTTTCGCCAATCGTTCGAGTCGATTCGCGCGCGCGAGCTCGATGTTCGCAAGATGCCCGGCTTCGTTGCGGCTCTCGTGGGCCTGCCGCAGTTTCGCAGCCGCGGCGTTGCTCTGCGCCGCAGCCTGTGCATGCGTTGCCGCGATTTGCGCAGTGATCGCGTCGATTCGGCGGCGCACGTTCGCGATCCCCTCCAGTGCTTGCGCGCGGCGGATCGTCGCATCGGCTGCATCGAGATCGAGGAGCACCTCGCCGCGTTGTACAGACTGGCCGAGGACGATGTTCACGTGCATGATCCGCCCGCTCACCGGCACCGCGATCTGCCGCACCGCGGAACGGGACTCGAACCGTGCGCGCTTCGAGACCGCGACGATGGAAATGCGCCCGGCCAGTGCCCAGACGATCCATCCCGCGAACAGTACGAGCGTCACCGCCACTGCGCGCATGTTCCGCGGCGCATCATCATTGAGCGCGCGCAGCGTGCGCGAGAAGGACGTCGCTGCGGGTGGGGACGTCACGGCAGTTCTCATGGGATACAGCTAGTCTACGGCAGCGTGTGTTAGCTCCACGACGCTTCGGGTCAGCACTTGAATGGCCGCAAGTGAGCGAAGCAGACGAAGACCGTCGACGATCAAAAGCCGGATTAACGCCTTCATTCGACGCCGCATGACATTCATTCGAGCCATGGACACATTCATCCCCTCCGGGGGACAGTGAATTCGATCCGCACCCATTGATAAAGTGCGCCCCCATGAAACGCGCGCTTCTCCCGCTCCTCCTTCTCCTCTCCTTCCCCGCGCTTGCGCAGCGGAAGGAGCTCACGCTCGAGACGATCTACAACCCGTCGACGAAGGTCTACTTCAGCGGGGCGATCCAAAGCGGCTTTCTGTGGCTCGATGACTCGACCTTCATCTGGCCGCGCACCGATCAGAAGGGGGACGTCATCGAGTGGCTGCGCTTCGACGTGAAGACCGGCAAAACGCAGGCGTTCTTCGATCGGGCGGCGTTCCAGAAGGCGCTGATGGACGTGGGCGTGTCCGACGACGACGCGAAGGCGGCGGCGAAGAGCAAGTCGCAGAACTTCGATGCGAAGAAGAACGTGATCGTCGTCGAGGCGGGCAACGATCTCTTCCTCTACTCGCTGACGAAGCAGACGGCGACGCGATTGACCTCGACGCCGGCGGCGGAAGAGCTGCCGGTGTTCAGTCCCGACGGCACGCGCGTCGCGTTCGTGCGGGCGAACGATCTCTTCGTCGTCGACCTCGCCACGCGCACGGAGCGGCAGCTCACCACCGACGGCAGCGAGCAGATCCTCAACGGCATCCTCGACTGGGTGTACGACGAGGAGATCTACGGCCGCGGCACGAAGCGCGGCTACTGGTGGAGTCCCGACTCGAAGCGGATCGCCTTCCTCCACTTCGACGAGCACGGCGTTCCGACCTATCCGACCGTCGACGAGGTCCCGTATCACCCGGTCGCCGCGACGTACAACTATCCGAAGGCGGGCGACACGAATCCGAAAGTGAAGCTGATGATCGCGCCCGCCGGCGGCGGCGAGGTCACGACCGTCGACAACGATCGCTATGCGGGCGACATCCTGATCGTCCGCGTCGGCTGGAACGGCGACGGCTCGCTGCTCACGTATCAGGTGCAGGACCGCGAGCAGACGTGGCTCGATCTCGATACGTCGGACGGCAAGACGCTGATCCACGAGACGACGAAGGCGTGGGTCTCCGCGCTCGACAATCCGGCGTTCCTCGCGGACGGCTCGTTCCTCTGGCAGAGCGAGCGCACCGGCTTCCAGCACCTCTATCACTACAAGGCCGACGGCACGCTGATCCGCCAGGTGACGAACGGCAACTGGGAGATCGGCGACCTGCACGGTGTCGACGAAAAAAACGGCTGGATCTATTTCTCCTCCACCGAGCGCACGCACCTCGGCAGCGACGTCGATCGCATCAAACTCGACGGATCGGGATTTCAGCGCCTCACCGAGAAGGCCGGCACGCACGCCGCGAAGTTCAGTCCGTCGTTCGCGTACTTCGTCGACAACTGGAGCGATCTCTACACGCCGAGTCAGGCCCGTCTCCATCGCGCCGACGGCTCGATGGTGAAGGTCGTCGACGAGAACCTCGTCGCCGCGCTCAACGACTACACCCTCCCGCGTCCCGAGTTCCTGCAGGTGAAGGCGCGCGACGGCGTGATGCTCGATGCGCTGATCATCAAGCCGTCGAACTTCGATCCGGCGAAGAAGTACCCGGTCTACGAGGAACACTACGGCGGGCCGCACGCGCAGATGGTGAAGAACGCCTGGCGCGGGACGTGGACCACGTTCCTCCAGCTCATCGCGCAGCAGGGCGTCGTGGTGTGGGTCTGCGACAACCGCGCGGCGAGCGGCAGGGGAGCCGTTGCCGCCTGGCCGGTCTACAAACGCCTCGGCGAGGTGGAGCTGCGCGACATGGAGGATGGTCTCGACTGGCTGACGTCGCAGCCGTGGATCGACGGCGCGCGTGTGATGACCTACGGCTGGAGCTACGGCGGCTTCATGACGACGTACGCGATGACGCACAGCAAGCGCTTCCTCGCCGGCATCGCCGGCGGCACCGTCGCCGACTGGCGCAACTACGACTCGATCTACACCGAGCGCTACATGCTGATGCCGCAGCACAACGCCGACGGCTACAAGTCGACGTCGCCGCGCTGGTCGGCGAAAGACCTCCACGGCAATCTGCTGCTGCTGCACGGCGCGATCGACGACAACGTCCATCCGCAGAACACGACGCAGTTCGTCTATGAGCTGGAGAAGGAGCAGATCCCGTTCCGGATGAAGCTCTACCCGAAGTCGCAGCATGGCGTACGCGACCCGCAGCTCGTGTACGACCTGCAGAAGACGATCCTCGATTACGTGAGAGAGCAGCTCTTGAGTCATTGAGCTGTTGAGCTCCGGCATGTCGTTCGCAGTTCAAGGGAATATGAGCAAGCCCAACAGTGCTTGCGCCGCAACTAATGACGATCATCGATGAAAAAACGGGCCTGGCCCTCTCCCGGCGCGGGCAGCTGATGCCCTCCTCGCCGATCCGGCGGCTCGCGCCGCTGGCGGAGGCGGCGAAGGCGCGCGGCACGCGCGTCTATCACCTCAACATCGGCCAGCCCGACATCGAGACGCCGGCCTGCCTGCGCGATCGCCTCAAGCAGCTCGACGAGCGGGTCATCGAGTACTCGCCGTCGACCGGCACGCCCGCGTATCTCCGCTCGCTGCAGCACTACTACGAGCGGCGCGTCGGAGTGTCGCTGGAGACGACGCAGATCCTGGCCACGACCGGCGGCAGCGAGGCGCTCCTCTTCGCTTTCATGGCCTGCGCGAACGAAGGCGATGAAGTGCTGATGCTCGAGCCGTTCTACGCGAACTACCGCGCCTTCACCACGATGGCCGGGCTGGAGATCGTCCCGGTGACGAGTCGCGGCCGCGACGGGTTTCACGTGCCGTCGCGCGAGATGTGGGAGCGCGCGCTGACGCCGCGCACGCGCATCGTGGTGCTCTGCAATCCGAACAATCCGACCGGCACGGTCTACGCGCCCGACGAGCTGCGGATGATCGCGGACTTCTGCCGCGAGCACGATCTCTTCCTGATCTCCGACGAGGTGTATCGCGAGTTCGTCTACGACGGCCGCCGCGCGATGAGCGCGCTCGAGCTGGAGGACGCGCACGAGCACGTGATCGTGGTCGACAGTCTCTCCAAGCGCTACAGCGCCTGCGGCATCCGCCTCGGCGCGCTCGTGACGCGCAACGCCGAGGTGTACGGCGCATGTTTGAGGATGGCGCAGGGACGCTTGTCGCCGCCGGGACTGGCGCAGTTCATCGCCGTCGGCGCGGAGTCGCTCGGCGACGACTACACGCGCGACGTGGTGGCCGAATATCAACGCCGCCGCGACGTCCTGTTCGAAGGCCTCAGCGCGATCCCGGGCGTCTTTCTGACGAAGCCCGAGGGCGCGTTCTACTGCATTGCGAAGCTCCCGGTCGATGACGCCGATCGCTTCGCCGCCTGGCTGCTCTCCGACTTCGCGCACGACGGCGGGACGGTGATGATCGCGCCTGCCTCCGGCTTCTACGCCTCGGATCTCGGGAAGAGTGAAGTGCGGATTGCGTACGTGCTCAAAGAAGAGGATCTGCGGGCCGCGGTGACGATCCTGGCCGAGGCACTGCGTCAGTACAATGCGCGCCCATGAAGCATTGGTTAATGAAGGTCGAGCCCTCCGCCTACAACATCAATGATCTGAAGCGCGACGGCACCACGAACTGGGAAGGCGTCCGCAATTACCAGGCGCGCAACTTCATGCGCGACGAGATGAAGGTCGGCGACAAGGTGTTGTTCTACGCGTCGAACGCCGATCCGTCGGGCGTGTCTGGATTGGCCGAGGTGAGCCGCGAGGCGCGGCCGGAACCGAAGGACCCGACCTGGGTGATGGTCGAGATCAAGTACGTCGACACGTTCCCGCACGTCGTGCCGCTCGAGACCCTCAAGGAGACGAAGGGGCTCGAGGAGATGGTGGTGACGAAGAAGGGCTCGCGCCTTTCGATCCAGCCGGTGACGAAGAGCGAGTACGACATCGTCGTGAAGCTCGGCCGCAAAAAATGATCGAAGTCGTTCAAAGCGACATCACCCGGATCACGGTCGACGCCATCGTCAACGCCGCGAACAGTTCCCTCCTCGGCGGCGGCGGCGTCGACGGCGCGATCCATCGCGCGGCGGGGCCGGAGCTGCTCGCCGAATGCCGGCTCATCGGCGGATGTCCGACCGGCGAGGCGCGCATCACGGGCGCGTACCGGCTGCACGCGAAGCACGTGATCCACACGGTCGGTCCGGTCTGGCGCGGCGGCAAGAACGGTGAAGCCGAGCTGCTGGCGTCGTGCTATCGAAACAGTCTGGCGCTCGCCGCCGAGCATGGTGTGCGATCGATCGCCTTCCCCGCCATCAGCTGCGGCATCTACGGTTACCCGGTCCACGAGGCGTGCGCGATCTCGGTGCGCGAGACGCGGGCGTTCATGGCGGAGAGCGATGTGATCGAGCGCGTGGTGTTCGTCGCGTTCGGGCGTGAGATTGCGGACGCCTGGCGCGCGGCGCTCTAGAAAGCGCGACGTCTGACGCTGCGCGTCGCGCTCGCGCTGTACGTCTTTCCGCTGTTCGCCGGCACGTCGATGAACGACGGCGTGAATCCCGGCGGCAGCGTCAGGCGGATCTTGCCGGTCGCCGCGCACGTCGGATCGGCGGCGGAGATCGTCACGCGATAGCCGTCATCGGTCATGTAGACGACGAGCGGCGCGCTGCTGACGAATCCGGCAAACGAGCCCGCGCTCCAGAACGCGATGCCGGTCGCATTCGTCCGTTTGTCGCGCGCCGCGGAAACGGCGCTCGTGTTGCTGAGGATCGTGATCGGATTCGTTGCGGCCCAGTTCTGCACGGCGGTCGCGCTGATGTTCGGCACGATCAGGTATTCGGCCGTCCGTCCCGCGGCGTAAGCGCCGTGATCGAGCGACAGCGTGACGAACGACTTGGTGTACGTCGTCGCGTCGCTCGAGCCGCCGAGGGCCGCGTAGGTTCCGCTGCGCGACGTGCGGTCGATCTTCACCGCGTCGCGATTGGGGAAGACGTAGCCGACCTTCTCGCACCACGCCCAGCCGTCGCCGGTGAGCAGCGGCGCGCTCGGATTCAGCAGCGGCCATTGATTGACGATCGTCTCCGCATGATTTGCCGTCGGGCAATTGATCGCATTCGTCAGAAACAGAATCGCGTCGTCGAAGAAGAACCACGCCTTGTTCGCGGTCAGCGCGGAATTGAGCTGCGCGAGCTGCATCGCGGAGACGCCATTCCTGCCGTCGCCCGTGCCGCCGGCGAGCGCGCGGGTGCCGAAGCCGAACGTCGCGTCGGCGGCGCCGGCTTTCTGTTCGACCGTGATGCCGGGGAGGCGTGACCAGTCGAGCGCCGGCCAGATGTCGCGGCCGAAGTACTCGTTGCCGTCGACGACGAGGTAGAGGCGGCCGTCCGACTGGCGCGAGCCGAGGAGGTTCTCGTTGTTCGTCTTCTCGCCCGACTTCGTGCGCGATGAGAACATCTTGATCGACGCGAACCAGCCGTCGCGACGGTGCACGGTGTAGTCGCTCGACCAGTAGTGGCGGTGTCCCGACAGCGCGGCCGGCGTGTAGCTCTGCTCCGCGATCGTCGCCAGGCCGGCGAGCTCCGGCGGGAGCGTCCACGGCCAGGACCGCGACATCTTCGCCGCGGCGGCGCGGATCTCGTCGCGGCGCGGCGAATCGAACCGCGATGCCTCGACCAGCGCCGCGAGTCCGGCGATGCCGCTCGTCGTCGGGCGCACGACCTCGCGTCCCGTGACCGAGGCGTCGAAGTAATTGCCGTAGAGCGTCCAGGCGATGCCGTCGGCGATGTAGTCGGCGACCGCGTTGAGCGCGGCGGCGGGGAAGGTGAAGCTCGTGCCGCGCGTGATGAGGGCGTAGCGCGCCATGTCATCCGCGAACGCGCCGCCGTAGCCGCCGTTGTAGAGCTGCGGCCCGTGCTGATGGAACGCGGAGTCGGGCTTCACGCCGTCGCCGCTCGTCGTCGGCATCGCCACCGAGGCCATCGTGTCGCGGACGTTGTTCAGGATCGTCGGGTCGTCGCGGAGGAGGGCGAGCGCGAGGTGCGTGTAGCACGACCAGACGAGGTTCTCGCCGACCGGAGTCGGTCCGATGAGACCGCGGATGGTGGGGGAGAGGCCGATGTGGACGGTGAGTGTCGCGACGCAGTCGTCGTAGACCTGCTGGCTGATGTCGCCGCGCATGAGGACGAGCGTCGGCCCGAGGTCGAGCGGGACGCCGAGGGTCCAGAACCACCAGTTGCCGGTGGGGAGCGTCGTCACGCCGTAGAACTTCGGGACGTACGCCAGTGCGGACTCGATCGCCGTGCGGAGCTGCGGATCGCCGTAAAGCGGTTGTCCCGGCATCCGGTACGCCTTCGCCATGACCTCCAGCCGCTCGACATGGTCGTACGGCGACCACGTGCCGTCCGGCGTATCGGCGTAGTCGATGTCCGCCCAGCTCCCGTCCGCGCGGAGGTAGCCGGGCGCGATGTAGTTGCGGACGGTGTCGTACGTGCCGCCGAGCGACGCCTGCATCCGCTGCGAGCCGCGGTCCGCGCCGGCGGCGGTGTAGAAGCCGATGTACTGCTGGCGCACGACGTCGAGATCCGCCGCGAGGGCGGGGGTGGCGAGGAGCGCGAGGAGGACAAGGAGCCGGCGCAAGTTATTTTGCGGAACGTGGGGCGCTTCCCCCGTCATTCCGAGCGGAGTCGAGGAACCCGGGCGGGGGGAGGCACGATGCTCGAGCCCCGCGCCGCCGCCCGCCCGGGTCCCTCGACTCCGCTCGGGATGACGCGGGGGGGCTACGTCATGATCCGATCGAGCTCGTTCGATGCATCGAACGAATCGAAATACTTCCCGAGCATCCGCACCCCCACCCACACCTCCCCCGCGATGATCGCCAGCGGGGGGATCGATGCGACGGCGAGGAAGCCGGGGCTGCCGGAGAAGAAGCGGTTGGCGATGAGGACGGCCGGCAGGAAGACGATCGCGGCGGGCACGAGGGTCACGGCGAGGACGACGGCGTTGCCGACGGCGACGACGAGGCGCTGGCCGGTGACGACGAAGCCGCGCGGCTCTTCCTTCGAGCGGAGGGTCCAGGCCGGAAAGAGCAGCACGGCGGCGTTGCGCATCACGGTGAGGATGGCGCAGATCGGGACGGCGAAGATGAAGACGCAGACGATGCTCTGCGGCGTGATGAAGCGCGCGATGACTCCCGGCGGCGGCATGCGGAAGTGGAGGTAGAGCGTGGTGATGCCGAGGAAGATCAGCTCCACGATCGACATGACGATCATCGGCGCGGCCATCTCCGCGGCGACGAGCCGCTCGCCGGAGAGCGGGAAGGTCTTGAGGTACTCGATGCGCGTCATGTCGAGACGCAGGTCCTGCGAAAAGAGGTTCGCGCCGAGGAGCGGGATGATGCCGCACATGAAGAGCATCCACATGCCGAAGACCTTGCTCGCCTGCGGGGGCACGAAGAACGAAAAGACGACGAGGAAGGCCATGACGGCGAACATGATGACGATCGGCATCATCCCGATCCGCAACGACGCGATGAGGTTCTTCCAGATGATGGCGACCTCGGGGGCTCCCGTCGCCGCGAGGCGGAACGGCGGCGGCAGGCGCTTGAACGCGATCCACTGACCCGACTGCTGACTGCGCTGCCGCGTGACGGTGTTCGCTTTCCGCCGCGAGATGGCCAGCGATCCTTCCTCGAAGTCGACGTCGACCGACGCCGAGGCGAGGAAGCAGAGCGCGCCGAGCACCGACACGACGAGGAACGAGAGGAGCCGCCAGGGGAGCGGCACGTTCGGCAGCGCGGCCATGGCGAAGAAGCGAGGGATGAAGGTCAGCGTCTCGAGCAGCGGATTCTTGAAGGTGCCGGCTTGAACGGTGACCCACGAGACGCCGGCGATGATGGCCACGACCACGGTGAGTCGGACGATGAACCCGATGCGCATCCGCCGCAGCCGCGCCCGCATCTGCTGGACCATCGTCATGTAGAGCGAGAGGCTGCCGAAGACGAACCACATGCCGAGCGCATTGCGCCAGTGGCCCATCATCACCGTGGTCATGACTGCGCTGATCAGGATCGGCAGCTGGGCGCGCATGAACTTGTAGAAGAGGATGCCCCGGCGGCTCACCGGCGCGGAGAAGAGGATCTGCATCTCCGATTCACTCAGCTCCACGCCGGCGTCGTCGACCGGCCAGGCCCAGACGGCCAGGAGGATGAGGAACATGATGCCGGCGGCGATGTCCATGCCCATGGAGTCGAAGCCGGCCGCGAGGGAGAACTTCTTCGAGTTCCGGCCGATGTTGCGGCCGAAGACCATGGCGAAGTAGGCGAGGCCGAAGAGCGCGGAGATGAGATAGCGCGCGTTCTTCAGCTTGCGCACCGCCATCAGCACGCGGTTCTTGATCGAGATGAGGGCGATGTACGCGAGGGCGCCGGTCATTTCGACGGGGCCTCTTCGCTGGTGATGCGAAGGAAGGCTTCCTCCAGCGAGACGTCGCCGCGCCCCTGCGCGATCTGCCACTTCAGATCGTCGACCGTGCCGTAGGCGATGGAGCTGCCGTTCTGGATCACCAGCACGGAGTCGCACAGCTCTTCGACGAGATGAAGGAGGTGCGAGCTGAGGATGATCGACGCCCCTTCTTTCGCCCGGCGGGCGATCGATTCCTTCATCCGGCGGATGCCGAGCGGATCGAGTCCGGTGAGCGGCTCGTCGAAGATCAGCACGCCCGGCTGATGGAGGAAGCCGCAGGCGATCATCAGTTTTTGTTTCATCCCGCGGGAGAGCTCCGCCGGCATCGCCTTGCGCTTGTCCTGCAGATCGAACTCCGTCAGCAGCGGCTCGATGTTCGCGCGGAAGTCGGCGACGCCGTAGAGCCGTCCGATGAACTGCATGTGCTCATCGACGGAGAGGTAGTCGAAGAGCCGCGGCTCGTCGGGGAAGAAGGCGAGGTGGCGCTTGGCGTCGACGCCGTCTTCGCGGATGTCGTAGCCCTTGATGCGGATCTGCCCGGAAGTCGGCGGATGGATCCCCGCCAGCGCGCGCAGCGTGGTCGTCTTCCCCGCGCCGTTCTGCCCGACCAGCCCGAGGATTTCGCCTTCTTTGACGGTGAACGAAAGGTCCTTCACGGCAGGGAAGTCGCCATAGTTCTTGGCGAGGGAGCTCACTTCGATGGGATGCATCTGGGGATGATACGGAAATCGAGCTGTTGAGTTCTGGAATGAGCGGTTTAGCGGTTGAGCGGTTTAGCGGTTGAGCCGGCGAAGGCTCAACAGCTCAACAGCTCAATGCCCGAACAGCTCAACAGCCCACAGCCACCTTGGCAATCTTCATGAATGATCCACCGACCCGTTCCGTGGAAACCGCTCGCCATCGTCACGACCACGACGACGATTCTTCTCTCCCTCCTCCTCCTTCCGGCCTGCTGCTGCGTGCGCGGGCCGGCGCGGACGGCGGAGCTGCCGCCGGTGGTGCACATCCCGCCGATCGGGACGGAGCCGATCCCGACGCCGAAAGAAGCGGAAGCGAAAGCGCCGACTGACGGGGAAATGCACAACGTCGACTTTCATCTCGACGAGTCGATGTTTCTGCGCATTCATCGCCTGCGCGGGCAGCTCGTCTCGCGGCAGGCGGGCGCGCCGCTGAACTTCGACGACAAGACGAGCTTCGTGATGAAGGTCGACACGGCGGAGGTGGGGATGCTGCCGGCGAGTCTCGACCGGCTGATGAACGCGTACGTCTTCAACTATCCGAATCCGCCGCTGCGCGAGCTGAAGATCTCGATCGAAGGGAAGCAGCTGGTGCAGAGCGGCATCATCCACAAGGTCGTCGACATCCCGTTCACGATGTGGGCGAACGTCTCGGCGTCGAACGGGAAGATCCGCCTCCATCCGACGAAGATCTCGATCTGCGGGATCAACGGCATCGGTCTGCTGAAGGCGGTGGGGATGACGCTGCAGAAGATGCTGGCGCTGCCGAAGGAGCGCGGCGTGACGGCGGAGGGGAACGACATGCTGCTCGAGCCGGAGCGGCTCCTGCCGCCGCCGGAGATCAAGCTGCATCTGGTCGACGTGCACATCGCGGGGAATGAGCTGGTGCAGGTGTTCGACGCCGGCATGCACCTCGCGCCGATCGTGCCGCGGCATCCGGAGGAGAAGAACTGGATGTACTACCGCCACGGCACACTGCGGATGGGGAAGCTGTTGATGGTCGACGCCGACATGCAGGTGGTCGACACGGACCCGAGCGATCCGTTCGATTTCTTCATCGATCGCTACAACGACGAGCTGGTGGCGGGGTTCTCGCGCAATCAGCCGAATTACGCGTTGTTCGTCTTCATGCGCGATTTCAATGACCTGGCCGATCCGCCGCGGCCGGGAGAGCGCGTCGCGCCGCGCTAGGCCGCGATCGCGCGTTTCACGAACGTCCGCGCGAACCGCTCCACCGCCTCCCAATCGGTGTAGTCGTGATCGCGCGTGGTGTCGGTCGACAGTCCCTTCGCCTTCGCGATCCGCTTGATGATGAAGCGGATGAACAGGTTGTATTTCGTGAATGGCATCGCGCCGGCGACGAGCTCGTAGCAGTCGGGCGACCAGCGCGTCTGGTCGAGAAACTCGGTGACATAGTCCTCGGCCTGGTTTTCGCCGGCCTCGGTCATCGCGGCGCCGCTGATCGAGAGGAACGCGGTGCGGCGCGAGCGCAGCCAGGCGATATTGTCGCGGACGAAGCGGACGATCGCTTTCGGATGCCGGTCGAAGTGCACGGATGCGGCGACGATCACCGCGTCGCAACCGGTGAGGGCATTCGGCGCCACGCTGCCGACCTCCGTCAGCACGACGTCGACACCCGGCGTCTCGCGAGCCACGTCGGCGACGCGCTGCGCGACTTTCCCGGTGTGTCCTTCTTTCGATGCGTACGCGATCAGGATCTTCATGCCGTGATGTCAGCACCGGCAGCAGCGTGTCGCAATGCCGGCTGCACGTCGCGGGCGTGACGTGCGCACATGGCTGATGTGATACAGCCGTTCGCCGCGCCTGAAGCTGATCTCGATCAATGGGGCGGCGACGACGTCGCCCAACGGCGCGGCGCTGGAGTCGCTGCGCGCGAGCTGAGGTACGACGCCGAGCCGTTGAACACCGCGGCGATGGTCTGCCGCCGCACGCTGCCGGCGATCTCGTTCGCGCGGCGGTGGATGATCACCGCGCCGTCTTCCTCGATGTAGACGTTTTCGCAGCGGTCGATCGACGAGAGCCGGCGCAGATCGGGGAGGCGGAAGTCGGCGGTCATCTGCCGCAGCAGGGCCAGGCGCAGCTGCGGCAGCGCGTGCACGGTGATCGGCAGCGTGCCGTGTTCGGCGATGCCGAGGATCGTGGCGGCGGCGGTGGAGTGCGGCTTCACCACGGAGAAGTCGACGCGCCAGCGGCTGGCGTGCAGCGCGGTCGCGACGCTGGCGATGGAGACCAGATCGTCGGCGTTGGCCGGCACGACTTCCGTCTCCAGCTCCACCGCGACGCCGGCGTGACGGGCCATCGCCGCGAAGGCCGCGGTCTCGCACCACGTGCAGGAGAAGGGGGCGATGGCGTCGTGCAGCTCTTCGTAGTGCGCCTGCAGCGGCAGCGCGATCGCGGCGGGGGAGATCGATGTCGCGGCGCGGAGCGTCTGCTCGTCCGCGCGCGGGAGCGAGAGGATCGTGTCGATGTCGCGGTACTGCGCGTGATCGGCGACGCGCAGCAGCGTGTCGATCGCCTGCCGATCGCGCAGGATCAGGCGCAGCGTGCCGACGGTCAGCTCCGCGACCTCGTTCACCACTTGCAGGATCTCCTCCGCACAAAGCGATGACGCCGAGGAGGCGACTTCGATGGAGACCAGGCGGGGGACGTGGACGAGCATCGCATCGCCATTGCACAGCATCGGCGGAGGAAGGTCGCGTTTGGACGTCACAGAAGGTGTGTGATGGTGAACCGGACAGCGGACAGCGGACAGCGGACGGCGGGGCACACGAGGGTTTGCTGTCCGCTGTCTGCTGTCCGGTCGCGATGCGGTCCGCCGTTATCATCTCGGCGTGAAGTCCTGCTGATCAAGATCATCGGAGAGTGAATGGACGCGGCGATCGGATTGCGGGCGAAGACCGGACGCGCCATTGCGGTGGTGATCGCCGCGGAGGGCGGCGCGCCGGTGTTCGTCTGGCGCGATGAGCTGCGGCTCGTTCCCGCCGCGGCGACGATCGGTCCGTACCACGAGGTGATGGAGCTGCCGTGGGCGGAGGCGCTGGTGGCGGTTCGTCCGCTGGAGCAGGAGATCGAGTCGATCGCGGAGGCCGCGCTGCGCGCTGCGATCGCCGCGGCGGGAGTGAAGATCCGCGCCGCCGGCGTCGTCGGCTCGGCGCCGCGCGACATCGCGCGCATCGGCAACCCGCACATCCGCGCGCATGCGGCCGAGGGGATTCTGTTTCGTCGCGTGCTGGAGCTGGCGGCGAAGCGTGTGAAGTTGCGCTGCAGCGGATTCGTCGAGAAAGAGGTCGATCCCGACATCGCCCGGCCGCTCGCCCGCGCGGCGGGAAGACCGTGGCGGACCGACGAGCGGCTCGCGGCGGCGGCGGCGTGGGCGATGTTGCAAACGTCCGCCTGACACACATCGACGTACGTCCTGTCACGCGGCAAGGGTGATCGCTCCTCTCACGGCGCGGACCGTTGCGACCTTACGTTACGCGTGAGGTCCAACGATGCGCGCCGCTATCCGACTGATCATCACAACCGCCTGCCTGATGCTGGCCGGCGTTCTGTACGCCGAACCGATCGACAACGACACCTGTCTTGCCTGCCACGACCAGGTGAATGCGTCGAAATTTCAGGGATCGGTCCATGGGCCGATGCAGTGCACCGACTGCCACGCCGATGTGACGGCGGCGCCGCACGAGGTCAAACCGAAGAAGGTCGACTGCAGCGGT